>Ga0247611_10000132_pt1 | contig 152237 bp, 114 predicted proteins | sample 177DNAGHGhighgp2_FD_192422 | JGI IMG/M metagenome (GOLD analysis project Ga0247611, IMG submission 192422) | Sheep rumen microbial communities from Palmerston North, Manawatu-Wanganui, New Zealand - 1770 DNA GHGhigh gp2 | ecosystem: Host-associated > Mammals > Digestive system > Stomach >...
CCGACAACGCCGGAATCCAGGGTAACTTCAACTTCGATGGTAGGATTGCCACGGGAATCGAGAATCTCGCGACCGAAAACTTCAATGATCTGCATAATTTTTATGGAATTAAGTTGTTCTGCTTTCTGTGAGCGCCGCAAATTTACGAAATTAATTGCACATTATCAACGGACGCGATACACCTGAATGCCCGTCACGGCCTTTCGGCCCATCACATACTCCTCCAGCGTCCGGGGTTCCAGGATCACCTTCATCGCCCCCGTCGATGCGTGGATGAACCGGACGGGCTTCCCGGCCTCGACCTTGGCAATGGCGCAGTGCGACACATCCAACCCGTCCACCGTCGTGGTAAATAGGAGGATGTCTCCGTTCCGGATCCCGCCCAGAGCGCCCTTCAGGGCCGATTTGGGAATATAGGTCGATGGTGCCGCGTTGATGCTGGCCTCAACCGCCCTGATGGCATCGACATCGGTCATCCGCGGGTAGGCGTCCGGATGCATCGACATATAATGCACCGGATGGTCGTACCGGACCCCGCCGAGCGCCTCCGTCATGTCCTCGAGCACCCCGCGGGCGACGCCCTGCCGGGCCCATTCGGTCGTATAGTGAAGCCGGTCCTCGTAGCGGGAACATACGCCGTCACGGTATCGGCTTTGTTGCAATTCGGAAACGAAATAATCGAAACTGACCGTATTCCGCTGTGCCGCCTGCACCAGACCCAGGCAGGTCTCCACGAACAGGATGCAATCCGTCCGCGTGAGGTAAACGCACAGCTTCTCATCCGGCAGTTCCTCCAGCGTCCCCGCCACATACGGCTGCCCGAGCAGCGCATTCGCCGCCCGTACCATCAGATTTCCCGGCTCCTCGTCCTGATGCGCCTTCAACTTCATCAGCACTTCCTCCGCCAGCGCCCGGTCTTGATCCGTGGTCACATAAGTCCCGCTATGCCCGTCGCAGAACAGGAACGGGAGCATCAATACAAGCAGCAAGAACCACTTTCTCATAGCAGTACAGGATTAGAAATACTTCTTCTCTTGCCGATATAATGCCACAAAGATAAAAATCAGGATCGTAAACGCCCAGAGCGACGAGCCGCCATAGCTCAGCAGCGGCAACGGAATGCCGATGACGGGCATCAGGCCCACGGTCATGCCGATATTGATGAACAAGTGCATAAAAATGCACGAGGCGACACAGTATCCGTAGATGCGGTTGAAGCTCTCCCGGCAGCGTTCGGCATCCAGGATGAGCCGGACGATCAGGAATACATACAAGAGGATGACGACCAGGCAGCCGAAGAACCCCCATTCCTCGCCCACGGTGCAGAAGATGAAGTCCGTGGTCTGCTCCGGGACGAAGCCGAAGGCTGTCTGGGTGCCCTGCAGGAAGCCCTTTCCGGTGAGGCCGCCGGAGCCGATGGCGATCTTGGACTGGTTCACATTGTAACCGACGCCCGCCAGGTCCTCCTTCATCCCGAGGAGCACTTCGATGCGGGAGCGCTGGTGGTCCTGGAGGATGTTCTCGAAGATGTAGTCCGTGGAGAAGACGAGGGCGACACCGATGACGAAAGCGGCGAGGGACAGGCCCAGGAAGCCGTCTTTCCGATTGAAGGCGCGGATTCCCAGGAAGGGAAGGACCAGGAAACTCAGGGCCAGCAGGATGTACATGGGCTTGACCTTCAGGAGGAAGGCCCACCGGTAGGCGTCACTTTCGCCCGCTTTCGGCACCCAGGTCACCCGGCTCATCCAGTCCATATGGGCCTGGATCCCATCCTGGAGCAACCCCCAGAGCTGGGGCAGGAACGCCATCAGGGTGACGAACCCGAGGCCGATGCCCAGCCGCGGCCACAGTTCCTTGCGCGGCCCCCGGAAGGCATTGGAGACCGTCAGGATACCGATGAGGATGAGGATGGAGGTGTACGGACTGAGAGTGAGCGTCGTGATGAACAGCAGGATCACGAGGCCGATCAGGGCGAGCCACCAGCCGGAGAAGCCCTCCCGGTACAGGACGAAAATGAAGCCGGCGTACACGAGGGCGGAACCCGTCTCGCTTTCCAGGACGATGATGCCCATCGGCACCGCGATGATGGCGGCAACCAGCAGGAAATCCTTCCACTCGCTCAGCTTGAAGTTCTGCCGGCTCATCACGGTCGCCAGCAGGAGCGAGGTGGTAATCTTCGATATTTCAGCGGGTTGGAACTTGACGGGTCCCAGCTCGAACCACGAATGGGACCCCTTCACGTCCTTGGACACGAATATGACGAGGACGAGCAAGGCGCATACCGCCAGGTACATCGGCACCGACGCGCTTTCCCAGAAGCGGGGCGGGAGGACGAAGAGGATGAAGCCGGCGAGTCCGAACGAGGTGAGCATCCACACGAACTGCTTGCCGCTGCGGAAGCCCCAGTCGATGATGGAAGTCGGGTTTTCGGAATGGATGGATGCATAGATATTCACCCAGCCGATGAGGACCAGCAGGATGTATACCGTGATCAGTTTCCAGTCGATGGACTGTCTCAGGCCGCGCTTATGGGTGTTCTCGCCGATCATCTTCCTAATCCTTCTTGACCCGGGACATGAGGTTCGCTTCCTTCATCCGTTTTTCGAGGTCCGTGCGCTTGACTTCGCCATTGAGGTACTTCTCCACCATCAGCGAAGCCATCGGGGCCGCGTAGGTGGCGCCGAAACCGCCGTTCTCCACGTAGGCGGCGATGGCGATCTTGGGATTGTCCATGGGCGCGAAGCAGATGAACACGGAGTTGTCGGCCCCGCGCGGGTTCTGCGCCGTGCCGGTCTTGCCGCACACGTCCAGCCCGTCGATGTGGGCGACCCACGCGGTTCCGCCCATGCCCGCACCGGAGTTGACCGCCCGCCACATGCCCTTGATGACCTTCGGGAAGTGTTCCAGGGATACCTTCGTGTACTGTTTCTCATAGTACTTCGGGTCGATCTCCACGCCTTCGGAGGCCTTGATGATGTGGGGGATGTAGTAATAGCCGCGGTTCGCGACCGTGGCGCACAGGTTCGCCAGATGCATCGGCGTGGCGAGGATCTCGCCCTGGCCGATGGACAGGGAAATGACCGTGGTGGAGTTCCAGCGGCCCTTGCCGTAGGCGCGGTTGTAGGTCTTGGAGGTGGGGATGCTTCCGCTCAGTTCGTTCGGGAAGTCGGAACCCAGTTTGGTGCCGAAGCCGAAGCTCGTCACCATGTCGTGCCAGTGGTCCAGCGCCTCGCCGTAGTCCCCTTCGAACTTGCGGTTGTCCAGGATGTTCTTGAGCACGTAGCAGTAGTACGCGTTGCAGGACATCATGATGGACTCCTCCATGTTCAGGGGCGATTTGTGCCCATGGCAGCCCAGCTTATGTCCGGCTCCGAAATGGTAGCCGTGGCTGCAGGGATACGTCATTTCAGGCCGCAGCACACCCTCTTCCAGGCCTACGAGTCCGTTTACCAGCTTGAACACCGAGCCCGGCGGATAGGAAGCCTGGACGGCGCGGTTGTACATCGGCCGGTACGGGTCCGCCAGGATTTCCTGATAGTATTTGCCGATGTCGGCGAGCTGGCTCACGTCGATGCCCGGGGACGACACCAGGGACAGGATCTCTCCCGTGCCCGGCTCGATGGCGACGATGGCGCCCACCTTGTTCCGCATGAGCTCCTGGCCGTACTGCTGGAGCTTCGCGTCGATGGTGGTGACGATGTCGTGGCCCGGAACGGCCTCCTTGTCGAACTCGCCGTCCTTGTAAGGCTGCTCGATCTGGTTCTTGGAGTTGCGCAGGAAGATGTGGTACCCCTTCTCCCCGCGGAGATCCTTCTCGCGGGCCGCCTCGATGCCGGTCTTGCCGGCATAGTCGCCGGAGCGGTACTCGCCCGGATGGCTGTCCATATAGCTCTGGTCCACCTCGGACACGTAGCCGAGCAGGTTGCCGCCGGCGTTGATCGGGTAATCGCGGATGCCGCGTACCTGGCCCTTGAAACCGGGGAAACGGTACTGGACCTCGGCGAACTTGTTGTAGGTCTCGGCCGGAATCTGCTTGATCATCGTGACGCTCTGGAAACCGATCTTCCGGCGGTTCTTCCGATACTCCTGCATCTTTCCGCGGATGAATTCCACCGTGGTGTCCAGGGCGGCTGCCAGGCCTACCGTGTCGAACTCCACTTTCTCCAGGTCGCGCGGATTCACGAGGATGTCGTAGGCCACCTTGTTGCCCACGAGGATGTCGCCGTTGCGGTCGTAGATGACCCCGCGGGTGGGGTAGATGATCTCCCGGACCGTCGTGTTGTTGTCCGCGTCGATCTTGTAGTGGTCGTCCAGGACCTGGATGGAGAAGATCTTCGCCAGGAGGATGGCCGCGACGACCCCCAGGCCGATGAAGAGACGGGTGCTGCGGGGATCGATGCTCATTTGCGGTTGTCGGGGGCCAGGATGTCGATGACGAGGAGCGAGAGGGCCCATCCCGCCGCGAGCGAGACGCCGAAGCGGATGGCGTTGAAGGCGAGGGGCCGGGTGCCGGCGCCGTCGGCCCAGATGTAGATCGCGAGGAACAGCGCCTGGACGAGGAAGATGGCGAGCGCCACCTTCCCGAAGCCGTTCTTCCGGACGGAGAAGTCCTCCTTGCGGGCGAACAACTCATCGCCGAAGATCAGGCGGATGACCTCTTTCCGGACGAAGGCGACCGGGACGAGGGCGAGGGCGTTGAGCCCGAGGAGCCCTTCCGACAGCAGGTCCACCGCGCTGCCGGTGGCGAAAGCCAGGAGCAGGGTCCAGAACGTGGGCAGCCGCAGCGGGACGCACAGGATCAGCACGGGGAGGATCGTGAGCGTCAGGTACGGCGACAGGTTCAGGTAGTTGCAAATGAGCATCTGCACCACGACCAGCAGCAGGAAGACGAAGTAGTAACCGCCCTTTCTCATAGCTCGAATTCCTCCACTTCGTCAAAGGCCGTGTTATGGACGACGGTCACATAGCGGATGGCCGTGAAATCCTGGAACAGGTCCACCCGGATCTCGTTGGTGGCGCCGTTGATCACGCGGGCCTCCCCGGCCACGCCGAGCGGGATGTCCGGCGGGAACATCAGGGAGTGGCCGCTGGTATAGACGGTGTCGCCCACGGCGTACTTGTACTGGAGCGGCACTTCCTGGAGGATGGCTCCGTGGGAGCTCTTCCCGTCCCAGACCAGCAGGCCCGTCGCGCCGTCTTCGCCGAAGCGGCCGCTGATGGAGATGTCGCTGTTCTGGAAGGAGAGGGCGTAGCAGTGGTGGGCGCTGACCGCGTCCACGATGCCCACGACGCCGCTGCGGGTGATGATGCCCGACTTCTCCTGGATGCCGTCCTCGTAGCCCTTGTTCAGGATCATGTAGTTGTGCTGCTTGTTGCGGCTGATCTTGATGACCTCGGCCGGGATGTAGTCGAATCCCCGGATGCGCCCGCTGGCCACCCCGAGCGAATCCACCCGGAGGTCGTGGGCGCCGGCGCGGAGGCCGTCCAGCTCCTCGCGGAGCTGCTGGTTCTCGAGGACGAGGTCCTCGTTCGTGCGTTTCAGGCTGAAATAGCTGGAAATGGCCTGGGTGCTGCCCCAGACGGTTCCCATCACCCCGTGTGCCGCGCGGGCGATCCAGATGCGCTGGAGTTCGGCGTTGCGGTAGAGCAGTTGCAAAGCAGCAACCTCCAGGAGAATGAAGGTTGCCGCACTGATGATCCGGGGCAGGAACTTCCGCTCTTTCGGCATCTTCCTAGCGCATCAAGAAGGAGTAATTGTCGGTATTCTTGAGGGCGATGCAGGTGCCGCGGGCCACCGCACGGAGCGGGTCCTCGGCCACATGGAACGGGATGTTGACCTTTTCGGTGAGCCGCTTGTCCAGGCCGCGGAGCAGGGCGCCGCCGCCGCTGAGGAAGATACCGTTCTCCACGATATCGGAGTAAAGCTCCGGCGGGGTCTGCTCGAGGACCTGCTGGATGGAGGTCTCGAGGCGGGCGATGGACTTGTCCAGGCAGTGGGCGATTTCCTGGTAGGGGATGAGGGCCTCGACCGGGTGGCCGGTCATGAGGTTCGGACCCCGCACGAGGAAGGGTTCGGGTTCGGCGTCCAGTTCGGGGAGGACGGAGCCCACGGCGATCTTGATCTTTTCCGCCGTGGTTTCACCCACACGGATGACGTGCTGCTGGCGCAGGTAGTTCTGGATGTCGGCCGTAAAGACGTCGCCGGCCACGCGGATGGAATCCTGCTGGACGATACCGCCCAGGGAGATGACGGCGATCTCGGTCGTGCCGCCTCCGATGTCGACGACCATGTTGCCCTTCGGCGCTTCCACGTCCAGACCGATACCGAGGGCCGCGGCCATCGGCTCGAAGATCAGGTAGACGTCCCGGCCGCCGGCGTGCTCGGAGGAGTCGCGGACAGCGCGGATTTCCACTTCCGTGGAGCCGCAGGGAATGCCCACGACGAGCTTCAGGTTCGGGGCGAAGAGGCTGCGGTGCCGGGCGTTGACCTGGCGGATGAAACCGCGGATCATCATCTCGGCCGCATTGAAGTCCGCGATCACGCCGTCGCGGAGCGGACGGACGGTGCGGATGCCGGGGTTCGTCTTCTCATGCATGAGCTTGGCCTTCTGGCCGAGGGCGATGCACTTGTTGGATGTATTGTCGATGGCGACGATGGAAGGCTCGTCCAGAACGATCTGGTCGTTCTGGAAGATGACCGTGTTGGCGGTGCCAAGGTCCATTGCGAGCTCCTGGTTCAGGAAACGGAATGCCATATCGTATTCTTTAAATTTGACTGAATGGAATTGAGTCCAAAATTACGAAAAAAAAACTATATTCGCGTAAAGATTTTTGTGATATGGAGCGAAAAAAGTATCTGGTCGTGACCGCCGGCGGATCCGGTACCCGGATGGGTTCTGCCCTCCCCAAACAGTTCCTTGAACTGGGGGGAAAGGCCGTGCTGCAGCGGACCATCGAACAGTTCCTGGAGGCCTGTCCGGGCATCAAGGTCGTCACCGTCCTTCCCGAGGCGCACATGGCCTGGTGGCGGCAGTATTGCCGCGACCGGAACTTCAACTGCCCCCAGCGGCTCGTCTCCGGCGGCTTCACCCGCTTCCATTCGGTGCAGGGCGCTCTCGCCTTCGTGCCCGACGGGGCGGTGGCCGCCGTCCACGACGGGGTCCGCCCGCTCCTGAGCCCGGCCCTCATCCGGGAGATGTTCCACCGCATGGAAACGGTCCGCGCCCTGATCCCGGTGGTCCCGGTCGTGGACACGCTCGCCGTCCTGGACAAGGATGCGGACGGCACCCTGCGGGATTCCGGCGAGACGGTGGACCGCACCCGCATCTTCGGGGCCCAGACTCCCCAGATGTTCCGGTCGGAGGACCTGAAAGCGGCGTATACCCAGGGGTTCGACCTTTCCTTCACGGACGACGCTTCCGTCGCCCGGAAATACGGAATTCCGCTCTCCTACATCGCAGGGGAGCGGAACAATATCAAACTCACGACGCCGGAGGATCTCTCCCTCGCCGAGGCTATTCTTCGGCTTTCTTGCTGAGACCGGTGTAGGTCGTCGACTTGAAATCCTTCACCCAGACCTGGCGCTCGATGGGCTCGTCCAGGGAGATCATCGTGTCCGTGGACTGGATGTACGGGATCTTCTGGATGGTGTTCAGGAGGACTTCCATCAGGTGGTCGTTGTCCAGGCAGTACACCTTCGCGAGGATGGCGTAGCGGCCGGTCACGAAATGGCACTCCACAATTTCCGGAATCTTCTTCAGGTGGGCGATCACCTCCGGGTAGCGGGTGGATTCCGACAGGGAGATGCTGATGAAGGCGCACACGTTGAGGCCGAGGGCCTGCGGCTTGACGAGCAGGCGGGACCCGGTAATGACACCGTTGGCTTCCAGGCGCTTGACCCGCTGGTGGATGGCCGCGCCGGAGACGCCGCATTCACGGGCGATCTCCAGGAAAGGCATCCGCGCGTTCTTGACGAGGAAGGACAGGATTTTCTGGTCGATCTGGTCGATGTGATAAGTTGCCATGGGATATCGGGATTACTTTTTAAAACTAACCACGGCAAAAATAAAAAATTTTTTTAAAACTTGTTCATTTTTCGGGGACAAAAATAACGAATCACAAAAAAAACGGCACCCGAAGATGCCGTTTTAATATGCGACGGGGCCCGTTTCCGGACGTCTGTTTTATTTTTTAAAGCGCCGGCGGCCCTTGGCCGTAGGGTCCGAAGCTGCGATAATAGCTTGACAATCAGCCTCGGAGAGCGTGGATACATCGGTTCCCTTCGGAATCCGGTAGTTGTTTTCGCCCGATTTCAGATACGGACCGTAACGACCGTTAATAATCTGGATGGGTCCCCACTCGGCGATGACTGCGTTCGCAACCGGCGTTTCAGGCGTCTCCTGGATGAGGCGGACGCACTCTTCGAATTTGATTTTGAGCGGGTCGGCGTTGCGGGGCAGTTTGATGTTGCGCTCGCCGTACTTGAGGTACGGGCCATAGCGGCCCTTGGTGGCGATGACCGGGACCCCTTCGATTTCGCCCACGGTTCGGGGAAGTTCGAACAGTTTCAAAGCCTCTTCCAGGGTGATGGTCTCGATGAGCTGACCCTTGCCCAGGGAAGCGAACTGGCGGTGTTCGCCTTCGCCCTTCTGCACATACGCGCCGAACTTGCCGAAGGCCGCGGTGACCTTGTCCCCGTCGGGGGCGGTCCCCAGTTCGCGGTTCACGCGGCTGTATTCCCGTGCGGCGAGAACGCTGTCCACCTGCTGGTGGAAAGGTTTATAGAAGGATCCGATGGTCTCGTTCCACACCTTTTTCCCGTCGGCGATCTCGTCGAAGTCCTTCTCCACGTTGGCCGTGAAGTCGTAATCCATGATTTCGCCGAAGTTCTTGACGAGGTAGTCCGAGACGATGATGCCAATTTCCTGCGGGAGGAGCTTGCCGCGCTCCGCGCCCACGGTCTCGGTCCGGGCTTTCTCGGTGATGGCCCCGTCCTTGAGGTGCAGGTCCGTCACCGGCATCTTCACGCCGTCCTTGTCTCCCTTGGTGACATAGCCGCGGCCGGTGGTGAGGGTGCTGATGATGGTGGCGTAGGTGGACGGCCGGCCGATTTCCAGCTCTTCCAGCTTCTTGACCAGGGTGGCCTCGGAATAGCGCTGCGGGGGAACGGTGTACTTGCACTGGGCGGAGACGCCTTTCTCCTGCATCCGGTCGCCGACGTGGAGCTCCGGGAGGACTATCTCGCCCTCTTCGGGTTCTTCGTCGTCCCGGCCTTCCAGGTATACCTTCATGAAACCGTCGAACAGCATCTCGGCGGCTTGGACGGCGTAGTGCTCGCTCCGGCGGTCGGAGGCGATGCGGATGGAGGTGTTCATCACCCGGGATTCACTCATCTGCGAGGCGACGGTGCGTTTCCAGATCAGCTCATAGAGTTTCTTCTCCTGCGCGGTACCTTCGATGGTGGTGTTCTCGATATAGGTGGGACGGATGGCTTCGTGGGCTTCCTGCGCCCCCTTGGCCTTCGTCCGGTACTGGCGGGTGTGGGAATACTCCGCGCCGAAATTGTCGACGATGAATTTCTTCGCCGTGCCCAGGGCCAGGGTGGAAAGGTTCGTCGAGTCGGTACGCATGTAGGTGATCAGACCCCGTTCGTACAGGGCCTGCGCGACGCGCATCGTGGTGCCCACCGGGAAATGGAGCTTCCGGGAGGCCTCCTGCTGAAGGGTGGAGGTGGTGAACGGCGCGGCCGGGAACCGGGTTCCCTCTTTCTTTTCCAGGGTTTCGATCCGGTAGGTGGCGCCCACCGAATCCTCCAGGAATTTCCGCGCGTCCGCCATCGATTCGAAGCGGGTGTCCAGCAGGGCCTTGACCTTCACGCCGGCCGGGGCGCCCTCCGGATGGAAGACGGCCTCCACCTTATAATAGGGAGTGCTGTGGAAATCCATGATCTCCTTCTCCCGGTCTACGACCAGGCGCAGGGCGACGCTCTGCACGCGTCCGGCGGAGAGCTTGGGCTGGATCATCCGCCACAGGACGGGGGAGAGTTCAAAGCCCACGAGCCGGTCCAGCACGCGGCGCGCCTGCTGCGCGTCCACGAGGTTCCGGTCGATGTCACGGGGATGCTGGATGGCGTCGAGGATGGCCGGTTTCGTGATCTCATGGAAGACGATCCGGCGGGTCTTCGCCGGGTCCAGGCCCAGGGTTTCGGACAGGTGCCAGGAGATGGCCTCTCCTTCGCGGTCCTCATCGGACGCCAGCCACACGGTCTGGGCCGCGGCGGCGAGTTTCTTCAGGTCGGACACGACTTTCTTCTTGTCGGTCGGGACGACGTATTCGGGCTGGAACCCATGTTCCACATCCACGCTCAATTTCTTCTCCTGCAGGTCCCGGATGTGGCCGATGCTGGCTTTCACGAGATAGTCTCCGCCCAGGTACTTCTGAATGGTCTTGACCTTCCCGGGAGACTCGACGATGACTAAGTTTTTTCCCTCCATAATCTTCTGCTTTTACCTATTATTTTGCAAAGTAAGCGAGATTTCGGGCAATTTTCCAAATTTTCTGATTACTTTTGTAATTCAGTAATTCCAGCAAGACCTATGGTCTTGTGCGCAATGAAAGAAATTTGAGATGACAGACAATACACGCAAGAAGATTATCCGCTGGTTCTGGATCCTGCTCCTGACGCCGATCGCCCTGGTGTTCGTCCTGCTCGGGATCGTCTGGGCCTTCGCCGAGATTCCGACCATCGAGGAGCTCGAGAACCCGGACAGCAAGCTGGCCACCCAGGTCATCGCCGAGGAAGGCGAGATTCTGACGACCTACCATATCGAGAACCGCACCTTCGTGGGCTATGACGAACTGCCCCTGCACCTCGTGCAGGCGACGGTCGCCACCGAGGACGCCCGTTTCTACAACCACTCGGGCATCGACATCCCCAGCCTGTTCCGCGTCCTGTTCAAGACGCTCCTGTCCCGCGATTCCAGCCAGGGCGGCGGCTCCACCATCACCCAGCAGCTGGCGAAGACGCTATACCCCCGCAAGGAGCACGCTTCCAAGCTGGACATGATCTGGATCAAGCTCCGCGAGTGGATCACCGCGGTCAAGCTGGAACGCAACTACACGAAGGAGGAGATCGTGGACATGTACCTGAACGCGGTCTTCTTCGGCTCCAACTCCTACGGCATCCAGTCCGCCTCCCTGCAGTTCTTCGGCAAGAACCCCATCGACCTGAAGGTGGAGGAGAGCGCCGTCCTGGTGGGCATGGTGAACAAGCCCACGCGCTACAACCCCTCCATCAACCCGGACAAGGCCCTGGAGCGCCGCAACTTGATTCTCGGGCGCATGCGGGACAAGGACTACCTGACGAAGGCGGAGTGCGACTCCCTCCGGCAGCTGCCCATCGAACTGCATTCCCGCGGCATGGACCGCACCACCGGCGTCGGCCCGTATTTCCGGGACATGCTGCGTCGGACGATGTCGGCCGAGCGCCCCAGGCGCAAGTCCTACGCCACCGTGGAGGACTTCCGCGTGGATTCCCTCGCCTGGGCCGACGACCCGCTGTACGGCTGGCTGAACAAGAACCTCAAGAGCGACGGTACGCCGTATGACCTGGACCGGGACGGCCTCCGCATCTATACCACCATCAACTACAAGATGCAGCGCTACGCCGAGGAGGCGATCGTCGAGCACCTGGGCCAGAACCTCCAGAAGGCCTTCTGGAAGGAGGTCCGCACCCGCCGGAACCCGCCGTTCTCGAACGACACCGACCAGAAGGTGATGGACATCGCCATGGACCAGGCCCGCCGCTGGAGCGACCGCAACCGGATGATGAAGGCTTCGGGCTGCTCCGACGCGGAGATCGCGAAGAGCTTCTCGCAGAAAGTGCCCATGCGCCTGTTCACCTGGGAGAAGCCGGGCTATGTCGATACGCTCATGACCCCGGACGACTCCATCCGGTACTACAAGTCCTTCTTCCGGGCGGCCTTCATGGCCATCGAACCGCGCACGGGCCATGTCCGCGCCTATGTGGGCGGTCCCGACTACCGGTATTTCAAGTATGACAATGTCCGGCAGGGCAAGCGACAGGTGGGTTCCACCATCAAGCCCTTCCTCTATACCCTCGCGATGGAATCCGGCATGACTCCCTGCGACAAGGTGCTCAACGTGCCGCAGGTGCTGGTCGTGAACGGCGACCAGACCTGGACGCCGCAGGACCCGCATACCAGCGGCACTCTGGTGGACCTCCGCTGGGGCCTCGCCCAGAGCTCCAACTCCGTGGCGGCCTGGCTGATGAAGCAGCTGGGCCCGGAAGCGATGGTGTCCATGATGCACAAGATGGGCATCGGCGGCCGGATCGACCCGGTCGTCTCCCTCTGCGTCGGCTCGGCGGACCTCTCCGTGTATGAGATGGTCACCGCCTACAACACCTTCCCTTCCGAAGGGGAATACACCTATCCGCTCTTCGTCACCCGGATCGAGGACAGTGACGGCAATGTGCTCGGCCAGTTCTCCGACCGCCGGCACGAGGCCATTTCCCAGCGGGCGGCCTATGCGATGGTCCAGATGATGCGCGGCGTGGTGGACGGCGGCACAGGCTCCCGCCTGCGCTTCCGCTACGGCCTGTCCGGTGCCATCGCCGGCAAGACCGGCACGACCAACGACAACTCCGACGGCTGGTTCATCGGCTACACCCCCACCATCACGGCCGGTGTATGGGTAGGTGCCGAGGACCGCTATGTCCACTTCTCCTCCACGGCCCTCGGCCAGGGCGCCAACATGGCCCTTCCGATCTGGGGTATCTGGATGAAGAAGGTCCTCGCGGACGGTACGCTGGGCATCTCCTCCAACGATGTTTTCCCGGAGGGGACGAACGCCTCGTTCTGTACCGGCGAGGAAGGGGAGAACTCGGCGAAGTCCGAGCTGGAAGATTATTACTTTGAATAAACGGTTCTTAACCTATGTCCCGATACCAATCCATCGCCGTCATCTACGGCAGTGATTCTTCCGAATGGGAGGTGGCTTGCCGCAGCGGCGAGTTCACCGCATCCCGGATCGATGAGTTCCAGTACGACGTCTACGAGATTTTCGCCCGCTTCGGCGACTGGAAGCTCGTGGCGATGCGGAAGGCCAATTCGATGCGGGTCCCGTTCCCGGAGGGCGCCCAGCCCCAGGTGGACAAGACCGACTTCTCCGTCCGCGTGCTCGGCGAGAAGGTCAAGTTCGATTTCGTCTATATCATGCAGCACGGCGCGCCGGGCGAGACCGGTCTCCTGCAGGGCTATTTCGAGATGCTGGGCATCCCGCACTCCTCCTGCAGCGCCTTCGTCACCACCGTGGCGTTCGACAAATACTCCTGCAAGAACTATCTGCGGGGGCTCGACTATGTGAAACTGGCGCCGGACGCCTTCATCCGCCTCGGCGACGACGTGGATGCCTTCTCCGAGAAGACGGTCGCGGCCCTGGGCCTGCCCCTTTTCGTCAAGCCCACGAACGGCGGTTCCAGCTTCGGCATCACGAAGGTGACCCGGGCGGAAGACCTCCCCTCGGCCATCAAGTATGCCTTCAAGGAAGGGGAGACGGTCCTGGTGGAAAAGGGCATCTCCTCCGAGCACGAACTCACTTGCGCCGTCTACAACGACGGGACGGGCATCCGGGCCCTCCCCATCATCGAGATCATCTCCAAGACGGGCTGGTTCGACTACGACGCCAAGTACAACGGGCTCAGCCGGGAAGTCTGCCCGGCGGAGGTCCCTGACGTCCTGGCGCAGCGGATCCAGGAAATCTCCCGCCGCATCTACCGCCATCTCGGCTGCAAGGGCCTGGTCCGCATGGACTACCTGACCGCCCCGGACGGCATCTATTTCCTGGAGGTGAACATCATCCCCGGCATGACCAACGCCTCGTTGGTCCCGAAGATGGTGCGTGCCGCCGGGCTCAGCATCACCGACTTCCTGACCCAGATCATCGAAAACTCCTAGCGTATGCTCCTGTCCGAATTCCTGAAAGACGGCGTCGCGTCCCTGGAAAGCCTCTACCCGACGGCGGAGGCCAAGGCGGTCGTGCTCCAGCTCTGCAGCGAGATCCTGGGAACGAAGAACTACACCCACATCATCGAGCCGCAGTACCAGATCGACAAGAAGAAGGTGCAGCCCCTGGCCGAGGCGATGGTCCGGCTCCAGGCTGGCGAACCCATCCAGTATGTCGTGGGCAAGACCGAATTCTGCGGCCATATCTTCAAGGTGGACAAGAACGTGCTGGTACCGCGTCCGGAGACGGAACTCCTGGTACGCGAGGCGGTGAAGCTCGCCGCCCGCATCAAGCAGCGCCGCATCCCGTACGGCCGCACCGCGGAGCCGGTCCGCATCCTGGACCTCTGCACCGGTTCGGGCAACATCGCCTGGACGGTCGCCCTGGGTGTCCCGGGCGCCCGCGTGGTGGGCGTGGACAACTCCGAAGGAGCCCTGGACGTGGCCCGGAGCCAGAATTTCTCCTCCGAGATGAAGGCGACCGGCGCCCAGGCGCCCACCTTCGTCAATGCCGATGTGCTGGAGACCGAACAGGAATTCAACTTCGGCGAATTCGACCTCATCCTCTCCAACCCGCCCTACGTGATGGAATCCGAACGGGGCCAGATGCGGAAGAACGTGCTGGACTACGAGCCGGCCTCCGCCCTGTTCGTCCCGGACGAGGATCCGCTCAAGTTCTACCGGGCCATCGCCCGCTGGTCGGACCGCTTCCTGGCGGCCGAGGGCAAGGGTCTGACGGAGATCAACGAAGTCCTGGGCAAGGAAACCGAAGCCGTCTTCAAGGAGGCCGGTTTCGCCCAGACGGACATCGTCAAGGACTTCTACGACAAGAACCGTTTCATTTTCTATACGAAATAACGGGGCTATGCGGGCCCTCGAACTCCTGGCCCCCGCCCGGACGGCGGACATCGGCGTCGCGGCCATCGACTGCGGGGCCGATGCCGTCTATCTCGCCGGACCGGCCTTCGGGGCGCGGCAGGCGGCCGGGAACCCCGTGTCGGACATCCGCCGGCTTTGTGACTATGCGCACCGGTTCGGCGTCCGCATCTACGTGACTTTCAATACGCTGGTGTACGAGGAGGAGATTCCGCAGGCCCGGCGGCTGCTGCAGGAACTGCAGGAAGCCGGCGTGGATGCGCTGATCGTGCAGGATGCGGCCGTGACGCGGCTCGCTCCGGAAGGGATGATCCTCCATGCCTCCACCCAGTGTGCCATCCGCACGCCGGAGAAGGCGCGTTTTACCGAGAGCCTCGGCTATGGCCGGCTCGTCCTGGAGCGGGAACTGTCCCTGGAACAGATCCGCGCCATCCGGACGGCCGTCGATGCCGAACTGGAATGCTTTGTCCACGGGGCTCTCTGCGTGTGCTATAGCGGGCAGTGCTATCTCTCGGAGCATCTGGCAGGCCGGAGCGCGAACCGCGGGGCCTGCGTGCAGGCCTGCCGGTCGCTGTACGACCTGGAGGATGCCGGCGGCCGGGTGCTGGTCCGGAACAAGGCCCTGCTTTCCCTGAAGGATTTCAACCTCATCCACCGCCTGGAGGACCTCGCCGAGGCAGGGGCCGATTCGTTCAAGATCGAAGGCCGGCTCAAGAGCGTCTCCTATGTCCGGAACGTCGTCCGGGCCTATTCCGATGCGCTGGACGCCCTCGTCCGCCGCTTTCCCGACAAGTACCGCCGCGCCTCTTTCGGCACGCTCCGGGGCGGCTTCCAGCCTGATTTGAAGAAGACTTTCAACCGCGACTATACGGAACTCTTCCTGGACGGGGAGCGCGGGGAATGGGCCGCCATGGACGCGCCCAAGTCGATGGGGGAGTACATCGGCACGGTGGACCGCGTGCGTGCGGGCGCCGTGATGGTGCGGCCGGAGAATCCCGGCCTGACACTCCACAACGGAGACGGTTTCGCTTTTGTGGGCCGGGACGGCATCGTCGGTTTCCGGGGCGATGTCTGTGAGGGAAGCACCATCCGCTGCAAGGAGGTCTCCGGGCTGAAAGCAGGGATGCGGCTGTACCGCAACATCGATGCGGAATTCGAACGCAGGCTCGAGGCGGACCGGCCGGTCCGGGAGATCGGCGTGACGCTGCAGGCGCGGCTGTCGGCCGGCGCCTTGGCCGTCACCGCCGTCTCGGAGGATGGCCGGAAAGCGTCCGTGGAGATTCCGGCGCCCTTCGACGTGGCGCGGGATGCGGACCGGATGCTGGAGACCGTGCGTACCCAGCTGGCCAAGCGGACCGGCATTTATTCCTTTACCGTATCCGGGGTGGAGCCGGCCGGTCCGATTCCCTTCATGAGCGCCTCTTTCCTGAACGGCATCCGGCGGGACCTTGCCGCGGCCCTGGACGCGCAGCCGGTGCGGATGCTGCCGCTCCGCCGCGGCGCCGCGCGCCCCGATCCCGCGCCGGAAGCATTGACCTATCAGGACAACATCGCCAATTCCGTTGCCCGGGAGATCTACCGGGAGCGGGGGAGCGTCATCATCGAGGATGCCTTCGAAATCACCCACCGGGAAGGCGTCGAATACATGCGGACGAAGTATTGTCTCCGCCACGAGCTCGGCCTGTGCCCCAAACAGCGTCCCGGCACCCGTCCGGAACCGTTGTTCCTGCTTAATCATGGCCGCCGCCTTCGTCTGGATTTCGACTGCGCGGCCTGTGAAATGGTGGTCCGTTAGTTTCGTATCCTTTTGATATTGCGTTTTTTTCCGTATCTTTGAGAAAACTGTAACCAATCATGCGTATCTTCAGGAGTCTTTGCGCGGCCGGTTTGGTCGCTCTCGTCGTGGCAGGATGCCGCCAGCAGCCCCAGGAATTCAAGATCATCCCTGAAGGGTATTTCCGCAACCAGGGTGTCGATGTGATGGCCTTCTATGACTTCTATCCCGAAGGGCATCAAGGCGGTGTGTGCGTCCTGATGCACGGCCAGCGGGTCGCTACCAACGGCGACCTCCGGTTCGAAGCGACTCCCGGCCAGTGGCAGCCCGTGCCCCGGCAGGTCAGCCGCGAGGTCGGCGACGATGTCATCACCGCCACCCTGGCCTATCCGGACTCCTCGCGCCACCTGACCGGCTTCAATCCGATGGTCTATCCGGACGTGAACATCACCTATACGGTGACCACACGGGCCGTGGGCGACCACATCGAAGTGACCCTGGACCTGGACAAGCCCATTCCCGATGCTTTCATCGGCAAGGCCGGCTTCAACCTGGAGTTCTTCCCGGGTTCCCTGTTCGGGAAGCCCTGGATCATGGACGGGCAGAGCGGGATCTATCCCCGCCAGGCCAATGCGCCCCTGGAGACCCACGAGCCCAACTACAAGCATACGGGCGATTTCCACCAGGCCGGGAAGCCGGAAATCGACATCGACCGTTTCCTCAACCATGCGAAGGAATACAACCCGATCATCGCGGACGACATCATCGCCGCGCCGTATGCGGTGGGTCGTAAGTTCGTCTCCCGCCCGGATGACCCGTATACCAAGTTGACGATCGAGACTCTGACGGCCGACCTGAAGCTGTACGACGGCCGCATGAACCACAACAACGGGTGGTTCGTGCTCCGCAGCGAAATTCCCGCCGGCGCGACGAAGGGGGCCGTGAAATGGATCATCACCCCGAATGTCGTCCCGGACTGGCATTATGCGCCCGTCATCCAGACTTCCCAGGTCGGTTATCATCCGGACCAGCCGAAGACCGCCGTCATCGAGCTGGAAGCCGGGGAACGGGTGAACGGGACGGTGGACCTGTACCGGATCGATGCGGCCGGCGAAACCCTGGTCCAGGCGATCACCCCGCAGCCCTGGGGCCGTTTCCTGCGCTATGACTACGCCCGTGCGGACTTTTCCGGTGTCAAGGAGCCCGGACTCTACCAGCTCCGGTACAAGGATTCCGCCTCTTCCGTCTTCAAGATCGGCGCGGACGTGTATGAACGCGGCGTCTGGCAGCCGGTCATCGAATACTTCCTGCCCAACCAGATGTGCCACATGCGGGTCAATGAGAAATACCGCGTCTGGCACGACGCCTGCCATATGGATGACGCCCGGATGGCGCTTCCCGAAAACGGCATCGACGGGTACAACCAGGAGCCGGGCATTTCGCCGTACGCGCCGCTCGCACCGGTCCCCGGTGTCGCCGTCGGCGGCTGGCACGATGCGGGCGACCTGGACCTGCGGATCGAATCCCAGGCCGGCGAGTCCTACATCCTGGCGATGGCCTATGAGCAGTTCCATCCGGAAATCGACGTGACCGCCATCGACCAGCAGCGCCATGTCACGGAAATCCATGAGGCAGACGGCAAGAACGACATCCTCCAGCAGATCGAGAACGGCGCCTTGTCCGTCGTGTCCGCCTACAATGCTTTCGGGCGCAACTATCGCGGGATCATCGCCAGCCAGCTGCGTCAGTACGTCATCCTGGGCGATGCCGCCGCGATGACGGACGGTATCCCCGGAAACGAGGACGACCGCTGGATCTATACGGAGAACAATCCTGGGCGTGACATGGGCACGGCTTACATGCTGGCTGGTGCCGCCCGTTCCCTGCGCGGCTTCAACGATCCGCTGGCCGCCCGTTGCCTGGAGATCGCCCGGACCATGTTCCAGAAGGAGATGCCGGAAGGCCCGCGGTCGGCTGCGCCCAAGCTCCAGCCGGCTGTCGAGCTGTACCTGACGACCGGTGAACAGCAGTACCGGGACTACATCCTGGCGCATCAGGAGAGTGTCATCCGGAGCATCGGCCGGAACGGCTGGTATGTGGCCCGGGTCGCCAAGGCCTGGGAGGCGAGCGGGAACCAACAGGAGCAGGCTTTCGCCAAGGCTTTCCGCGCGGCCCTGTCCACTTATAAGGACGAATTGGCCAAGACCGTGGCCCAGAACCCGTACGGCGTGCCGTACAACCCCTCCATCTGGGGCGCCGGCTGGGACATCCAGCGCTTCGGCTTCCAGCAGTGGTTCCTGGTCTCCGCCTATCCCGACATCTTCGGTCCGGAACCCGTCCTGGATGCCCTCAACTTTGTCCTGGGCTGCCATCCGGGCAGCAATACGGCCTCCTTCGCCTCCGGTGTGGGCGCCGTTTCGACGACGACCGCCTACGGTACCACCCGCGCCGACTGGTCCTATATCCCCGGCGGAGTGGTTTCCGGAACGGCCATCATCCGGCCTGACTTCCCGGAACTCCTTGAATTCCCGTACCTGTGGCAGCAGACGGAATATGTGCTGGGAGGCGGCTCTTCCCACTACATGTTCCTGGTCCTGGCCGCCCAGGCCATGCTCCAGTAAGGTTCAGATCAGCTCCAACACCAGTTCCACGTCGCCGAAGTGACCGGTGACGCCATTGTTGCGCTCGATGTAGGTCCGCGTCAGGGCGCCGCGCCAGATGATGTCGTCGCGCGCCCGGAGCGGAATCTCGATCTCGAACCCATAGCTCCGCGAGTTGTACTTGACCATGGCCGCGCATTTCCAGGTGGTCATGGTGCCCCCGTCATCCTCCACCATCATGAAGGCGCAGTTGTCCAGCAGTCCGGTCCATTCCGATACGAGGACGGCGTTGAAGTCCAGGACCTCTCCCACCTGTTTCCGCCGGATCACGATGAGGAAGTCCGTGATGGACGGCGAATAGAGACGCAGTTCCGCGTCCGTCGAGGCCCAGAAGTCCTCGATGGCCCCGCATTTGACCCAGATCTCCGACCCGCCGCAGAACCAGGTGTCGAACTGGCGGTTGGCCTTGAAGGAGCGGAGGACCAGGGTCTTGAAATCATGGTCCCCGGCGCGGGTGCCGGGAGCGCTCCCCGCTTGGGCCGGGCCGATGAGGCCGCCGCCCCGGCCCCAGTCCGGATCCTCCCGCCGCCGCATCTCCAGGGAGGTGTATTCTGCGTCCCGGTTGCGGTTGATAACCCATACAGGCCGTTCCCGGGCCATGTTCTCGTCCACGACCACTTCTTCCACAGAGCCGTCGTCCTGTCGGATCCAACCGATGTTCCTGGTCTCCCGTCCGCCCGGATCGAAGGTGATGACCGGGGTTTCATCCCTGTCGAATTCCTCGGAAAAAGGCCAGTAAATCTGCACGTCCGAGCTGGACAGGGCATGCAGGAAAGCGTCGGCATCCAGGGCCCGCGTGCCGTACTGTTTCCTGATTTCGGCCGCCAGGAGGTCCCTGAGCGGTGTCGGATAGGCTCCCACCCGGGTGGCCGGCGTGTCGCCGACGCCTGTCCCGGGGGTTTCGAAAACCTGCCGCATCGGATACTCCTCGTCGTAACCGTTGCCGGAGGAGGTGCTGACGGCGTCCCGGACTTCGGCCACCTGGTCCTGTCCGATCGGAATGGCCGCCAGTAGGCGCGCTACCTCGTCGAGCGTGAATTCGAGGGGCTCTCCCGCTTCGTCGGCAGGAGGGTTGTTCCATAGGTCCAACCGCTCGCAGGCGGTGACCGCAAGGGTGCCGGCCAGGCACCCGAATAATAGCATTCTCTTCATATTGATCATTCCGGATTAACAGCCCGGCTCCACGGCTACAAAGTACCGGAAAACGAGCCGTGTTCGCAAAAAGGGAAACGGATAAAGTCGAAAATCGGCCTTCCAGCGCTACAGAAGGCCGATTTAGACAAAACTTTTTACGCAAAAACCTGGGAATATTGCGTTAAATGGGGTCCTGGTACAGCACCTGCAGCCGGTGGAGTTCCGCCACCAGTTCCTCCGTGACCGCCTCCATTCCGGGTTCGCCGTACAAGTTGTGGAGTTGCAGCGGGTCCTTTTCCAGGTCGAAGAGTTCCCATTCGTCGATGTCGTTGTAGAAATGCATCAGGCTGTAGCGTTCCGTCCGGACGCCGTAGTGACGGCGGACCGAATGCTCGGCCGGATACTCATAATAATGATAATAAAGCGACCGGCGCCAGCCCTTCCCTTCGGAGGTCACCACTTTCTCCGGCTTCACCCCCTGGAGCAGCGGTAGGAAGCTCTCGCCCTGGATGTCCTCCGGAATGGGCAGGCCCGCCATGGCCAGGATGGTGGGGGCATAGTCGATGTTCTGCACGAACGCGTCGATGTCCCGGTGGCGGTGTTTTCCTGGCATCCGGACCAGCAGCGGCGTGCGGAAGCTCTCCTCGTACATGAACCGTTTGTCGAAATACCCATGTTCGCCCATGAAGAACCCCTGGTCGGAAGTGTAGATGATCACCGTGTTCTCCAGTAACCCATGCTCTTTCAAATAGTCATAGACGCGTCCCACATTGCGGTCCACGGAGTGGATCACGCTGCAATAGTCGCGCATGTAGCGCTGATACTTCCACTCGTACAGTGCGTTCCCGGACAGGCTGTCCCGCTTGAATTGTGCGATGAGCGGATCGTAATACGCATCCCAGGTGGCTTGCTGCGCCGCGTCCATCCGGCCCGGGACCAGCTCGCCCGGGGCGAGGTCCCGCCGGTACAGGTCGCGGCCGTAGTCCTCCAGCCAGGGTTGTTCCGGGGTATGGATTTCGTTTTCCCGGTCCGCCATCTTGAGGTCATAGACGACGTTCATGTCGGCGAGGATGCTCATCTCCTGTTTCGCCGCGGCCTCCCGGGTGGCGTAGTCGTCATAAAACGTTTCAGGCAGCGGGAAGGTGACGTCGTCGAACATTCCCAGGTCCTGCAGGTCGGGCATCCAGCTGCGGTGCGGGGCCTTGTAGTGGAGGAACAGGCAGAAGGGCTTGTCGGCTTCGCGGTTTTCCAGCCACTCGAAGGCGACGTCCGTGGTGATGTCCGTGCAATAGCCGGGACGGACGACTCTTTCCCCGTTCCGGATGAACACCGGATTGTAATAGTCGCCTTGTCCCGTGAGGATATCCCAATAGTCGAACCCCGTCGGATCGCTCACCAGGTGCCATTTCCCGACCATCGCCGTCTGGTAGCCCCCGGCCTGCAGCAGCTTCGGCAGCGTCTGCTGGCTGCCGTCGAAGATGCCGTGCTCATTGTTCGTGAACCCGTTGGCATGGCTGTGCTTGCCAGTCAGCAGGCAGGCCCGGGACGGTCCGCTCAGGGAGTTCGCGACGAAGCTGTTCGTGAACCGGGCCCCTTCGTCGGCCAGCCGGTCGATATGGGGCGTCCGCATGTACCGCTGGTCATAGGCGCTGATGGTCTGGTACGAATGGTCGTCGCACATGATGTACACGACATTCAGCGGCTTTTGTGGTTCCGCCTCTTTCTGTGAGCAGGCGCCCGCCGCGGCGAGGGCCGTGGCGCCGGTCAGGGCGAATCGGAGGTTCGAGGGCATGGGAGAATCGGTCTTGTGCTTACAAAAGTAAAGAATAATCCATAAAAAAGGCTATCTTTACACAAATAAACCTGACCACATGAGAAATCTTTTCCTATCCCTGGCCCTGCTGGCTGCCTCTCTGACGCTCACGGCGCAAACCAAGATGGAACCCTGGCAGGACCCGAATGTCTTCCAGGAGAACCGCCTGCCCATGCGGGCGACTTTCGTTTCCACCCAACAGCAGACCCTGAGCCTGAACGGGCTGTGGAAATTCTACTTCAATCCCACCGTCGAAGGCCGGCTCAAGGGCTTCGAGGCCGTCGGCTATGACGATTCCGCCTGGGGAGAAATCCCTGTCCCCGGTCTCTGGGACCTCAGCGGCTACTGCGACCCGCTCTATGTCAACAACGGCTATCCCTGGAGCGGTCATTACCAGAACAATCCGCCCTATCCGGCCCTGGAGCACAATTATGTGGGCCAGTACCGCCGGGCTTTCACCGTCGACAAGTCCTGGATCGGGAAGCAGATCTGCCTGAACATCGGTTCCGCCACCTCCAACGTCCGCGTGTGGGTAAACGGCAAGATGGTGGGCTACAGCGAGGACAGCAAGCTCGAAGCCCGCTTCGACCTCACGAAATATGTCCATGCGGGGGAGAACACCATCGCCCTCGAGATCTTCCGCTGGTGCGACGGCACCTACCTGGAGGACCAGGATTTCTGGCGCTTCTCCGGCATCGCCCGCGGGGTGGAGATCTATACCCGCGAGAAAGAGCGGATTGAGGATGTCCATGTGACCGGCTGGGCCGACGGCCGCCTGAAGGTCCATGTCGAGGTGACCAAGGGCATCCGCCTGGTCGACCTGGAAGTGATTGACGCGAACGGCCGGAGTGCCCTTGCCGTAGACGGCATCAAGGTGGTGAACGGGGTGGTTGACCTCGAGACGGAAGTCCTGAACCCCGCCCTCTGGAGCGCCGAGGATCCGAACCTCTATAAGCTTACCGTCCGGGCTGACACCCGCAAGGAGACCGTCGATTTCACGGAGATTCCGTTCGGCTTCCGCACCGTGGAGGTCGTCGGCAACCAATTGATGGTCAATGGAAAGCCCATCCTCATCAAGGGCGCCGACCGGCATGAGTTGAGCCCCTCCGGAGGCTACATCGTCACCGAGGCCGAGATGATCCGCGACATCCGGATCATGAAGGAACTGAACATCAACGCTGTCCGCACCTGCCACTATCCCGACGATCCGCGCTGGCTCGCCCTCTGCGACAAGTACGGCCTGTACGTGGTGGACGAGGGCAACATCGAGTCCCACGGCATGGGTTACGGCCCGGCTACGCTGGCGAAGAACCCGCTCTTTGCCGCCGCGCACCTGGAGCGCGACAGCCGCATGGTGAAGCGCGACTTCAACCATCCGTCCGTCATCATCTGGAGCCTGGGCAACGAGGCCGGCGCCGGTCCCAACTTCGAGGCCTGCTATGACTGGATCAAGGCCTATGACCCGTCCCGCCCCGTGCAGTACGAGCAGGCGGTCATCGGCCGGGAGCGCCGCAGCCTCCGTTACACCGATATCTACTGCCCGATGTACAGCTCGCCGGACGGCGACCGCGCCTATCTGCAGCATGCCGACAAGCCCCTCATCCAGTGCGAATATGCCCATGCGATGGGCAATTCCATGGGCAACTTCAAGGAGTACTGGGACCTCATCCGCAGCGAACCGGCCTATCAGGGCGGCTTCATTTGGGATTTCATGGACCAGGCGCTCCGCTGGCCGTCCGACAAGCCCGGCACGGACCACATCTACATCTTCGGCGGCGACCTGAACGACTACGACCCGTCCGACGGCTCCTTCAACTGCAACGGCGTCATCGCCGCGGACCGCACCCTGCATCCGCACGCCTACGAGGTTCGCTACCAGTACCGCAGCATCCTCACGACGGCGGGCGACAAGCCGAGCGTCGTGAAGGTCTATAACGAGAACTTCTTCACCGACCTGTCCGGCATCCGTCTCGTCTGGGCGCTGGAGGCCAATGGAAAACCTGTCCGCACCGGTGTCGTGGAGAAACTGGATGTCGCCCCGCAGGCGACAAAGGACGTCGATCTGGGCATCGGCAAGTTGCCGGAAGGCGGGGTGATCACCCTGACCGTCCGGTATCAATTGAAGGAAGCGGCCCCGCTGCTTCCCGCCGGCTTCGAGGTGGCCTATGACCAGCTGGTGCTCCGCGATGAGCCCGCCCTTCCCGTCGGGACGTCCAGATCCGTCAAGGGTGTCGTGAAGGCCGATGAGACCGCCACGGCCTATACCTTCTGCGGCACCATCGCCCGCCCGGGGACGCTGAGCACCCGTTTCGCGACCTGGGCGGTCACCATCGACAAGAACCTCGGCGCCCTGGTCTCCTATAAGCTGGATGGCCAGGAGATGGTTTCCGAGCCCATGATGCCTTGCTTCGACCGCGCCCTTGTCGAGAACGACCTCGGCGCCCGTTTCCAGAACCGTTTCGCCCTGTGGCGGAACATCAAGTTCCAGGTGGCGTCGGTCGCCGCGAAGCCGGTCGGAAATTCCTGCCAGGTGGACGTGGCGTTCGCGCCCATCGACGGGAAGGGGATCGTGAAGGTGGCCTATCTCGTGGATCCGGACGGCACAGTGGCCGTATCCGAGTCGCTGGAAGATGCCGGCGGTTTGTCCGAGGCGCAGTATCTCTTCCGTTTCGGCATGCGCTTCGCGATGCCCGGCCAGTATTCTGACCTCGATTTCTTCGGTCTGGGTCCGTGGGAGAACTATGCCGACAGGAACAGCGCCGCCCTCCTGGGCCGCTACCGCCAGCGGGTGGAGGACCAGTACCACTACGGCTATGCACGCGCGCAGGAGTCCGGCACCCATACCGGCATGCGCTGGCTGAACATCCTGGACGAAACCGGCACCGGCCTGAAACTCTGCGCTCCGACACCCTTCTCCGCCTCCGCCCTTCCGTTCAGCCTCGAGGACCTGGATACCCACGTCCATTCCCTTGAACTCAAGGCCAAGGCCCATGAGAACGAGCGCGCCTGCGGAACGACCTACGTCCACATGGACCTCGCCCAGATGGGTGTCGGCGGCATCACGTCCTGGGGCACCTGGCCGCTGAAGGAATACCTCCTTCCGGCGAAACCCTATGACTTCGTTTTCACCCTGTCCCCGGTCTTCGACGACATCCACTAGTCACCAAACACCCTTGATATGAAACGAATTGCACTCCTTTCCGCCGCGTGCCTCGTGATGCTGGGCACCGCGTGCAAGAGCGGCCCGGTCGCGCCCGTGGCCACCCAGTCCAAGGTCGTCGAAGACGGCGGCACCGGCCCCTACAAGGTGCTGATGCTGGAGGATCCGTCCCTCGAGGCGCACACGATCTTCGCGCCGCAGGATCTCGCGCCGTTCGGCAAGAAGAACCCGCTGCCCGTCCTCGTCTGGGGCAACGGCGCTTGCACCAACTCCCCGTGGGAACACTACAAGTTCCTGAATGAAATCGCCTCTCACGGCTTCCTCGTGATCGCCACCGGCTATATCCCGATGGAAGAGAAGCCCTATCGCGGGCCGATGTCCACCTCCGCTCAGCAGATCGAGTCCATCGACTGGGCCATCGCGCAGAATGCCGACAAGGACAGCCCGTACTACGGCCGGATCGACGTGGACCACATCGCCGCGGCCGGCATGTCCTGCGGCGGCCTGCAGACGCTGGACAACGCTACGGACCCGCGCCTCAAGACCATCATGATCTGCAACAGCGGCCTGTTCATCAACCCCGGCACGGCCGTCCCGAACATGCCGATGCCGGCCAAGGACCGCCTCCAGGAAATCACCGTCCCGGTGATCTACATCCTGGGCGGTCCCGAGGACATCGCCTATGAGAACGGGATGGACGACTTCCACCGTCTCGTGAAGGTTCCTGCCTTCGCCGCGAACTACCCGGTGGGCCACGGCGGCACCTACCGCCAGGACCACGGCGGCGAGTTCACCGTCCCTGCCCTCGCCTGGCTCCAGTGGCAGCTGAAGGGCGACCAGGAAGCCGCGAAGCTCTTCCAGGGCGCCGACTGCGGCCTTGCGAACCGCGAAGGCTGGACCGTCGAGAAGAACGGCCTGATTGACTAGGCCGCGAGGTCTGAATATGAAAAAACCCGGCTCGGAAGTGAGTCGGGTTTTTTCGTTGGATAAATAGGAAGCTTTTACTTCTGCAGGGCACCGAGCTGCTGGGTGGCCTGGGCGGCGTACTTGGCGTTGCCGGAGAGCTTCTTGTAGTATTCGATGGCGGTAGCCTTGTCACCGGCCTTCTGGGCAGTGGCGGCGATGGTGAACATCACGTCGGCGGCATCCTTGGCGTTGGGATCGATCTCGAGGTACTTCTTGTAGGCCTCGATGGCGGCCTTGCTCTTGCCGAGCTTGGTGTTGGCGCTGGCGATGAGCTTGTAGGCGTTGGCGTTCTCACCGTAGCTGTTGGCCTTTTCGAGGGCGGTGATGGCCTCGGCGCTCTTGTTCGCCTTCACGAGGGCCATGCCTTCCTTGAGGAAGAGGTTAGAGAGGAGCTTCTTGGCCTGCTCTTCCTTTCCGTTGGCAGCAGCGGCCTCGAGGGCGGCGACGGCATTGTCATTGTCACCGGCCTGCATTAGGGCCTGTCCGTAGAGGAGCTGGCTCTGGCCATCCGCGGGATCGAGGGTCACTACAGCCTTGAAAGCGGCGGCGGCACCGACGAAATCCTTCTCCTTCAGCAGGGCAGCGCCCTTGCGGGTGTATGCAGTGGGAACGAGTTCCTTGGCTTCGGCGGCAATTTCCTCCTGGCCATAGCCTTCGGCGCAGGCGGTGGCCTCCTTCAGGGTCTCGAGGGCCTCGTCGTACTTGGACTCGTTGATCTGCTCCTTGGCGATGGAGACCATGGTCTGGGGGATGATTTTCTTGCACTGGGCGATCATGTCGGCGGCCTCGTCCGCGGCGCAGGCCTCGAACTGGGTGAGGGCGCTCTTGAACTGGGCCAGGGCCTCGACCTTGTTGGATTCAAGGGTCTGAGCGCCCATGTTGAAGGTTTCCACAGCAGCGCTCATGTCCTGGGCGGAAGCGATTCCTGCGGCGAGTGCGAACGCCGCAACGGCGACAAATAATCTTTTCATCTTTCGTTCGGGTTTATTTGTTAAAACTTATAATTCTTGCCGTTTGCACGCATTTTGCAAAAGTAGCAAATTTTATTGTTAATTTTGCATAGTCATTGCGTTTATTCCATGTCAAACCGACTTTTCCATATCGTTCTCGGCCTGGCTCTGCTGACAGTTTCAAGAATTGTGCCAGCACAGACGCTTCCTTCCCTGCCCGTGGACAGCAAGATCCAGAAAGGGACCCTGCGCTGTGGTGTGGCCTATTACATGGTCAAGAACGACGAGCGCAAGGGCTATGCCGATTTCGCCGTGGTCCGCCGCGGCGTGGCCCCTGCCCGGGCCGACGAGGAGTCGCTGGAGACGGCGTATCTGTCCCGCAACGGAATCGGCCCCCGGCCCGGCGGCTATTTCCGGGATTTCGACGGGTCCACGGTCCTGCACCTGGACCGCGTCCCGGTGTATGATGCCAATGCGCTGGACTCCACCTTGCTGGTGACCTTCGCGCAGGTGGCGGCCTCGTCCGCCCCGGAGGCGGTCATCGTGGCCGGCGACATCGACCCGGCCGAATTCAAGAAGAAGATGGACATCTTCTCGATGATGGTCCCGCCTCATTTCGTGGAAAACAGCGACGGCCCCGACTACGTGTGGGAACCGTCCGTGATGCCGTCCATCGTCCTCCGCAACGAGCCGATGGGGGACCGGGGCATCGTCCGGGTCGCCTATTCGGCCCCGCGTACGCCGCAGGAGCAGATGAACACGGCCCAGGCCCTGGTGATGGGCATCCTCAGCCGCGAGTTCCAAACCATCGCCGTCCGGCGGATCAGCCGGAACCTCCGCGATGCGGGCATCCCGTACGGCCGGCTGGATTTCAGCTATCTGAACAGCACCGAGACGGGCGGCGACGAGGAATATGCGGTGGAGGTCCAGACGGATCGCGACCACCTGGAAGCGGCGATGAAGACCATCTCCGGGACGCTTGCCGGCATGGACGAGTTCGGCGTGCCGGTGGAGGAATTCATCGACGCGAAGCAGGTGATGATGGCCGAGATGCTCCCGCGGGGGAGCGCGCCCCTGACGAACCGGCAGTATGTGGAACGCTGCGTGTCCCATTTCCTGTACGGCGCCAACCTGGCCCCCTACAGTGAGGAGACGAAGCTTTTCGCCCGGAAGAACCTGCCTGACAGCACGGAGACCCGCCTGTTCAACCAGTTCTCGAGCTCCCTCTTGAACCAGCTATCCAACTTGACGTTGGAGTACCGCGCCCGCCTGGATACCCTGGACGAGGACAATGCCCTGTTCCAGTACAACCTGGCCTATCTGTACGGATCCACTTTCAAGGAATCGAAGGATTATTCCTGGCAGCGGGACACCTCCGGCCTGGAGGTGGACTGCCCGAAGGTCAAGCTCAAGGAAACCAAGCCCGAACCCGTTTCAGGCGGGGTCCTGTGGACCTTCTCCAACGGGATGCGGGTGGTGTACAAGCAAGTCCCCGGCCGGCGGACTTTCCAGTATTCGCTGCTGATGGGAAGAGGCCTGTCCGGAGTGGACGGCCTGCTGGAAGGGGAAGGCGGCTATTTCGGGGACATGCTCTCCCTGTATGATGCGGGTGGCCTTTCCGCGGCGGGTTTCCGCGACCACCTGGCTGTGAACGGCATCAGCATGAACCCGCAGGTCGCCTTGACCTATACGTCCATCCAGGGAGAGGCCCCGTCTTCCAAACTGCCCACGCTCCTGAAGGCGTTGCTCGCCCTTGCGAACGGGCGGACGGTGAACCGGGGCGAGTTCGACGTTTCCCTCCGCAATTCGAAATGGGCCCGGGAGCCGGTGGACAACCGGCTGTATGCGATGATGTATCCGGGCTTCAACTATTCGACGAAGAAATATTCCACGGGCCTGAATCCGGGCACGCAGGCGAAGGCCGCCCAGTTCTACGAGTCCCTGTTCTCCCGGATGAACGACGGGATGCTGATCCTCGTGGGCGACGTGGATGAGGCCACCGTGCGCCGCGTCCTGCTCCGGTATCTCGGCGGGTTCCGCACCCAGCGCGGGACGGCGTCCCGCAAGTCGGTCCGGTACCAGCCCCGGCCCGGAACTGTGACCAAGACGGAAAAGGGCGGCAGGAAGGGCGTCTATGTGCGTCTGGACGCGGAATATCCTTTGTCCGGGACCAATTATGCGGCGGCCGAGATCGCGGTCGAGGCGCTCCGCCGCCAGCTGGTCCGCGCCCTGGACGGCACGGGCATGTCGGTGGAGATTACGTCCGGTTTCCATACCTATCCTCAGGAGCGTTTCTGGATGTTCCTCTCCTGTGAAGGAGGAACGGACCTGGACGCCGTCCGGGAAGGCATCCAGAAAGCGGCCAAGTCCACCCTTTCCGCCAAGGACCTGAATGCCTTCAAGGCGGCGGCCCTCGCCGGGATGAACCAGGAGCTGGCCGAACCGGAAACCATGGTGGAGGCCCTCGTCGCCCGCTACGGGATCGGCAAGGACCTGGTCACCCATTACAAGGAAAGCGTGAACGGCGTTACCGCCGCCCGCATCACCGAGATGTTGTCTGCCCTTGCGGCCGGTTCGACCGCGGAAATCGTCATTGAATAGATGGGACACAAGCGACCGTTCGGAACCATCGTGGAAATCGGGGACATCCTCGTGTCGGAGGATGTCATCCTGGAATATTTCGCCTGCGACTATCCCGTGTGCAAGGGAAAGTGCTGTATCGTCGGCGACAGCGGCGCTCCGCTGAAGGAAGAGGAACTGGATCCCATCGAGGTCAATTATGATGCGTTTGCGCCCCTGATGCGCCCGGAAGGGCGACAGGCCGTGGACGAGAAGGGGTTTTTCGAAATCGACCGGGACGGCGACCTGGTGACGCCGCTCGTGCCCGGCAGCGAAGAGTGCGCCTTCTGCCATTTTGAGGACGGCAACTGCTTCTGCTCCATCGAGCGGCAGTTCTTCTCCGGCAAGTCGACCTTCCGCAAGCCCATTTCCTGTCAATTGTATCCGATCCGCGTGGTGCAGCTGCGGAACGGCGGGCAGGGGTTGAACCTCCACCGCTGGGACATCTGCCAATGCGCATTCGAAAAAGGCCGGCGCGAAGGCATCCGGGCCTATCAGTTCCTGAAGGAACCCCTCATCGCCGCTTATGGACAAGATTTTTATGACGCGCTCTGCGCCGCCGCGGAGCAGGTGATCGCCCAGGAATAAGACTTATGGACAGTTTGGATATCCGTCGCGGCGAGCAGGTCGCCCTGGTGGGTAAAAACGCCTCCGGCAAGAGTCGGCTGGCGTCTGTCTTCGCCGGCCGCAACGCTGCGAAATACATCACTTTCCGGGATTCGTACGGCAGCTACGGGGACCGCAATTTCTTCATGCAGCAGCGCTGGAATCTCTTCACGCTCGAAGGCGATCCGCCTTCCGTGGGCGAGGCGCTGCACCAGGACGCGGCCGAGAGCAAGGATCCCGAAGCCGCGCTCCGGCGGGTGGAGGAACTGACCGCCCTGTTCTCGATGGAACCCCTGCTGGACAAGCCCCTGGTGACGCTTTCCTCCGGGGAACTCCGTAAGTATCAGCTTACGCGCGCCCTCCTGGGCGGTCCGGAAATCCTGGTGGTGGACAATCCCTATATCGGCCTGGATCCCCGGACCAGGGACCTGCTGACAGAATTGCTCACCGCCTTGTCGGGGTCCATGACCCTCGTCCTGGTCCTGTCCCGCCCGGCGGAGATTCCGCCTTTCATCACCCATGTCATTCCGGTCGAAGACGGGAAGGCGGGGGAGAAGGAGCCGCGCGAAGCGTACCTGGACCGCGTCCTGCCGCCTGCCGTCATCCGCCTCCGGAACGTGACCATCCGCTTCGGCGAGCGGGTCATCCTGAATTCCCTGAACTGGACCGTCCGTGAAGGGGAGCACTGGGCCCTGACCGGCGCCAACGGCAGCGGCAAGAGCACGCTCCTGAGCCTCATCAACGCCGACAATCCCCAGGCTTATGCCCATGACATCGAGCTTTTCGGCCGCCCCCGCGGCACCGGCGAGACCATCTGGGACATCAAGCGCAGAATCGGCTTCGTGAGTCCCGAACTGCACCGCGCCTTCCGGCAGGACGCTACTGCGCTGAACATCGTCACGAGCGGGCACTTCGACACGGAGGGCCTGTTCCGGAAGCCATCCGAGGAACAGCGGGAGATTGCCCGCCGATGGATGGAGGAATTCGGTATCGGCGACCTGGCGGATCGGCCGTTCCTGCGGCTCTCCAGCGGCGAGCAGCGCCTGTGCCTGGTGGCCCGCGCCTTCGTCAAGGATCCGCCCCTCTACATCCTGGACGAACCCCTGCAAGGCCTGGACGAGCCGCAGCGGAGGCGTGTGAAGACGCTGTTGGACCGCTACTGCGGCGCCCCCGGCAAAACCCTCGTGATGGTGACCCATTACCCTGAGGAATACCCCGGCTGCATCGACCACAGCCTGACTTTATAGTCCCATGTGGAAAAATTGAGCCTCCAGCACTTGCACTTCCGGAAAAAATGATTACCTTTGCAGTCCGGTTTGACCGAAAGGCCCCGGATACGTATTGGAGAGATGCTCGAGTGGCTGAAGAGGCACGCCTGGAAAGCGTGTGTACCCCAAAAGGGTATCGCGAGTTCGAATCTCGCTCTCTCCGCAAAGATATGACTCACAGCCGGCTGCGATAGCAGCTGGCTGTTTTCGTCATACGGCGGACGCGAGCTCGCTCGTGGCCGACGTGTGGCGGAAACAGACACGAGGGCCTTCAGGCCCGACGGCTGTGGGTCATAGCTTCGCAAGGCCCCCCCGGGAGGGCGCCGAGATGCCGCAAGCGCAGCGCCGCGGAATCTCGCTTTTTTCTTTTACTCCCATTTGCAGAACTGAATGGAAAAAGCCATATTTGCTTACACGCATCTTAGACTACCGATGAAGCGCTTCTGCAAACTGATTTCGGACTACATGGGCATACTGGTGCTGCTGTCGGCGCTGGCGGCCCTGCTTTTCCCCGACACGCTTAGCCACTTGAGGCCCAGGCTCATCAATCCGCTCCTGGGCATCATCATGTTCGGCATGGGCCTGACCCTCCAGGCAGAAGATTTCAAGGTGGTGTTCAGCCGGCCCAGGGACGTGCTCGTGGGCTGTCTGGCGCAGTTCACGGTGATGCCGCTGCTGGCGTTTGCATTGACAAAGATCTTCCGGCTGGAACCCGCCCTGGCCATCGGTGTCATCCTTGTCGGGTGCTGCCCGGGCGGGACCGCTTCGAACGTCATCACCTATCTGGCCAAGGGCGACCTGGCGCTGTCCGTCGGCATGACGGCCGTCTCGACCTTGCTGGCGCCGGTCCTGACCCCTTTGCTCGTGTGGCTGCTGGCGGGGGAGACGGTGGATGTCGATGTCGTCGGCATGCTCCTGAGCATCCTCTGGGTGGTGATCCTGCCCATCGCGCTGGGCCTTCTCGTCAAGCGGTTCTGGCCCCGGACGACGGAACAGGCGTCGGCCTATCTACCGGCGTTGTCAACCCTTTCCATCTGCGTCATCGTCCTCATCGTCATCGCAGCCAACGCCCACAAGCTGCTGGACGGCGGCCTGGTCATCCTGCTGGTCGTGGTGCTCCATAACGTGTGCGGACTCGGCGCAGGCTACCTGATCGGCAAGCTTCTGCGCCTAACGCCCGCCAAGCGCCGCGCCATCAGCGTGGAGGTGGGCATGCAGAACAGCGGCCTGGCGTCCTCGCTGGCCACCTTGCACTTCGCGGCCTACCCGCTCGCGACCATTCCCGGCGCCCTGTTCAGTGTCTGGCACAACATCAGCGGCGCCCTTGTCGCGAAGCTCTATTCCAGGAAACAACAGTAAAGAACGGATACTTCTATGAAACGCATGAAGAAAACCTTTTGGACGCTGACCGGTACCCTCCTCCTTGCCGCCTTCCTGGCGTGCGGCTGCCAAAACGCCTCTTCGCCGACCGAAGATTCCAGCGCCTTCGTCACGCTGACCGATGCCGTGCCGGATGCCATCCTGGAGATCCGCTACTTCGGTACCTATAATTTCGTGGGGGAGCGGATCGACGGGTACGAGGAGCCGACCGCCCTGCTGACCAGGAAGGCGGCCGAAGCGCTGAAGGCCGTGAGCGACGATGTGATCGCCCAGGGCTACCGGCTCAAGATCTACGATGCCTACCGCCCGCAGGAGGGCGTCGACCACTTTGTCCGCTGGGCCTCCGACGTCTCGGACACCACGATGCGCCCCTACTTCTACCCCGACCTGGACAAGGGTGTCCTCTTCGACCAGGAGTATATTATGGCGAAGAGCGGCCATACGCGCGGTTCCACCGTGGATCTGACGCTTTTCGACATGCGCACGGAGAAAGAACTGGATATGGGCGGGACCTTCGACTGGTTCGGCCCGGAGAGCCACCCGGACTTCTGCGGGAACCCGGAGACCGGCGAGTATACCGGGGACAACACGATGAGCCCGACCGGGCGCAGCATTACCCCCGAGCAGTTTGCCCACCGCATGATCCTCCGCAGGGCGATGCTGGCCCATGGATTCAAGCCCCTGGATACGGAGTGGTGGCATTTTACGCTGAAGGACGAGCCCTTCCCGGACACGTATTTCACCTTCCCTGTCGGCCCGTTGGATCTCAGATAGGATGATCGAGCATTCCATTGCCAACCGTCCCTGCCGCCTGTTCGGGTCGGAGACCCCGGACTGCATCCTCGTGCAGCCCTCGGCCCGGCACGAGAACGCATCGCTGGACGCCGAGGTCGCGCAGCTCGCGTCCCTCGTCGACAGGCCTTTCCTTCTGGTGGCCATCGAACTGGAGGACTGGACCCTCGACCTGATGCCCTGGCCGGATGGGAACATCTCCCGGGACCCGGAGGTGGGGAAGCATGGACAGGAAACGCTGGACTATATCCTGCAAGGACTGCTTCCTGAGTTGGAACGCCGTTATGGTCGCCGGCCGGTCATCCTCGGCGGGTATTCCCTGGGTGGCCTTTTCGCCCTCTGGGCCAGCACCCGGACGGCCCGGTTCCGGGCCATCGCCGCCGCATCCCCGTCGGTCTGGATCCACGGCTGGATTCCCTTCGCCAAAAAGAACAAGCCCATGACCGAGGCCGTTTATCTGAGCCTCGGCGACCGGGAGGAACACGTAAAGAACCAGGCCATCGCGCGCGTCGGCGACAACATCCGCGCCTATTACGAACTGCTCCGGACTCACCTGGATCCGGAGCATTGTACCCTCGTCTGGGAGGAAGGCGGCCATTTCAACGATAACGCGGGCCGTCTGGCCCGCGCCTTCGCTTACAGCGTATCCTGCTTGAGCTTCTCGATGTAGCGGTTGATCCGCTGGAGCTCCCGCGGAATCTGGATCGACTGCGGACAGTGCGACAGGCATTCGCCGCAGTGGATGCAGTGCTCGGCCTGCCGGAGCGTCGGGATGGCCCGGTTGTAGCTCACCAGGTAGGCTTTCTTGAGCTTCTGGTAGTCCTTCTGTTCCTGCGTCTGCGGGTAGCGGCCTTCCGTGACGGACGTGTTGTAGTGCTTGAAGATGCCCGGGATGTCGATGCCCCAGGGGCAGGGCATGCAATACTTGCAGTCCGTGCAGTTCACGGTGGGGTATTCCATCATCTGGGTGGCCATCCGCTCCAGGAAATCCAGCTCCTCTTCCGTGAGGGGCTTGAAGTGCGTGAAGGTCTTGACATTGTCCAGGAGCGGATCCATGTTCGTCATACCGCTCAAGGTGCACAGGACCCGGGGGTGAGTGCCACAGAAGCGGAAGGCCCAGGAGGCGATGGACTTGTCCGGCTCGCGTTCCTTCATCTGGGTGGCGATGGCCTCTGGTACGTTGGCCAGGCGGCCGCCCAGGAGGGGCTCCATGATGACGATGGGGATGCCGCGCTTGTCCAGTTCCTCATACAGATACGAGGCGTTGGCGTTCCGACGGCCGTCAGCGTGGTTCCAGTCCACGAAGTTCATCTCGATCTGTACGAAGTCCCAATGGTACTTCCCGCTGTCGTGCAGGCCGATGAGTTCGTCGAACTCGCCGGGCGCGCCGTGAAAGGAGAAGCCCAGGTTGCGGATGCGACCCGCCTCCTTTTCCTTGATGAGGAAATCCATCATTCCGTTCTGCACGTAGCGCTGTTCGAAAGCGGCCACACCGCCGCTGCCGATGGCGTGCAGGAGGTAGTAGTCGAAATAGTCCGTCTTCAGTTGCTCGAAGGAGTCCTTGTACATCTGGATGGAGGCCTCCGGCGTGGCGTTGTTGAAGTTGGAGAGTTTCGTGGCGATGAAATACTTGTCGCGCGGATGGCGGCTCAGGGCTATGCCCGCGGCCTTTTCCGACTGCCCCATCAGGTAGGCGGGGGAGGTGTCGAAGTAATTGATCCCATGTTCGATGGCGTAGTCCACCATCTCATTGACGGCTTCCTGGTCGATGACCCGCTGGCCGTCTTTCTCGATCATGGGCCAGCGCATGCAGCCGAAGCCCAGGAGGGACACCTTGTCCCCATTGACAGGGTTCTCACGGAGAACCATCTCCTCCGGACCTTCCTCGGCCGGAGACGTCGCGGCTTTCTTAGGCGCGCAACCCACGGCGGCGGCGCCAAGGGCCAGCGCCCCCGCGCCCGATATCTTGATAAAGTCTCTGCGTTCCATGGCTAGTCTTCGTTAAGGTGGTTATGGCGTCCGTTCACGGTGATGGCGCTGATCGGGCGCGCCGGGCACAGGTTCTCGCAGGCGCCGCAGCCGATGCACTTCTCCTCGTTGACGACAGGCCGGCGGTAGCCGGTCGCATCGTCCTTGACGAGCATGATGGCGCCGGCAGGGCAGTGGCGGGCGCAATTGCCGCATTCCACGCCTTTCTCCACCACGCAGAGTTCCGGGTTCACGCGGGCCGTGCCCACATGGTACTGCGTCTTCTCTTCCTTGGTGATCTTCAGGATGGCGCCCGTCGGGCAGAGTTCGGAGCAGCGGGTGCACTCCGGGCGGCAGTAGCCGCGCTCGTAGGACATCTCGGGCTGCATGAAGTGCTTGAGGTCCGTGGACGGACGGAGCACGTTGTTCGGGCACTCGGCCACGCACAGCTGGCAAGCCGTGCAGCGGCGGTAGAAGTCCTTGACGCTCTTGGATCCGGGGGGCGTGATCGGGACGTCCCGCTTGGGCACTTCCTTGTCCAGGATGGTGGCGAAACCGCCGTCCACCTTCTTCTCCTGCGCCTTCAGCGCGGCCGTTCCCACGGCCAGCGCGGCGCCGGTGATGAACGCCCGGCGGCCCGCGTCGCCCTGCTCAGATGCCCGATCAGGTCGGGCATGACGGTCTGCGTCATTGCCGGCTTGACCTTTCCCGTCATTGCCGGCTTGACCGGCAATCTCCTTCTTCCCCCAGGCGAACCGGTACTTCAGTCCGCCGAACTTGCAGGTGTCGATGCAGTTGAAGCAGTCCACGCAGCGGGAGTAGTCGATCTTGCGGTTCTCTACGTCGATGCAGGAGGCCTTGCAATTGTGCTCGCACTGCTTGCAGCCCTTGCACACGTTCGCGTCGATCATCGGACGGAACATCGCGAAACGGGAGAAGAAACTCAGCGTCGTACCCACAGGGCAGATGGTGTTGCAGTACGTGCGGCCGTTCCGCCAGGCCAGGATGACCACCACCACGAGCGTGGCGATGGCCACGAGGAAGGTGGGCAGGCTGCGGAGCCAGACCTCCTTGTCATAGAAGGCGTAGCTGCCGGCCCGCTCCGCCAGGGCGGCGAAGAGGTTGTTCACCCAGAGATAGACCGGCTGGAACAGGTTCTGGACGATGCGTCCCCAGGCGCTGTACGGGGCCAGCAGGGCCACGAGCGCCTGCACGCCCACGATGAGGGCGATGACGAAGAGCGCCCACACCCCGTAGCGCAGCCACTTCATTTCCGGGCTGTAGCTGTAGGGCTTGCGGTTCTTGTTCTTGCGTTTGCGGGCGACGTTCAGGTGCGCCACTCCGTCCTGGAACACGCCCAGCGGGCAGATGACGGAGCAATAGACCCGTCCGAAGACGAGGGTCAGGAGGATGAGGCCGACGATGACGGCCACATTGAGGGCCATCACGGCGGGCAGGAACTGGATCTTCGCCATCCAGCCGAGCCATCCGTGCAACGCTCCGGTGAAGTCCAGGAGCAGCAGCGTGATGCCCAGCCAGAAGAGGACGGCCAGCGCGATGCGTATTTTCCTAAGCATTTGACCTTTTACTTTTAATCAGACAAATATAGGAAAAAAAACTCAGTCCAGAATGACCAGTGCGCGGGAAGAATGTGAAAATGTGAGTTTTACAATGTCGGCGTCCGCGCGGTTCAACGTCGCCGGCCACCAATTGTCGAAGACGACCCCGTCCGTCAGCCAATGGAGCCCTTCAGACTTGATTGTCAAGGAATTATCGGGAGAGAAAAGGGATACGCGCCGTCCTTTCCCCACATGCAGCTCGCAGCTGTCAGTGATGGCAAAAGCCGTGGAATAGTCTGAGACCATCTCGACACGGATTCCTGTCAGGTCGAACATCCGGGTATACTCCATCAGCAGCCCCAGATTGCCCACGGTATGGTCCTCGCGGAGTCCCGTAGCGGCCAGGATATGGATATCCGTCACGTCTGGATGATGTTCCAGCACATACCGCATCGCCTTCGTCAGGTCATTGTAGTCCTGTTCCTCCACCGGCACGATGATGGGCGCCAGTTTCTCCCGCAGCCGCCTCGGCAGCGAGTCCATGTCCCCGATCACGACCTCCGGCAACCGCTTCTCCCCGAACTTCCGCAAATACTTCACCGCCGCCCCATCACAGCACACCACCGCCTCCGCACTCTCCAGCAGATACAGCGGATACGCCTTCCGGGGAAACTCCCCATTACACAGGATAACGACTCTTTTCATGAGAAAACGTATCTAGGTGGGTGGCAGTCGTTTTTCAAACCTATGCCACCCTCGGCATTATAAGAGGGAGGGGCCCATTTATGGGAGGGACCGCGAAGCGGGGGTTTGAAAAATGACTGCCACCCACCATTTATTCTTCTTCTTCGGGTTTTGTCTTCAAGATTTCGGCCTTCGATGTCCCCTTGGAGGTGGTGTAGGTTTCGGGCTCGCGGAAGCCCAGGAGGAAGGCCTTGACGTCCATCCGTTTCTTGCCGGCGAGCTGGATGTCAGTGAGGGCGAGCGCGCCGTCCTGCGTGGCGACGGCGAGGTAGGTCTTGCCGTCGGAGAGGACGGTGCCCGGCGCGGCGTGGAGGTCGGAGCGCATCTCGCCGAAGAAGACCTTCAGCTGCGTCGCCTGGCCGTCCTTGACCAGTTCGGTGAAGGCGCCCGGGAACGGGGACAGGCCGCGGACCAGGTTGTAGATGTTCCGCGTGGTGTCGTCCCAGTCGATGTGCTGGAGTTCGCGGGTGAGTTTCGGGGCTGGTTTCAGGACCTCGGAACCCTGGACGAAACTGCGCTGGACGCGGGTTTCGACATTCTTCTGGATGAGGCCTTCGACCGTCTGGACCACCAGGTCCGCGCCGATGGCCATGAGCTTGTCGTGGACGTCGCCGGCGGTGTCCGTGGACTCCACCCGGCATTCCTGGCGCAGGAGGATGCCGCCCGTGTCGATCTTCTGGTCGATCATGAAGGTCGTGACACCGGTGAGGTTTTCCCCGTTGATGACGGCCCAGTTGATCGGGGCCGCGCCGCGGTACTGCGGCAGGAGGGCGGCGTGGAGGTTGAACGTGCCCATCTTGGGCATCTTCCACACCACTTCCGGAAGCATCCGGAAGCCGACGACCACGAAGAGGTCCGCCTTCCAGGCCGCGAGGGCCTCGAGGAAGGCAGGATCCTTGAGCTTGTCGGGCTGCAGGACGGGGATTCCATGGGCCACGGCGTATTTCTTGACGGCGCTCTCGTTCACCTTGAGCCCGCGTCCGCTGGGCTTGTCGGCCACGGTCACGACGCCGACCACCTTGTATCCGCGCCCCTGGGTGAGGGCGTCGAGCGGGGCCACGGCGAATTCCGGCGTGCCCATATAGACGATGCGGGTCTTCTTGAACAGGGACATGATCTTGCTGAAGAATTTGCGGCGCCAGGTCTTGAAGGCGTCCAGGTTGATGGACTTCTCCCGGATGGCCATCCAGGTGAGGAATACACCGATCGGAATCAGGACGAAGGCCGATATGAAATCGCCGATGAACGGGGAGGTGGCGCCGTCCCGGGCCAGCTTCGTGCCCGAGATGTCCACGACCCAGTACAGGACGAAGAACAGGATGGACACGACGGCCGGCGTGCCCAGTCCTCCCTTGCGGATAAGGGAGCCGATCGGGGCGCCGATGAAGAAGAGGATGAAGCAGGCGAGGGCCTGGGCGTATTTCTTCCAGATTTCCACCTCGCTCAGGCGGAGGAGGCGGCTGTATTCGAAGGCTTCCATCCCCTGGGTCTGGATGGTGGCCTGGACCTGGTGCGCGTTCGACAGAGCCGATTCATAGGCCTGCTTTTTCTTTTCGGGATCGCTCCAGACGGCCGGTTCCTGCGTCAGGTCAAAGGGCTTCTTGGCCGGGTCTTTCCAGCCGGAATCCAGCTGGGACTGCCACTGGAGGGCGTAGGAGGACCGGAGTTCCTGCATGAACTTCTTCGCGCCTTCCTCGGCTTTCCCGGCCAGGGAATCCCGGCCGTGGCGGAGCTGTTCGTTGGACATGGACCGGACCTGCTCGCCGTAGCGGGCGGAGTCGGAATGGTGGAAGGCGTAATTCTCCAGCGGGATCACCATCTCCTGGCGGGCGAAGTGGATCCGCTGCAGGGCGAGGGACGTGTCCCGGTACTTGCGCGAATTGGTCTCCTGGTAGTTGGTACCGTTGTACAGCTGGAAAGTCAGGTAGTCCTTGGCCTTGGACATCTTCATCAGGCCGCTGTCCGCGACGGTGAGGCGGAGGTTGCCCTTGTCGGTCGTGTGGTCATAGACCATCACCCCGTACATCATCCCGGATTCCTTGTCGCGGTCGTCGATGCGGAGGATGTATCCCTCGATGCCGTCGTAGAAGGTCCCGACGGGAATCTTGATCTCGGACTTGGTGCGCCCGATGTCTTCCCGCATCGTGTAGATGTGGTTGATCGAGTAGGGGACCAGCCGGTCGCCGATGAAGAAGGCGCCGATGGCGATGATGGCGCTGGCGGCCGTCGCGGGCAGGAGGATGCGGGCGAGGGAGACGCCGGCGGAGTTCATCGCGGTGAGCTCGTAGTGCTCGCCCATGTCGCCGAAGGTCATCATCGACGCCAGGAGGGTCGCCAGCGGCAGGGCCAGCGGCAGCACCTGGCAGCTTCCCCACATGAGGAATTCCAGGATGACCTTGAGTTCCAGGCCTTTGCCGACCAGTTCATCGATGTACAGCCATAGGAACTGCATCACCAGGATGAAGATGGTGATCGCGAGGATCGCGAAGAACGGTCCTATGAACGACTTCAGTATGAACAGGTCCAGCTTTTTCATTTAGGCCGTTGCCAGTTCGATCAGTTTTTCGAGGGCGGGCTGGAGGTTCGCGGTGTCGCGGCCGCCGGCCGTGGCGAGGCCGGGCTGTCCGCCGCCGCCGCCCTGGATGAGCTTCGCCGCTTCGCGGATGTCCTTGCCGGCGTTCTTGCCCTTCGCGACGAGGTCATTGGAGTACATCGCCAGGAGGTTGGGCTTGCCGCCGAACTCATAGGCGCCCACGAGCACGAGGTTCTCGGCCTTCTTCTGCAAAAGCAGGGCCATGTTACGGGCGAATCCCGGATCCACGGACATTTCGAACTTGGCGACGCGGATGCCGTTCACGACCTGGGCGCCGGCGTACAGGCGCTCGGCCAGCTGGGCGGCCTTTTCGGCTGCCGCGGCCTCGAGCTGCTTGCGCGCGTCGGCGTTCTCCTCGACCAGTTTGCGGATGGCGCCGGCGAGGTCGGGGGTGTTGTTGAAGAAGGACTTCGCGCCGCGGAGGGCTTCCTCCATCGCGTGGACATAATTCTCGGCCGCTTCGCCCGTCAGGGCCTCGATCCGGCGGACGCCGGCGGCGATGGCGCTTTCGGACACGATCTTGAACAGGCCGATGTTGCCGGTGGCGGAGGTATGCGTACCGCCGCAGAGTTCCACGGAGTCGCCGAAACGGACCACGCGGACCACGTCTCCGTACTTTTCGCCGAACAGGGCCATCGCGCCCATCGCGCGGGCCTCGTCCATCGTCGCGTCACGCTTCTCCCAGAGGGGATTGTTGGCGCGGATGAGGGCGTTGACTTTCTTCTCCACGGCAAGCATCTCCTCGTCCGTCATCTTGGCGAAGTGGGAGAAGTCGAAGCGGAAATAGTCCGGGCCCACGAAGGAACCCTTCTGCTCCACGTGGGTGCCCAGGATCTCGCGCAGGGCCTCGTGGAGGAGGTGCGTCGCGGAGTGGTTGGCCTGGATCTTCGCCCGGCGGGCCGCATCGACATGGAGGTCGAAGGACTCGGTGCCGTCGGCGGGGAGCCGCTCGGCCAGGTGGATGGTGAGGTTGTTCTCCTTGACGGTGTTCAGGATGGCGATCTTCTCGCCGGAGGCGGAGACGATATAGCCGGTGTCGCCCACCTGGCCGCCCATCTCGGCATAGAACGGGGTCTTGTCGAAGACGAGCTGGTACAGCTCCTTGTTCTTCTGCTTGACGGTGCGCTGCTTCAGGAGCGTCGCGCCCTCGTAGTCGGTGAGGTCATAGCCGAGGAATTCCACCTCGTCGCCGGCGGCGAACTCCACCCAGTCGCCGAACTCGTTGGCGGTGGCGTTGCGGGCGCGCTCCTTCTGCTTGCCGAGTTCCACCTGGAAGCCTTCGAGGTCCACGGTGTACCCCTTCTCGGTGGCGATGAGCTCCGTCAGGTCGATCGGGAATCCGTAGGTGTCGTACAGGACGAACGCGTCCACGCCGGAAATGACCTTCGTCGCGGCGCTCTTTTCCATCGTGTCCTCCAGGAGGCGGATACCGCGGTCCAGCGTACGCAGGAAGGCGTTCTCCTCCTCGCGGATGACGCTTTCGACCAGTTTCTGCTGGGCCTTGAGCTCCGGATAGGCCTCGCCCATGTCCTCCACCAGCTGGGGAACCAGGCGGGTGAGGAACGGCTCGTTGAAGCCCAGGAAAGTGTAGCCGTAGCGGACGGCGCGGCGCAGGATGCGGCGGATCACGTAGCCGGCCTTCACGTTGGACGGCAGCTGGCCGTCGGCGATGGAGAAGGCGATGGCGCGGATGTGGTCGGCGCACACGCGCATGGCCACTTCCACTTTCTCGCTCTCGTGATACTTGTGGCCGGAGAATTCCTCCAGCTTGCCGATCAGGCCGCTGAACACGTCGGTGTCGTAGTTGGTGGCCTTGCCCTGGAGCACCATGCACAGGCGCTCGAAGCCCATGCCGGTGTCGATGTTCTTGGCGGGCAGCGGCTCGAGGTGGCCGTCGGCCTTGCGGTTGTACTGCATGAACACGAGGTTCCAGATCTCGATGACGTCGTCGTTGTCGGTGTTCACGAGATCACGGCCGGGAATCTTCGCGATTTCCTCGTCGGAACGGAGGTCGATGTGGATCTCCGAGCAGGGACCGCAGGGACCGGTGTCGCCCATCTCCCAGAAATTGTCGTGCTTGTTGCCCAGCAGGACATGGTCTGCCGGCATATGCTTGAGCCAGGCTTCCTGCGCCTCGGTGTCGAGGGTGGTGCCGTCGTCGGCCGCGCCTTCGAACACGGTGGCATAGAGCTTGGTCTTGTCGATCTTGTACACCTCGGTGAGGAGCTCCCAGGCCCAGTCGATGGCCTCGGCCTTGAAATAGTCGCCGAAGCTCCAGTTGCCCAGCATCTCGAACATGGTGTGGTGGCGGCCGTCGTGGCCCACCGCCTCGAGGTCGTTGTGCTTGCCGCTCACGCGGAGGCATTTCTGGCTGTCGGTGGCCCGGGGGAACTTGGGCGCCGTATTGCCCAGGAAAATATCCTTGAACTGGTTCATTCCCGCGTTCGTGAACATCAGCGTAGGGTCGTTCTTGATCACCATGGGGGCGCTCGGAACGATGGTGTGTCCCTTGGAAGCGAAGAACTCCAGGTACTTTTGTCTAATCTCTTTTGCAGTCATCATAAGATAAATCTATAATAGCCTGCAAATTTACGGCTTTTTTCGCGGAAATTCAAGCGTAGGGGACGGCCTTCCGCCAGCGGAGGGTCAGATAGAGGGCGCGGACGAGCAGATGGGTGAAATAGGCGGCCATCAGGAGGTGGATGGCAAGGGTTTCCGGGACGGTCCCCAGGAAGGCCTTCAGGAGGCCGATGCCGGCGAACCACACGCCGAAAAAGCCCACGACGCACCAGACGGTGGAATTCCGGAGATCCTTCGAGGCGGTCGCTCCCGTGAAGATGCCGTCCCAGGTGAAGGCCGGGCAGCCGATGACCGGCATCAGGAGCAACCAGGGGATGAATTCGCGCCCCGCTTCCACGACGCCCGGATCGGAAGTCATCAAACGCAGCAGGGGGACGCCGCCCACCCCGTACACCAGGAAGAACAGGACGGTGACGCCGAGGCTCCAGACAAAAGTCTGGCGGATGGTGGACCGGACGCCGTCCGGGGACGCTTCCCCGATGAACCGCCCTGTCAGCGCCTCGCCGGCATAGGCGAACCCGTCGGTGAAATAGCTGAAAATCATCAGCAGTTTCATCAGGATGGCCCCGACGGCCAGCATCATGTCCCCGTACCGGGCGGAAATCATCGTGAAACCGATGTACACGGCGATCATGCAGACGCTCCGCAGGAACAGGTCGCGGTTGAGCACGAAGAACTCCCGGAATCCGGCTGCGTGCCCCCCTTGTTTGGCATGCTTCAGGACCCATCCGTACCGGAACCACACGGCCAGGGACGCATACAGGAAGCCGGTCCACTGGGCGATCAGGGTGCCCCATGCGACGCCCGCGAAACCGAGTTCCGGGAGGCCTGCATACCCGAAGGCGAGGCCGATGGAGAGGAGGATGTTCGTGGCGTTCACCAGCAGGTCGCAGATCATCGGCCGGACGGTGTCCTGCATGCCGATGAACCAGCCCTTGAAAGCGAACAGCGAGAGGGTGGCCGGCGCCGCCCAGATGCGGATGTAAAAGTATTGGGTGGCAAGGGTTTGCACCTCGGGCGAACATTCCACCAAAAGGAATGCCACCTGCACGACGATCCATTGCAGGGCGACCAGCACGAGGCCCGAGCCGAAGGCGATGCCGAGCGCCCGTTTCAGGGTAACCGCAATGTCGGCCTTGGCTTCAGCCACGCCGGCGCGGTGCCTTCCGTACGCTTGGGCGGTGAGACCGCCTGTGCCGCCGCGCAGGAACCCGAAATTCCAGTACAGCATGTCGAAGAGCATCGTGCCGATGGAGATGCCGCCGATGAGGGCGGCGGCGCCGAGGTTGCCGGAGGCGCCCAGGTGCCCGGCCACGGCGATGTCGACCATGCCCACCAGGGGCACGGTGATGTTCGCGAGGATGCTCGGAACGGCGAGGCGGAGGATGTCCCGGTGGAGGTTCATCGGAACTTCTTGTCTTCCTCCAGCATGCCCAGGTAGGAGGCGTACCGTTCGGGGGAGATGGAGCCCGCGTCCACGGCCGCCTTCACGGCGCAGCCGGGTTCGTGGGTGTGCGTGCAGGGGGTGAACCGGCACCCTTCGGAGGCGCGGAGCATTTCGGGGAAGTACTTGCTGATTTCCTCCTTTTCCAGGTCCACCAGGCCGAAACCGCGGAGCCCCGGAGAATCAATGACATAGCCGCCCGTTGCAAGGGGGTACATCTCATACAGGGAGGTGGTGTGCTTCCCCTGCAGGTGGGCCGTGGAAATCTGGCCGATCTTGGGGTCCAGGGCCGGGTCCAGCGCCTTGATGAGGGAGGACTTGCCGACGCCCGATTCCCCGGAAAACAGGTTGATCTTCCCCCGGCAGGAATCCCGGAGTTCCCCGATGCCTTCGCCGGTCAGGACGGACGTGTCGATGACGCGGTAGCCCGCCCCTTCGTAGATGGCGTGGAACGCCTCGACCTGCTCCGGCGCAAGTTCCCGGTACAGGTCCACCTTCGACAGGACGACGGTGGCCGGAATGCCGTACACGCCGCAGGTGACGAGGATGCGGTCCAGGAAGGGGAGCTTGACTTCGGGAAAGAACAGGGAGACGACGAGATAGGCCATGTCCACGTTGGCGGCGATGATGTGCGCCTGGCGGGACAGGTTCGTGGACCGCCGGATGACATAATTCTCACGCGGCAGCACCTCCGTGATGACGGCTGTCTCTTCGCCGTCCGCCCATTCATACCGTACGCGGTCGCCGACGGCCACCGGATTGGTTATCTGGCTGGCCTTCAAACGGATGCGTCCGCGGAGCACGGCGGGGAAGATCCGCCACTCCGGGAGGGCGGAAAGTTCGTAGTGGCTGCCGGCGTTTTTGACGACGGTCGCTTCCCCTTGTGTCATTCGTCGCTCTTTTTGAACAGTTCGTACCGCAAAGATAAGGGTTTGTTTTGGAAATCCGTCCCCATTCCCTATTTTTGCTTTTGCCGGACGGTAGTCCGGGCCGAACATTAAAACTAGTAAACCGTTATGAATATTCGCATCACTATCCAGTATCATACCCAGTGGGGTGAGCGTTTGGTGCTCCGCATCGGGAAGAAGCGGTATCCGATGGATCCGGCCTATGCCAACATCTGGCAGAAGGAACTTACCGGACGCAACCTCCGCGACGGAGACATGTACACCTTCGAGGAGGAACGTGACGGCAAGACCGTCCGCCGCGAGTGGCGGGCGCACCGCTATGAGGCCCCGGCCGGCGGCAATTCGCTGGTGATCCGCGCCAGCTGGAACGACCGTCCCGCGAACTCTACGTTCTACGCCGCCGCCTTCAGTGACGTCATCTTCCGGCGCCCGGACGGCGTTTCCTTCCGGAATCCGCGTCCCATGGCCCCGTGGAAGGGGAACGTCGCCTTCCGCGTCGCGGCCCCCGAGGTCCGCACGGGCGAATCCGTCGCCCTTGCGGGCAGCGGCCCGCTCGGCGACTGGAAGGAGTTCCACCTGCTGGACGACAGCATCTTCCCGTACTGGCGGATCGTCCTGGACGTGAAGGAGCCCTTCGAATACAAGTTTGTCATCGTGGATACGGCGACCCGGGAGCCTGTCCTGTGGGAGGAGGGCCCGAACCATTTCTTCGCGGAACTGCCCGCCGCCGGCTGCCACCTGGAAGTCGCCGACAACGTTCCCAAGTTCAAGGCCCGCCCGTGGCACGGCGCCGGTGTCGCCGTCCCTGTCTTCTCCCTCCGGACGGAGGACAGCTTCGGCGTGGGCGAGTTCAATGACATCAAGAAACTGGTGGACTGGGCCGTGGAGGCCGGTCAGAGCGTCATCCAGCTCTTGCCTGTCAACGATACCACGATGACCCATACCTGGCAGGATTCCTATCCTTACAATGCCGTCAGTTCCTTCGCCCTGCATCCGCAGTTCCTGCACCTGCCCGCGGCCGGTGTCCGGAAGGATGCGAAGTACAAGGCCCTGAAGGCGGAGCTGGAGGCCCTTCCACAGGTGGACTACGAGAAAGTGAACGAGGCCAAGACCGCCCTGTTGCGGAAGGTCTATGCCACCAAGGGCAAGGAGGCCATGCAGTCCCAGGCGTACCACGATTTCGTCGCGGCCAATGCCGAATGGCTGATGCCGTACGCCGCTTTCTCCGTCCTGCGCGACCTGAACGGAACCTGCGATTTCGCCCAGTGGGGCGAGTTCGCGGTGTACCGGGTCCGCAAGGTGGACGCCTTTGCCGCGGACCATGTGGACGAGGTGAACTTCTACTGTTGGGAGCAGTTCCTGCTGGACGCGCAGCTCCACGAGGCCGTGGCCTACGCGCACAAGCGGGGTGTTGCCCTGAAGGGAGACCTGCCCATCGGCGTGAGCCGCCAGAGCGTGGACGCCTGGCAGCACCCTGACCTGTTCCACCTGGACAGCCAGGCCGGCGCCCCGCCGGATGCCTTTGCGGTGGATGGCCAGAACTGGGGCTTCCCGACCTACAACTGGGAGAAGATGGCGGAGGACGGATTCGGCTGGTGGAAGGCCCGCATGCGCAAGATGGCGGAGTATTTCGACGCCTTCCGCATCGACCATATCCTCGGCTTCTTCCGCATCTGGGAGATTCCGGTTCCTTACAAGAGCGGCCTCATGGGCCATTTCAATCCGGCCCTCCCGTACAGCGGCGAAGAACTGCGGAACCGCGGCTTCAACCCCGTGAACACGGGCGATACGGACGTCCTGTTCGTGGAGGATCCGCGCCGCAAGGATTACTGGCACCCGCGCATCTCTTCTCAGAACACCCGCGCCTACGCGCAGCTTCCCGATTGGCTCAAAGGCCAGTACAACGAGCTGTACAATGATTTCTTCTACCGTCGGCACAACCAGTTCTGGAAGGAGTCGGCTTACCGGAAACTCCCGGCCCTGCTCCGCACCACGGGCATGCTGTGCTGCGGCGAGGACCTGGGCATGATTCCGGCCAGCGTCCCCGAGACCATGGCGGACCTGGACATCCTCAGCCTTGAGATCCAGCGGATGCCGAAGGATCCCAAGGACACTTTCGCGGATCCCGCCCGTTATCCGTATTCCTGCGTCTGCGCGACCGGCACCCATGACACCAGCCCGCTCCGGGCCTGGTGGGAGGAGGACCGCGCCCTTACGCAGAAGTACTTCAACGAGGTGCTCCACTGCGCCGGCGACGCTCCGTTCTACTGCGAACCGTGGGTCGCGGACCTCATCATCGGCGCGCATCTCAAGTCGCCGGCCATGCTCGCCATCCTGCCCCTGCAGGACTGGCTGGCTACCGACGGGACGGTCCGCTACGCCGGAAACCCGGCCGACGAGCGCATCAACGTCCCGGCCATCCCGCGCTACTACTGGCGCTACCGGATGCACTGCACCCTCGAATCCCTGATCGGCGCCACCGCCTTCAACCAGCATGTGAAGGGGATGGTGGACGCCTCTGGACGGAATGTTTAACCATGAAGGACAACGATTGGAAATCGCGCCTGGGCGTGGTCTATTCCACGAATCCGGACTTTCAGTATGAGACGGCTGCGGAGGCGGAAGCGGAGACGCTCCCGCCCGCGAAGCAGCGGCTCATCGTCGGGATCGACCGGCGGAACCGGGGCGGCAAGCAGGTCACGCTCGTGACCGGTTTCGTGGGCAAGGCCGACGACCTGAAAGAGCTGGGCAAGACCCTGAAGACCCGGTGCGGCGTAGGAGGCACGGCCAAGGAGGGCGAAATCACCATCCAGGGCGACCTGCGCGACAAGGTCGTCGCCCTGCTGAAAGAACTGGGCTATAACGCCAAACGAGGTAACTGATGCTGGACGATCCCTTCAAATCGGGGCAGCTCCTGCTGCCGGACACCCCGCCCGAGGCCGTGGCGGCCGCGGGCGAGGGCCTTTCCCTCGCCGCCTCCCTGCTCGTGGCGGTCTCCGTATTGCTTTTCCTGCTGGCGCTCCGCAGCTTCCTCAACGTGCTGCCGTACCTCTCGGACAATATCCTCCGGGCCCGTGGCAGCGCCGCGTTGGAGAACAGCGTCCGGGTGAGCCGGGACCGCAACCTGGTGGCCGCCGTCTTCGTCGTTCCCGCCATCCTGCTCATCTACCGTTACCGCCTCTTCGACATCGCCTGGTTCGACACGCTGTCCCCGGATATGCGGCTCGCCGCCGTCGCGGGCGTCTTTGTCGTGTATCTGTTCATCCGGTTCCTGCTGTATCGGTGGCTCCGTCCCCGCCGTCGTTATGACGACTACCAGATGGCTTACCGGGCAGGTTTCACCTTCTTCATCCTCCTGATGATGCTGGCCCTCCTGACGGTGGGCGTCTGCTATGTCCTGCACCTTTCTGACTTGACAGTCAAGACCATCCTGCTCATGGAAACCGGCGTGATGTATCTGCTGTATCTGTTCCGTCGCGGACAAATTTTGTCGATGTCTTGCAATTCATTGACAACTTTTTCGTACCTTTGCGGGCTCGAATTGCTGCCGACCGCCCTGCTGGTCGTGCCGGCCGTGATTCTTTAAGGTTAGTGCAGAATAGTAGTATGACAGTCAAGAACATCCTGATTTCCCAGAACACGCCGCGTGTTCTTACGCCTTACCAGGCCGTGACGGAAAAGTACGGGGTGGAATTCGAGTTCCGTCCGTTCTTCCTGATCGAGCCGCTCACCTCCCGGGAATTCCGGGCCCAGCGGATCAACATCCTCGATTATACCGCCATCGTCTTCTCCTCCCGCCACGCCATCGACGCGTTCTTCGCCCTGGCGGAGGAGCTCCGGTGCAAGATTCCTGAGACGATGAAGTATTTCTGCACGACCGAAGTCGTCGCGATGTACCTCCAGAAGCACATCGTGTACCGCAAGCGCAAGATCTTCTACGGAACCGGCACGCCGGACAGCGTCGTCGCGCTCATCGGTCCCAAGCACAAGGGAGAGAAGTTCCTGATCGCCACGTCGGACAATTCCAACAACGACACCCTCTACCGCCTGTTCGAGGCAGCCAAGCTGGACTATACGCCCGCCGTCTTCGTCAAGTCCGTGTCCCAGGACCTCAAGGAAGTGGACCTGCACGCCTACGACATGATCGTCCTGTACAATCCGGCCGACGTCAAGTCCCTGTACGAGAATTTCCCCGCTTTCGAGCAGGGGGACATCAAGTTCGTCTCCTACGGCCGTTCCATCGTCAAGGCGATGGAGGAAGCCGGTCTTTCCATCGAAGTGAAGGCCCCCTCTCCCGAGGTCCCGTCCGTGGCCCGCGCCATCGAACGCTACCTCGAGGAGCAGCAGTAGCCGCGGCATGGCGGCCACCCTCTCCAAATCCGAGCGGCTCTGCGGCAAGAAAGCCATCGCAGGGCTCATGGAGCATGGGAAGGGCGGCGTGTCCGGCTGCCTGCGCTACAAGTTCCTGAAGGCCGGGGAGGCCGGTGTCTCCCGCATCCTCGTCTCCGTTCCCAAGCGATTTTTCAAGCGGGCGGTGAAGCGGAATCTCCTGAAACGCCGCATCCGCGAGTCCTACCGGCTCCAGAAGGATCTCCTTCCGGCGCCCGTGGACATCGCCTTCCTGTATCTGGACCGCGAGGTTCTTCCTTTTTCCGACATCTATGCTGCCATGACCGCCGTCCTGACGGCCGTGGCCGCCAAAACCGAATAGCATGCCCGGCTGGTTGAAAAACGTGCTCATCTTCCCGTTCGTGTTCCTGATCAAGTTCTATCAGGTATGCGTGAGCCCGTTCACTCCGCCGGCGTGCCGGTTCACCCCCACCTGTTCCCAGTACGCCCTCGAGGCGTTCCGCAAGTACGGTCCTTTCAAGGGCCTCTATCTCGCCGTCCGTCGTATCCTCCGGTGCCACCCCTGGGGCGGTTCCGGCTATGATCCCGTTCCGTAATGCCCAGGAAGGAGAACGTGCGTGAGATGTTCGACGACATCGCGCCCACCTATGACAGACTCAACCACGTCCTGTCGATGAATGTCGACAAGCTGTGGCGCCGCCATGCGCTGCAGGAGATCGTGGACGGGACCCCGCAGCGGATCCTGGACGTCGCTTGCGGGACGGGGGATTCCACCATTTCCATCGCCAGGGCGGCTGCGGAAGGGTCGGAGGTCATCGGCGCCGACATTTCCGAGGGGATGATGGCGCTTGTGAAGGGCAAGGCGGAGAAGGCCGGCGTAGGGGAACGGATCACCCTGCAGGTCGCCGACGGCGAAGCGCTTCCCTATGGGGAGGAGGCTTTCGACCGCGTCACCTGCGCTTTTGGCATCCGGAATTTCGAGCATAAGGAAAGGGGCCTGTCGGAGTTCCGCCGCGTCCTGAAACCCGGCGGGAAGGCGGTCATCCTGGAGTTGTCCGTGCCGCAGAACCTGCTGGTCCGATGGGCCTATGACCTGTATTTCCTGCATGTCCTGCCCGGCATCGGCGGGGCCGTGTCCGGCAACCGGGCCGCCTACAGGTATCTTCCGGCCTCGGTCCATAACTTCCCTTCCCCCAGTGACTTCTGCGAAATGATGACCGAGGCGGGCTTCCGGAACGTCCGCTGCCGGACGTTCTCCCTGGGCCTGTGCCGGATGTTCGTCGGGGAGCGGTAGTTTGCCCGTCCGGGTTTTTATTGCTACCTTTGCGGTTCGGAAACTTAAACCTATTTTCTATAATGTCCAATTATTTCTTTGACATGGTCCCCCGCGAGGAGCTGGAGCGTCTGCCCTATCTTCCGACCATGGGGGAATTCGTCACGTGGATGGAGAAGACCTATGCCGACATGCCGGCCCTCTCCGACCTCGCGCACACGATTACGTACAAGGAATTCGGCGAGCGCATCGCCCGCCGCCGCGCCGTCATCGAAGGCCTCGGCCTTCCGAAGGGCGCGCACATCGCCATCTTCGACCGCAACAGCCAGGACGCCATCGAGCTGTTCCTCGCCGTCACCAGCGCCGGTTACGTGGCCATGAACCTGCCGGCCTCCCTGCCGGAGATGGCCCTCATCGGTTCCTGCATGAAGTTCGACATTGCGGCCCTCTTCGTCCGCAATGAGTTCCAGCCCCTGACGGCAAAGCTCCAGGGCGTGAAGGTCCTTCCGGCCTCCTCCATCGCTGAGGAAGGCGTTCCCGCCACCGTCGTGGATCCGGACCAGCCGGCCGCCATCTTCTTCACGGGCGGTACGACCGGCACCCCGAAGGGCGCCGTCCTGACCCACCGCGCCTTCATGCGCGGCTCCTACAACGCCATCTTCAAGCCGGGCAAGGTGATCGGCGTCCACCGCTACATCGCCCTCCTGCCCCTGAGCCACGTGTTCGGCGCCATCGCCGGCCTCATGGGCTGCTTCTACACCGGCAACCTCATGCATACCTGCGAGGACATGAAGGCCACCATCGGCAAGCTCCCGGTGATCAAGCCCACCCTCCTCGTGATCGTCCCGGGCATCTGCGACATCCTCGCCGGCCTGTGCAAGATGTACGGCCCGCAGTTCCTCGGCGGCAACCTCCGGATGATCATCTCCGGCGCCGCGAACGTGCCCCCGCGCCTGGTGGACATCTTCACCAAGCTGGGCGTCGAGTTCTGCTTCGGCTACGGCCTCACCGAGACGGCGAATCTCACCTCGGCCAACGCCGACGCCATCACCCGTCCCACTTCCATCGGCAAGGTCTATCCCGGCCAGGAAGTCCGGATCGTGGACGGCGAGCTCCAGGTGAAGGGTGACAACGTCTTCTCCGGCTACTACAAGGATCCCGAGAAGACGGCCGAGGCCTTCACGGAGGACGGCTGGTTCCGTACCGGCGACCTCATGCGCATCGACGAGGACGGCTTCCTGTACATCACCGGCCGCATCAAGAACCTCATCATCCTGTCCAACGGCGAGAACGTGAGCCCGGAGAGCCTGGAAGAGCCCTTCTATGCCGATCCGTGCGTCCGCGACGCCATGGTGAAGGAGGACGAGCTGAACGGCGCCCCGGTCATCGCCGTGGAGATCCTGCCGTTCATGCCGGCCTTCGAGGGCAAGCCCTGGGAAGAGGTGACCGCGTACATGGACGCGCTCGTGAAGAAGATCAATGACACGCTGCCTTCCACCCACCGGATCCTGAAGGTGACCGTGCGCACGGAGGATTTCAAGCGCACCGGCAGCATGAAAGTCGCCCGCGTATGACCAGGGAAGAGGTTTTCGACGGCCTGAAGGAAGTCCTGACCGTCCTGCGTCCGCACACGGACCTGACTGACGTGAATTTCGATACCGAGCTCGTCCGCGGGCTCGGCATCGACTCCCTCACGATGATGCTCCTCTCCCTCGCGGTGGAGGAGAAGTTCAAGATGCGCTTCCCCGATGGCGAGCCGATGCCCGTCACGGTCGGGGACGTGTGTGACAATGTGCTGAAAGCGCTCGCTTAAGCCTCGAGCTCCATCACATAACTGCGGCGCCGCTGGAACGGCTTCGGGTCGTATTCCCCGAACAGGGACTGGACCTTGTAGTTTTCCTCGAGCTGCGGATTCAGAAGCATCCGTTTGATTCCCAAGCGGATGCAATTTTCATGGATGTACTTGAACATGAGGACGTTCGCCCCCTTTCCCTGGTATTCGGGCAGGACGCCGATGAGGAGCGCCTCGATGGTGTCGTTGTGGCGGAGGGAACGGAGGATGGGAATGAAGCCGAAGGGGAAGAGACGGCCTTTCGCCTTCCGGACGGCCCGGGAGATGGACGGCATCGTGACCGTGAAGCCCACGAGCTTGTCCTCCTCGTTCACGACGAAGGCGACGAGGTCCTTGTTCATGATGGGGACGTACTGTTTCACGTACCCGTCGATCTGCTCTTCCGTGAGCTTGGAGTATTCGTACAGCGGGGCGAAGGCGTCGTTCAGGACGTGGAACATCTCGCGGCCGCGCTTGGCCATTTCCCGGATGTTCTTCCCGCGCCAGATGTGCAGGCCGTAACGCTTCTCCACGAGGTCCGCATACTGGAACATCGGCGGAAGGGTGTCGGGGAGGTCGATGTACCGCTGGGTCCAGTCCACATCCTTGGTAAAGCCCATCCGCTCCAGGAATTCCCCGTAATAAGGGAAGTTGTAGATGACGGTGAAGGGGGAGTCGTGCTCGAACCCTTCCACCAGGAGACCTTCCCGGTCCATGTCAGTGAACCCGAGGGGGCCCTTGACCTTCGTCGCGCCCCGCTCGCGGCCCCACGCGATGACCGCGTCCACAAGCGCCTTGGCCACGTCGAAGTCCTCGATGAAATCGATCCAGCCGAAGCGGACGGTGTTCTCCTTCCATTTCTCGTTGGCCTTGCGGTTGAGGATGGCGGCTACGCGGCCGACAATCTTTCCGTCCCGACGGGCGAGGTACAACTCCCGTTCACAGAAGGACAAGGAGGGGTTTTCATCGCCGAGTGACTTCAGTTCGTCATCTTCGAATGCGGGCACCCACTGGGGGCATTTCTTGAACAGGTCGAAAGGAAACCGGATGAATTGCTTCAGCATGCGCCGCCCCCGGACGGGGACAATTTCAACAGCGGTCATAGGTCTTGTACATTGGTTTAAGCAGCACAAATATAACGAGAATTATTCGTATCTTTGCAAAATATAGCGAAAAGAGTACATGGACAAGAAGACATTCAACCTGTGGAACCGGATCGTCGCCCTGGCGGTTTTCGTCATCGCCTGCGTGACCTACCTGTCCACCATAGAGCCCACCGCTTCCTTCTGGGACTGCGGTGAATTCATCGCCTCATCCTACAAGCTGGAGGTGGGCCACCCGCCGGGAAACCCGGTGTTCCAGCTGTTTGCGCGCATTTTCACCATCCCGTTCCCGCCCGAGAAGGCGGCCGTGGCGGTGAACGCGATGAACGGCATCCTGTCGGCCCTCACGATCTTCTTCCTGTACCTGACGACCGTGTTCTTCGCGAAGCGGCTCGTCAAGCCGGGGAAGGACGGCTACAGCGCCGCCCAGGCCATCGCCATCTTCGGCTCCGGCGCCGTGGGCGCCCTGGTCTACACCTTCTCCGACACGTTCTGGTTCTCCGCCGTGGAGGGCGAGGTGTATGCGATGTCGTCGCTGGTGACTGCCCTCGTCTTCTGGGCCATGTGCAAGTGGTATGAAGGGGCCGACGAACCCCATGCGAACCGCTGGATCGTGCTGATCGCCTTCCTGATGGGCCTCAGCATCGGTATCCACCTGCTGAACCTCCTCACCATTCCGGCCTTCGTGTTCATGTACTACTACCGGAAGAACGAGGACAAGCAGCTGCCGTTCAAGCGGCTTCTGGGCATCTTCCTCATCGGCGTGGTGATCGAGGCCCTGCTGGTGTTCCTGTTCATCCCGTACCTGCCGAAGCTGGCGGCCTTCTTCGACCGTATCTTCGTGAACGGCTTCGGCCTGCCGTACAACAGCGGCGCCCTGTTCTTCATGGTGGCCCTGCTGGCCCTGTGCTTCTGGGCGCTGTTCTCGACCCTGAAGAAGGGCAAGGTGTTCTGGAACACGGTGATGCTGTGCGTCACGACCCTGGTGATCGGCTTCTCGCTGTTCTCCATCGTCATCATCCGTTCCTCCGTCAAGACGCCGACGAACGAGTACCAGCCGGACAACGCCTACACCCTGGTGCGCTACCTGTCCCGGGAACAGTACGGTTCCACGCCGCTCCTGTACGGCCAGTATTTCGATGCGCCGTATGACCTCAAGACCGAGAAGTACTGGGCGCCGCTGAACGGGAAATACGTCCATGTCGACGGCCCCGCCGATGCGGACTACCTCCCGGAGGGCAAGATGCTCTTCCCGCGCATGTGGTCCAGCGCCAGCCCCTCCCACATCGACTTCTACGAGACCTACATGGACGGCAAGGGCATCCGTGTGAAGGGCGCTACCCATAAGAAACCGACCTTCGGGGCGAACCTCCGCTTCTTCTTCGACTACCAGTTGAACTGGATGTACTGGCGATACTTCATGTGGAACTTCGTCGGCCGCCAGAACGAGATCCACAGCCCGTCGCCGGGCGAACTGTTCTACGGCAACTGGGAAAGCGGCATCGCCCCCATCGACCGGTTCCGCCTCGGCGACCAGCGCGATGCGCCGGCCGTCCTCAAGGAGAACAAGGGCAAGAACCACTACTTCTTCCTGCCGCTCCTGCTGGGCCTGCTGGGCCTGGTGTTCCAGTTCGACCGGGACAAGCGCGGCTCCTGGATCGTGTTCCTGATGTTCTTCATGACGGGCATCGCCATCGTGCTGTACCTCAACCAGCCGCCTTTCCAGGTACGTGAGCGGGACTATGCGTACGCCGGGTCCTTCTACATGTTCTCCCTGTGGATCGGCCTCGGGGTCGCCGCCCTGTACGAGTGGATCAACGATGCGTCCAAGGGCAAGGCCTCCAAGGCCGTGGCCGTCGGCGCGTCCGTCCTATGCCTCGGCGTTCCCGCCCTGATGGCGGAGGAGAACTGGGACGACCACGACCGCTCCCACCGCTACACCTCCACGGAGATGGCCGCGAACTACCTGAATTCCGTGGGTCCGAACGGCATGCTGGTCACCCATGGGGACAACGACACCTTCCCGCTGTGGTACGCGCAGGAAATCGAAGGGGTCCGGACCGACGTCCGCGTGGTGAACACCTCCCTGCTGGGCACCGACTGGTACATCGACCAGATGAAGTGGGCCTGCAACGAGTCCAAGCCGCTGCCGCTCTCCATCCCGCAGGCGCAGTACCTGTACGGGACCAACGAATACGTGTTCATCACCGGTGACGACGGCTCGCCGATGCTCATCAAGGATGTGATGGACATCTTCAAGAACCAGGACCCGGCCTACAAGGTGCCGCTGAGTTCCGGCCGCAAGGTGGATTTCATCTGCGCCCGCAAGATCGTCGTCCCGGTGAACAAGGATAACTGCCTGAAATACGGGATCGTCCCCGCGGCCTTCGCCGACGAGATTCCGGAGTACATCGTCCTCACGATCTCCGAGGACAAGAACTATATCACCAAGCCGGAGCTCTTCATGCTGGACCTCCTCTCGGGCTACCAGTGGGACCGCCCGCTGAACCTGCTGAACATGGGCGGCGACCTCAACATAGGCATCAAGGACTACCTGATGTACGACGGCTTCTCCTACCGGTTCGTCCCGTTCAAGAACAAGATCTCCTCGACGGATCCGGGCATCGTCGATGCCAACGACCTGTACCGCAAGATGACGGACGGCACCTTCAAGTGGGACGCCCTCAGCCGGAAGGACTGGTTCGTGGATTACCAGAACCTGTACACGTTCCTGGGCGTGCTGTCCCAGCGCCAGCTGTTCGTGAATGTCGCGAACGCCCTGATCGATGCCCGCGAGGACGAGAAGGCCGAGGAAATCCTGGACCTGTGCCAGAAGAACTTCCCGGAGGAGAACTTCCCGCTGGAGACCATTTCGCTGGGCTTCAGCAGCAACGACTATATGGTCGTCCAGATGGTGGAGAACTACTACTTCCTGGGCGAGAAGGCCAAGGCCCGTGACCTGGGCCTGAAACTGGCCGAAGGCCTGATGGAATCCTCCCGTTTCTACCTGGAGTTCTTCGACTACGCGTCCTCCAATTTCGAGAGCTGCCACCGTTGCATCCTGTATCTGGCCGACGTCTTCAAACAGTACGGCGACAAGGAACTATCCGACCGGCTCCTCGATTCCCTCGAGGTCCTCGTCAAGGCCGCCACCAACCAGCTGGGAGTCGAGACCGACGTGGCCGCCCAGCCGGATTCCGCGGAGGTGGAGGAATAGGGATTACCGCTTCAGCCGCACGAAGATACTCAGCGGCAGGACCTTGCCGAAGGCGTCGCGGAGGGCGAGCTCGCCACTTTCCAGGGCGAGGAAGGCGCCGTCGTGGCCCGGGACGGCCGTGAAGCCGGCTTCGGGCCGCAGGCCGAAGGCTTCGCGGACGGTCGTCTCGCCCAGCATCGCGGAATAGCCGTTCGAATACAGGTTCAGGACCATGAACGAGTCGCGGGGGGACAGGATCTGCGCGACATTCTTCAGCAGGTCGAACAGGAGTTCGTCCAGCTTCCATTTCTCCCCGTCGGGGCCGTGCCCATAGGCGGGCGGGTCCAGGATGATTCCCTGGTAACGGTTGCCGCGCTTGGCTTCGCGCTTGGCGAATTTCAAGGCATCTTCCACCACCCAGCGTACGCCGTCCAGGCCGCTGCGCTCCATGTTTTCGCGCGCCCAGGTGACAACCTGGCGCACGGAGTCGAGGTGCGTGACATCGGCGCCTGCGGCCTTGGCGGCCAGCGAGGCGGCGCCGGTGTACGCGAACAGGTTCAGTACCTTGGGCGCGCCCATCCCGTTCGCCTTGCAGATGCGGCCCAGGCGCAGGGTCTCCCGGTAGATGAACTCCCAGTTGGTCGCCTGTTCGGGGAATACGCCCACGTGCTTGAAAGAGGTCAGGCCGAGCCGCAGGGCGATGTGGAGGTCCGATGCCGCATGCGTTTCGGGATCTTGCGCCCCATTGTAGGCGATGCTCCACTGGTCATCCATCTTGCGGACCTTCTCCCAGGTGCCGCTGTCTTCCTTGCCGGCCTTGCCGAAACCGGCGCCGGGTCGGAACACGACGTGGCTCTGGCGCTTCCACTCGCTCTCCGGGAGCGACGGCGCCCAGAGGGCCTTCGGCTCCGGGCGGCGGAGCACATACTTGCCGAAGCGCTCCAGTTTCTCGCCGCGTCCCGAGTCGATCAGCTCGTAGTCTTTCCAATATTCCGCAGGGTATTCGATGGTCATGGCCTTTGATTTTTATGCAAAGATAGTTAAATTTGTGGACTGGAAAATTCTTAACTTTTATATCTGATATGCAACAGTTCATCGACAGTTATGACTTCACCGGCAAGAAGGCCATCGTGAGAGTCGACTTCAACGTTCCCCTCGACGAGAACTTCAACATCACCGACGACACCCGCATCCGCCGGGCCATGCCTACCCTCAAGAAGATCCTCGAGAAGGGCGGCGCCGTCATCATCATGTCCCACCTCGGACGTCCCAAGAAGGTGGATCCGAAGTTCTCCCTGAGCCACATCGTGGACCACGTGTCCGAATGCCTGGGCGTTCCCGTCCAGTTCGCCGCCGACTGCCAGAAGGCTGACGAGCAGGCTGCGGCCCTGAAGCCCGGCGAGGCCCTCCTCCTGGAGAACCTCCGCTTCTACGCCGAGGAAGAAGGCAAGCCGCGCGGCCTTGCCGAGGATGCCTCCGAGGACGAGAAGAAGGCCGCCAAGAAGGCCGTCAAGGAGTCCCAGAAGGCCTTCGTCAAGAAGCTCGCCTCCTACGCCGACTGCTATGTGAACGACGCGTTCGGCACGGCCCACCGCGCCCATGGCTCCACCGCCCTCATCGCCGAGTACTTCCCGAACGACAAGATGTTCGGCTACCTGATGGAAGGCGAGATCAAGGCCATCGACAACGTCCTGAAGAACGCCCAGCGTCCGCTGACCGCCATCATCGGCGGTTCCAAGGTCTCCTCCAAGCTCGCGGTCCTGAAGAACCTCGTTGGCAAGGTGGACAACCTCATCATCGGCGGCGGCATGGGCTACACCTTCATCAAGGCCCTCGGCGGCCACATCGGCCAGTCCCTGCACGAGGACGACCTCATGCCGGATGCTCTCGAGATCCTGAACACCGCGAAGGAAAAGGGCGTGAACGTCTCCCTCTCCGTCGCGACCGTCTGCGGCCAGGCTTTCGACAACGATACGCCCCGTCAGATCTTCGACATCTACAACATCCCGGACGACTGGGAGGGCATGGACGCTTCCCCGGCATCCCTCGAAAACTGGCGCAAGATCATCCTTGCCTCCAAGACCATCCTCTGGAACGGTCCCGTGGGCGTGTTCGAGCTCCCGAACTTCGCGAAGGGTACCCTCCAGATCGCCCAGGATCTCGCCGATGCCACCGCGCAGGGTGCCTACACCCTCGTGGGCGGCGGTGACTCCGTCGCGGCCGTGACCCAGATGGGTTATGCCGACAAGGTCTCCTACGTCTCCACCGGCGGCGGCGCGATGCTCGAAGCCATCGAAGGCAAGATCCTCCCCGGCATCGCCGCGATCCAGGACTAAGTCCCTCGGAATCGGTTTTTCTTACGTGCGGGCACCTGCGCCCGCACGTTTTTTTTTGTTCTTTGCGCAGTAAAGCATTATCTTTGTAGCTTCCTTATAGTGAGGAATGTTAACTGTGATGCTTATGCGTGAACTTGTCGTCCATTGGCACGTCGACCCGGCCATCCTGCATATCGGTAATTTCGAAATCCGCTGGTACTCCATCCTGTTCGTGAGCGGTTTCATCCTGGGCTGGTTCATTTTCAAATGGTTCTTCCAGCGCGAGAAGATCGATACGAAACTGCTGGACCCGCTGCTCTATACGCTGCTCATCTGCACGATCGTCGGCGCGCGGCTGGGGCACTGCCTGTTCTACCAGCCGGATTACTACCTGGGCAGCTGGCAGGGGTTCTGGGAGATCTTCATGCCTTGGAAGGGCGGTCTCGCCAGCCATGGCGGCACCATCGCCCTGATCCTGGGAATGTGGTGGTTCGCGAACCATTACGGGAAGAAGCACCATTTCGATTTCGTGTGGCTGTTGGACCACCTGGCCATCGCGGTGGCCTTTGCCGGCGCCTTCATCCGCTTCGGCAACCTGTTCAACTCCGAAATCTACGGCAACGTCACGGATCTGCCCTGGGGCTTCGTCTTCGAGCTTCGCGGCGAGACGGAACCCAAGCATCCGACGCAGCTCTATGAAGGGTTCACTTACCTTCTGCTGGGCTTCGCCCTCATCGGCCTGTACTGGAAGAAGCTGGACCAGATGCTCCGCGGGCAGTTCATCGGCATTTTCCTCATCGTGTGCTTCGGCAGCCGTTTCCTCATCGAGTTCATCAAGGAGCCGCAGGTGGCGTTCGAACAGTCGATGGCCCTGAACATGGGCCAGCTCCTGTCCATCCCGTTCATCCTGCTGGGCATTTTCTTCCTCGTATGGGCGTACAAGAAGCGGATCCCTGCCCGGGCGGTGCACCCTGAGGCGGTGAAAGCCAAGAAAGAGGCGACGCACTACGCCAAACCCCTCAATTAGGTTTGATTTTTGCAGTAAAGTGCTCCCAAGTTAACGGATTACCAGTTAGTTAGTATATGTATTTGAAACGATTTGCCCTCCTCGCCGCAAGCGCTTTCCTGGCGCTTCCGGCGTTGGCGCAGTATCAGGACGCGGCCCCGCAGTCAGAGGCGGGGAAGGTCGTCCTTACGCTGGAGGACGCCCTGAAGATCGCCCTCAGCGAGAATACGTCCGTGAAGGTCGCGGACATGGAGATCGAGCGGCAGAAGTACGCCCGCAAGGGTTCCTACGCCGCCCTGCTCCCGCAGGTGAGTGCCTCCGGCATGTACAGTTACGCCCTCAAGAAACAGAAGGTTTACTTCGGATCCGACAAGAAGGACGGTGAAGAAGGCGGCTCTTCGGGCGGCGGCATGGCCGGCATGATGGCCTCCCTGATGAACCCCATCATGTATTACATCAACCAGCTCTACGCCGGCACCGGCGTCCCTTTCGTCCCGTACGTGGACCCGGATGCGGGCAAGGATAGCGGCGGTTCCTCCGAGCCGATGGAAATGGGCCGTACCCACTCGGTCACCTTCGGCCTCAGCGCACAGATGCCGGTGGTGAACTTCCAGCTCTGGGAGAGCCTCCGTCTCACCGGCGACCAGGTGGAACTGGCCGTGGAGCAGGCACGCGAGTCCCGCCTCGGGACGGTCGCGTCCGTGAAGCAGGCTTTCTATGGCATCCTCTTCGCGAAGGAGGCGTACAACGTCTATAATTCCGTCTATGAGAACGCGGTGGAGAACTTCCGCCTCACCGAGATGCGCTACAATGCGGCAAAGGCGTCCGAACTGGACCTGACCCGCGCAAAGTCCAACGTGGCCGCCGCCATCCCGAACCTGTACAATGCGGAGAATTCCGTGGAGCTGGCCCTGTGGCAGCTCAAGGCCGTGATGGGCGTGGACCTGGACCGGAACATCGACATCGCCGGCACCCTGGAAGAATATGCCGGCCAGATGTTCAGCGACATCGCCGAGGGCGAGCGCGCCTCCCTGGACGGCAACTCGCAGCTCCGCCAGCTGGCGCAGCAGGCCGAAATGCTCTCCCGGCAGATCCGGATGCAGCAGTACGCCTACCTCCCGACCCTCGCGCTCACCTTCTCCTACTCCTACCTGACCCAGAGCGACATCTTCAACCTGAGCCAGTGGAAGTGGTTCCCGTCCTCGACCATCGGCCTGAGCCTGTCCATCCCCATTTTCTCCGGCGGACAGCGCTACCACACCATCAAGCAGACGCGCGTCCAGGCCGACGAGCTCGAACTCCAGCGGGAGAACGCCGAGCGGCAGCTCCGCATCGGCATCCGCCAGAGTCTCGGGACGATGGATACGGCCATGCGCACCTACGACGCCTCGAAGGAAGCCCTCGCCTCTGCGGAGAAGGCCTACGACATCGCCGTCAAGTCCTATCAGCTCGGCAAGAGCACCCTTACGGACCTCAACAACACGGAACTGGTCCTGACCCAGTCCCGTCTCGCCGTCTCCCAGGCCATCTACAACTTCGTCATCGCGAAGGCGGGCCTGGAGCAGACGCTCGGTTACGATTTTAACGCGAATTAACATATGAACTGCAAGATCATCATCCCCATCCTGGCCGCCCTGGCCGTGGCCTCCTGCGGAAGCAGGGGCGGCGACCAGCAGCCGCAGGGCCCCGGTTTCCCCGGCGCCCAGGCCGACGTCACCCCGACCGTCGAGGTAATTACCGCCTCCTCCCGGGACGTCGCCCAGGAAAGCACCTATTCCTCCTCCGTCGAGGCTTACGCCACCAACAACATCATGCCCCAGACCGGCGCCCGCATCCGCAAGATCAACGTGGAGGTGGGGGACTATGTCACGAAGGGCCAGGTCCTCGCCGAGATGGACCGCCTCCAGCTGGAACAGCTCGAGCTCCAGATCCAGAACGACGAGATCGAGTACGCCCGCCTGAAGGGCCTCTATGAGGAAGGCGGCGTGTCCCAGTCCGACTTCGAGGCCGCCGAGCTCGGCTACAAGGTCCGCAAGACCAACTACCAGAATCTCCTGGAGAACACCATCCTCCGGAGCCCGATCAACGGTTTCGTGACCGCCCGCAACTTCGATGTCGGGGACATGTTCGCGATGAGCGCCCCGCTGTTCACCGTCCAGCAGGTGGTCCCGGTGAAGCTCCTCGTGGGCATCTCCGAGAACGAATATACGAAAGTGAAGAAAGGCGACGTCGTGTCCATCACCGTGGATGCGCTCCCCGGCCGCTCCTTCACCGGCAAGGTCAACCGGCTGTATCCGACCATCAACGCCGCCACCCATACCTTCAACGCGGAAGTGGTCGTCCAGAACGCCGACCGCGCCCTGCGGCCGGGCATGTTCGCCCGCGTGACCGTGAACTTCGGCACCCACCACCGCATCGTGCTGCCCGACCGCTGCATCGTCAAGCAGGAAGGCACCGGCCAGCGGTTCGTCTATCTGCTGAACAACGACGATACCGTCAGCTACGTCCCCGTGACCATCGGCCGCCACATCGGTTCCGAGTATGAGGTCGTAGACGGGGTCGCGGAAGGCGCCACCGTCGTGAGCAAGGGACAGGCCGTCCTTAAGGACGGCGTCAAGGTCGTGGTTCTCAACTAAGCCGGAAGTCCCATGAGCATCTACAGGACATCCGTCAACCATCCGGTCACGACCGCCCTCATCTTCGTGGCGTTCGCGATCCTGGGCCTTTTCTCCCTGACGCGGCTGCCGGTGGACAATTTCCCGGACGTGGAGTCCAACGTCATCATGGTGATGTCTTCCTATCCGGGCGCCAGCGCCGAGGACGTCGAGAACAACCTTACGAAGGTCCTCGAGAACTCCCTGAACGGCGTTGCCAATCTGAAGGACATCACGTCCAACTCCCGGGAGAACATCTCCGTCCTCACCCTCGAGTTCGAATACGGCACCGACATCGAAGTCGCCACGAACGACGTGCGTGACAAGCTGTCCATGGCCAGCCAGACGCTCCCGGACGGCGCTTCCTCCCCGACCATCTTCAAGTTCAGCGCGGACGACATGCCCATCATGATCATGTCGGCCACCGCGAACCAGAGCGTCTCCGCCCTGGACAAGATCCTGGACGAGCGCGTCGCGACGCCGCTGGCCCGCGTCACCGGCGTGGGTACGGTCTCCGTGAACGGCGCCCCGCAGCGGGAGATCCATGTCTACTGCGACCCGAACAAGCTGGAGGCCTACGGCCTGTCCATCGCCTCCATCTCCCAGGTCATTGCGGCCGAGAACCGGAACGTCCCTTCCGGCAGCATCGACATCGGCTCCGACACCTATACCCTCCGCATCAAGAAAGAGTTCCGGGATCCCTCCGAACTGGAGAACATCGTCCTGGGGAACGTGAACGGGGGCGTGATCTATCTCCGGGACGTCGCCCGCGTGACGGACGGCCTTGAGGAGAAGTCGCAGGAATCCTACACGAACGGCGTCCGCGGCGCGCAGATCGTCATCCAGAAGCAGTCCGGTTACAACACCGTGAACGTGATCCGCGGTGTCAAGAAGGAGCTCGCGAAACTGCAGCGCAACCTGCCTTCCGACATCAAGATCACCCCGGTCGTCGACTCGTCCGACAACATCCTCCGCACCATCGACTCCCTGAAGGAGACGATCCTCATCACGTTCCTCGTGGTGATGCTTATCGTGTATATCTTCCTGGGCCGGTGGAAGGGTACCCTGATCGTCATCCTGTCCATCCCGATCGCCCTCCTGGCCTCGCTGATGTACCTCTTCGCGACGGGCAACACCCTGAACATCATCTCGATGTCCGCCCTGTCGATCGCCATCGGCATGGTCGTGGACGACGCCATCGTCGTCCTGGAGAACGTGACGACGCACCTGGAACGGGGTGAGAAACCCAAGGAGGCCGCCGTCCACGGCACCGCCGAAGTGGGTATCTCCGTCATCGCCTCCACCCTCACGATGCTGTGCGTGTTCCTTCCGCTGACGATGATCTCCGGCATGGCCGGCATCATGTTCAAGCAGCTGGGCTGGATCGTGTCCATCATCATGATCGTGTCCACGACCGCCGCCCTCACCCTCGTCCCGATGCTGTGCTCGCAGCTCCTCACCATCGAGAACAAGAGCGGCAAGCTGTACCACTTCATCTTCGACCCGGTGAACCGCTTCCTCGATGCCATCTCCCGCGGATACTCCAGGATGATCGCCTGGTGCATGAACCACAAGAAGCTCGTGATGCTGGCGGCGGCCGTCATCTTCGCCGTCGTTCTCGCCGTCTACGTCCCGCGGATGAAGACCGAGTACTTCCCGACGGCGGACCAGGGCCGGATCCAGGTGTCCGTGGAACTGCCCATCGGCACGGCGCAGGACGTGACCCGTGACCTCGCCGCGCGCCTCTACGAGAAGATCGTCGCCGATGTGCCCGAGATCAAGGTCCTGAGCTACAACTTCGGCCAGGCCGATTCCCAGAACGCCTTCGCGTCCATGCGCAACAACGGCACCTACCTGATCTCGATGAACATCAACATCGGCTCGATGGAGGACCGCAAGCGCTCCACCTCCGAGATTGCCGACCTCATCCGCGAGGACCTCAAGCTCTTCCCGGAGATCAACAAGTCTACCGTCACGGAAGGCGGCATGGGCATGGGCGGCCGCAGCGCCGTCCAGCTGGAGATCTACGGCTATGACTTCGAGACCACCGAGAATGAGGCGCGGCGCCTCCGCGCGAAGATGCTGGAGAATCCGATCTTCGTCCAGGTGGTCCTGAGCCGCGACCAGTACACGCCGGAATACGAGGTCGATTTCGACCGCGAGAAGCTGGCGCTCAACGGATTGACCTCCACCACCGCGGCCGCCGCCGTGAGCGCGGCGATGAGCGGCACCGTGGCTTCCTACTATCGCGAGGACGGCGAGGAGTACAACATCCGCGTCCGCTTCGCGCCGGAATTCCGTGAGAGCGTGGAGGACATCGAGAACATCGTGGTCCACAACGCCATGGGCCGCGGCATCAAGGTGCGCGACCTGGGCGAGGTCGTCGAATCCAAGGTCCCGCCCACCATCACGCGCAAGAACCGCGACCGCTACATCACCGTCTCCGGCATGATGGCCCGCGGCCACGCCCTCAGCGAGGGCGTCGACTTCGTCACCGCCCTGATGGAGTCCGAGCCGCTCCCGGCCGAACTGTCCTGGGACATCGGCGGCGACTATGAAGAGCAGCAGTCCATGTTCTCCGACATGATCCTGCTGATGCTCCTCATCGTCATCCTCGTGTACATGGTGATGGCTTCCCAGTTCGAATCCTTCCTGGGCCCGCTGGTGATCATGTTCTCCATCCCCTTCGCCTTCACGGGCGTGGCCCTCGGAAACATGCTCCACAACATGGCCGTCGGCGTGATGAGCCTCATCGGCATCATCATCCTGCTGGGTATCGTGGTGAAGAACGGTATCGTGCTGATCGACTACACCATCCTGTGCCAGGAGCGCGGGATGAGCGTCCGCGATTCCTCCGTCACCGCGGCCCGGAGCCGTCTCCGCCCGATCCTGATGACCACCCTCACGACCGTCTGCGGCATGCTGCCGATGGCCTGGGGCCGGGGCGAAGGCTCCGAAATGTGGAACGGACTCGGCGTCACCGTGGCCTGGGGCCTTTCCATCTCCACTCTCATCACCCTCGTCATCATTCCGGTCCTGTACTGCGGCATCACCGAGCACCGCGAGCGCCGCAAGGCCCGGAAAGCGCAACGTGGTTAACAGTCATTCCGAGCTTGTCGAGAAATCTAGTCTTATGAAAGCGATATTCATTGTTTACAACCAGGCCTACAACCAGGAGATCGTGGAACTGCTGGAGGACTGCGGCCAGCGGGGCTACACCGTCTGGGAGGAAATCGGCGGCCGCGGTTCCGAGACCGGGGAACCCCATCTCGGCAACCACGCCTGGCCTACGCAGAACCATGCCGTCCTCACGGCCGTGGACGACGCGCTGGTGGCGGACATCATGGACCGTCTCCGTGCGACCGACCGCGACAACCCCAAGCTGGGACTTCGCGCGTACGTGTTGCCCGTGGAGGACGCGTTATAATTTTTTTCATTATATTTGCGAAACGCTAAAACTCTATCTGATATGGCAAAGATTGCAACAAATACCAGTTTCGATGAGCTCCTCCAGAGCGAAAAGCTCGTCATCGTGGATTTCTGGGCCACCTGGTGCGGCCCGTGCCGCATGCTGTCCCCGCTGCTCGACGAGGTCGAGGCGGAGATGGAGGACCAGGTCGAGGTCGTCAAGGTGAACGTGGACGACGCCGACGAAATCGCGATGCGCTACCGCATCATGAGCATCCCCACGCTGCTGTTCTTCAAGAACGGCCAGATGGTGGACCGCTCCGTGGGCGCCATGCCCAAGAGCGCCCTTGTGGACAAGATCAACGCAAATTTATAAACCCGATAATCTTATGAAGAAGATCCTTACCCTGGTCGCCGTTGCGGCCGCTTCCCTCGTCATGGCCTCCAAGGCCCATGCCCAGTTCGGCGTCATCGCCGGTCTGACCTCTTCCAAGGTCAATGCTACCGAGGCTGTCAAGGACGCGAAGAATATCGTCCTGTACCATGCCGGTCTCACCTACAAGTTCGACCTGGGCGCCGGCTTCGCCATCCAGCCTTCCGCCATCTATCAGGTGAAGGGCGCGAAAATCTCCAGCATCGGCGAGACGACCGGTGACCAGCTGAAGACCGGTTATGTCGAGATTCCCCTGAGCATCCAGTGGGGTCCGGACCTGATGGCGTTCCGTCCCTACGCGTTCGCCGAGCCGTTCATCGGCTATCAGATCGCCACCTTCAACAAGGGCGCCACTTTCTCCGATGTCAGCAGTGATATCATGAACAAGCTGGAATACGGCTTCGGCCTGGGCGGCGGTCTGGAGATCGCCAGCCATGTCCAGCTGTCCGTCCAGTGGTTCAAGAACCTGGGCACGATGATCAACGACGACAAGGGCAAGACCGGCGCAGAGTGGTGGAGCCACGTCAAGGGCAAGAACTACCAGGGAATCAAGTTCTCCCTCGCCATCCTGTTCTAGAAGATGCCCCAACGCAAGGCGGTCGTCTTCTGCTCGGCCAGTTACGACATCGACCCCAAGTACAACGAGGCAGCGCGTGAAGTCGTTCGCGCGCTGCACGCGTATGGGTGGGCCCTTGTCTCCGGCGGCAGTTTCCGCGGGACGATGGGGGTGGTCGCCGATGAGATGGAACGTCTCGGCGGCGTCCACATCGGCGTCCTGCCGCGGTTCATGAAGGGGCTCGAGTACCCGAATCTGACCGAGCTCGTCTGGACCGACACGATGGCGGAGCGGAAGGAGCGGATGCGCGAAGGGACTTCGGCGGTCATCGCCCTTCCCGGCGGCATCGGCACCCTGGACGAACTGATCGAATCGCACGTCCTGGTGAAGTTGGGACGGTATGTCGGGAAGCTGCTCGTCCTGAACGTTGACGGCTTCTTCGACCCTTTCAAGGCCCTGCTGGACCACTATGAGGCGACCGGCATGCTGACGCCCGCCGACCGGGCCCTCATCGTCTTCGCCGATACGGTCCCCGAATTGGCTGAACACCTGAAATGAGCGCGTATCCATGTAGATTCAAGGCCTTCCTGGCCGGGCCGCTGGAGAAAGTCTTCGCCTTGCTGGAGACTTCCCTCGGAAGCGATGTCGCGCTGCTGGATGCGACGAACCGGTCCCTGCTGGCGCAGGGCGGGAAGCGGATCCGGCCGGGCCTGACGCTGCTCGCCGCCGGCGCCTGCGGCGGGGTCAATGACGATACGGTCCGTTTCGCGGCCGCCGCCGAGATGATCCACAACGCGACGCTGTTGCACGACGATGTCGTGGACGGCGCGACCACCCGGCGCGGGAAGCCCACGGTGATGTCCATCCTCTCGAGCCCGGCCTCGGTGCTGATCGGCGATTACTGGCTGGTGAAGGCCATCCGCTGCATCCTGGACGCTGACCGTTACAGCGAGCGGGTGATCCGCCTGTTCGCGAAGACGCTCTCCGACCTGGCGGAAGGGGAGATGCTGCAGCTCGAGAAGGCTTCCAGCGGCGACACGACCCGCGAAGATTACCTCCGGATCATCTATTCCAAGACGGCCTCCCTCTTCGAGGCGTCCGTCCTGTCCGGCGCCGTCTCCGCCGACGCGCCGGAGGAATGGACCGCCGCCCTGGCTGGTTACGCCCGGAACCTGGGCCTCGCGTTCCAGATCAAGGACGACATCCTCGATTATGCAGGGGACGAGGCGCTCGGGAAGCCGGTAGGCATCGACCTGAAGGAGCAGAAAATCACGCTTCCCCTGCTCTGTGCGTTGGAATCGGCACCGGCGGAGGAGGCTGCCGCGGTCCGGGCGCTGGTCGGAAGGATTTCCGACGAGCCCGCCCTGGCGGACCGGGTCCGGGCGTTTGTCCTGGAGCGGAAAGGCGTGGAACGGGCCGCCGCGGATATGGAAAAATACATCGACGAGGCGGTTTCATGCCTGGACGAGCTTCCGCCGTCCGCGGAAAAACCGTATCTCGTGGAACTGGCCCGCTATGTGGGCGAAAGAACTTTTTGACCGATGGAAACGATGAGCAGCAACGCGCCCCTCGCGGCGGCCCTCCGGCAGATGGCGGAGAGCGGCCGGATTCCGCATGCGATGCTGTTCCACCAGAATGACGGCGGGGGCGCCTTCCCGCTCATCCTCGATTTCCTGGACGAAGTCTATGGGCACAACCCCCGGGTGAAGAAACTCATCCACCCGGACATCCATTTCATCTTCCCCGTCGCGGGGCAGGACAAGCCGGTGTCCGACCGGTTCATCGGCCCCTGGCGCGAGCTGCTGCTGGAGAACCCGTGCTTCTATGAGAACGAACTCTATGCGGCCATCGGCATCGAGAGCAAGCAGAGCAACATCTCGGTCTTCGAAGCGCGCTCCATCCTGGAGAAGCTGTCCCTGTCCGCCGTAGAAGGCGGGTATCGGACGGTGGTGGTGTACCTGCCCGAGAAGATGAACCAGCAGGCGGCGAACGCCCTCCTGAAAATGGTCGAAGAACCGCCGGAGAAGACCTTGTTCCTGCTGGTTACGCTCCAGCCGGAAAAGGTCCTGACAACCATCTTCTCCCGCTGTCTGTTCCTGCGGGTACGGCCGTTTTCCCGGGAGGAAGACCGGGTCATCCATGCGAAGGAAGGGGCGGAAACGACGGAGATGGCCGACCTGTTCCACGACCTCCTGGACGCCCTGGTCCGGAAGGACCTCCTGAGCGCGCTGGAGGCGGCGGACGCGGTCGCGGACCTCGGCTCCCGCGAGAAGCAGAAGCGCTTCTGCCGGGTGGCCTCTGAGGGCCTGAGAAACATTTTCCTCCTGCAACAGGGCCTGCCGGACCTGGCGGACCTCCTCGGGGACGAAAAGCCGTTCTATGAGGAGATGGCCGCGAAACTGCGCAAGAATTTCTCCCGCCAGGCGCTCGCCGCCCTGGACCGGGCGCTCCTGCTGCTGGAGCGGAACGTAAACCAGAAAATCCTGTTCACCGACCTGGTGAACCGGCTCTATATGACTGTATTATGATCGACACGAACGAGAATGTACGCTATGACTGTTTCCGCGGCTGCGTGATCAGCGGCAACGAGGAGGCGGGGGTGGAGGAGATCCGCTACCGCCAGGGCTGCTGCAAGCTGGAGGTATACGACTACCTGAAGGGCATCGGCCAGGAACAGTACAACAACTATTTCGAAGTCCGTTTCAAGAATACCCGCAAGGGCTTTTATGTCAATGCTTCCGGCCAGACCATCAAGACCGGCGACCTCGTGGTCGTGGAGGCCCAGACGGGCCATGACCTCGGCATCGTCACGCTGGAGGGGCCGATCGTGGCCCGGCAGATGAAATGCCGGGGGGTGGACCCCGAGAAGACGGTTTTCCGGAAGATCTACCGCAAGGCCAAGACCTACGACATCGAGCGCTGGCAGGATGCCATCGCCCGCGAGCAGGAGACGATGATCCGCTCCCGCGTGCTGGCGGCGAACCTGGGCCTGGAGATGAAGATCGGGGACGTGGAGTTCCAGGGCGACGGCACGAAGGCCATCTTCTACTACATCGCCGACGGCCGGGTGGACTTCCGCCAGCTGATCAAGGATTTCGCCGAGGAGTTCCATATCCGGGTGGAGATGAAGCAGATCGGCGCCCGCCAGGAAGCCGGCCTGATCGGCGGCCTCGGCATCTGCGGCCGCGAACTGTGCTGCGCGAACTACATCACGGAGTTCAAGTCCATCACCACCTCCGCGGCGCGGGTCCAGGACTTGTCCCTGAATCCGCAGAAGCTCGCGGGCCAGTGCGGCAAGCTCAAGTGCTGCCTGAACTACGAGGTCTCGAACTACATGGACGCGCATTCGCGCATCCCGAAGGTCTCCGAACCGCTGGAGTTCGAGGACGGCCTGGCCTACCTGGTGAAGACGGACATCCTGGCGGAAACGATGTACTTCTCCTACGAGAAGGGCTCCCTCGCCAAGATGTATCCGCTCGCGGCCTCGGAGGTCCGTGAGATTATCATGATGAACCGCAACGGCCAGAAGCCCGAGACGCTCCTCCCGGACGCCGAACCTGTCGCTCCGGAATTCGTCACCGCCGTCGGCGACGACAGCATCTCCCGCTTCGACGAGGCCCGCAAGAAGAAGCGCCGCAACAAGAATCGGAACAACAAGAACAAGGGCAACAAGGGCGGAGCCGGCAATAAGCCGAAGAAGGATGCATAAACTCCTTCATATCCTCCCTTTCCTGCTCCTCTTCACAAGCTGCCGCGAACCCATGTCGGTGGAGAAATTCGTGAAGGGGGAGGGGCCGTATACGTTCTTCGTGGACCTGTCAGATTCGACCGCATCGTATGATTTCGATCTGTACACGAGGGTCGATGCGCCGGCGGATTCGCTGCGGAAGCTGGCGGCATTGTCGCTGCAGGTGACGTGGACGTCGCCGACGTTCCATGTGTTCCGGGAAGAGGTGTATCTGCCCATGGAAGGGAAGATGTCGCTCTTTTCCAAGCAGGTGCGGGCGCCGTACCGGGCCGGGGTCCGGCCGGAGGAATGGGGCCCGTGGCAGGTGGTCGTGCGGGTGCAGGACCCGCCGGAGGGCCTGTGCGGCATGGGCCTTGTGGTCGTAAGAAAACGAGAAGGATGGGACACGGAAAACTGAAGAAATTTGCCGAGAACGAGACGTTCCGCTGCCTGCTGCAGCCGGACGCTTCGTCGGTATTGGCCAAACCGGAAGGTTCCCGGGAACTTGTCCTTCGGGACCATCCGATCAAGGGGAACTGGAACCGGGATATGTTCGAAAAACCCCAGCCGATCGTGCTGGAACTGGGTTGCGGCAAGGGAGACTATACGATCGCCCTGGCGCGTAGGCACCCCGAAATGAATTTCATCGGTGTGGACATCAAAGGGGCGCGCTTGTGGAAGGGCGCCAAGGAGGCCACGGAGGAAAAGATGGGCAATGTCGCCTTCCTCCGCACACGCATCGAGTTCATCGACGCCTTCTTCGGCCCCGGCGAGGTCTCCCAGATCTGGCTCACTTTCTCCGACCCGCAGCTTCGCGGCAGCGAAAACGCGCGCCTGACATCGCCGCTGTTCCTCGGGCGTTACAGCCATTTCCTGGTTCCCGACGGCATCGTCCACCTCAAGACCGATTCCCGCTTCCTCTACGAGTATACCCGGTCGGTCATCCGGGCCAATTTCCTGACCGTCCTCGCTTTCGGGACGGACATCTACCACCAGGGCATCCAGGCCGGGGATGAGCTGGAATGGGACTTGTTGGACGTGTTCGAAGTGAAGACGTTCTATGAGACGATGTTCCTGAAGATGGGCCTGCCCATCACCTACCTGGCGTTCCGGCTGCGCCGGCCCGACCTCCTGGAGGGCACACCCTTCGCGTATCCGGTGGATTTCGATGCCGCTTTCTGGCGCGAGGCCGAAGGCCCCCGCCGGACGTTCAGCCATCAGCCGACGAAGGGATAGGTCAGTCCGCCGTGTCCCCCGTTTTTGGATATTACGAAGAAAATAGTTTACTTTGCAATTCCCCAAGAGGGTTTAGTTGTTCACGCGTCATCCGTCAGATTATGAAGAGATTTCTGTTCCTGATAGCCTTCGTGGCGATCCTGGTCCCTGCCCGTGCGCAGGCCTCGGCCGATTCCGCCGAAGTCCATGCTTCCTCTTTCAGCATGGGAGCCGGTCTCTCGCTCGGGCTCATGGACGGTGTGGGCGTCGGGCTTTCCGTCCGAGTCATCGACAATCTGAACGTACGGGTCGGGTACGGTTTGATCCCGTCGTTCCTGATTCCCGAATACGGGGTCTCTGTTCCCCAGTTGGGCAGCTATCCCGCCGTCAACACGGCGGTCAGCGGCAAAGTCCGTTCCAGTGGCAGCCTCCTTGTCGATTATCATCCCGGAGGCAAGGCCTTCCGGGTGACCGCAGGCCTGTTCTTCGGTTCTAAGAACCTTGTCAACCTGTTCAATACCAAGGCCTTGCCAGAAGCGTACCGCAGTGCCGGCATCAGCTATTATCTGGATGGAGACAAGAGCGACATCTCCAATTTCTATCGGATCCAGCCCGACGAGAAGGGATTCGTGTCCGGCCTTCTGCGCACGGGGGCCGTCCGGCCTTTCGTAGGAATCGGTTTCGGCTCCTCCATCCCCCGCAAGCGGGTTGGCGTGACCTTCGACCTCGGCGCGGAGTATATCGGAGGAATCGAAGTCCGGACCGACGCCCGCAACGTGATGGGTGACGTCGAGAGCATTCCGCTGTCGACCGCCGGCGTCAAGCAGACGATCCAGGACATGGCCGGCAGCACTTCCGGGAAATCCTATGACCGTTATGCCGACTATGTCGACAAGCTTCGCTCCCTCCCGGTCCTTCCGGTTGCGAGACTCAGTGTTTTTGTGAAATTGTTTTAATGAATCGGTCTATGAAAATTGCTCATCTCCTGATGGCGGCGCTGCTTGTGCTGCCCGTTTTCTCCTCCTGTGGCGGGAAAGAGGAGCCTGTGAAGCCGGTCACCCCTGTCAATCCCGACAAGCCGTCGAATCCCAATACTCCGTCGAATCCCGATACGCCTCCGACTCCTCCCGAGCCGGAAATTGAGACCCGCCGGACGTTCACCTTCGGCGACAATATCATTTCCACCAGTGGTAGCGGCGATTTCGTGGCCGTGCTCAAGAAAGGTGTCGTCACCAGGGCGGGCGGCAGCCGCGACATCTTCACCGGCTCATTCTCCTTCGACAAGACGACGAAGACTTTCTCGTACACGAAGGTCGGCAAGATCGAGATGCTGGAAGACAAGAATATCGCATTTACTCCGGTCGGTGGTACGCGTACCGAATACAAGGCCGAAGAAACGGAAATCGTTTCGGACGAGAACGCCGCCGCCAACCGCCTGAACGGCAGCTGGGTCGTCGAGGAGACCATTCTCGATTATCGGGGCGGGAACTATACGTTCGCCGGCCTGGACCTCAATGAAGTGGAGGCCAAGGCCCGGGAAGCGGGTTATGAGTTCACGACCCACCTGGATCCCGACATGGTCGTCACGAAGATCATCGTCACCGACGCCCTGGTGGGAGCGGAGTTCAAGAACGGCCAGTCCTATGCGGCCAAGCATACCCTCCGTCAGGGGAACGAGTTCAAATTCTCCGAGTTCACCAAGGGGCTGGATGGTACGGCAACCGTCCAGTTCAAGGACGACAAGTGCTTCATTACGGCCGACACGACGGTCGACGAGTTTCCCGCACACCTGATCATCCGGCTCGCGCCCAAGAAATGATGAGGGGCTGGGTGCCGGCTCCTAGGACGGCACCACCCAGTGGATGCGGACGCCGTCGCGTTCCATGCCGCGGAACCAGGTCATCTGCCGCTTGGCGAACTGGTGGATGGCGTTGGCGAGGAGGATGTGCATCTCGTCGTAGGAGAGTTTTCCTAGTACATACTGTGTAACGAACTTATATTCAAGGCCGTACCAGATCAGGTCGTCGGCCGGGACGCCGTTGTCCAGCAGGCCCCGGATTTCCTCGATGAGGCCGTCTTCCAGGCGTTCGTCCAGCCGGCGGTCGATGCGGGCGACGCGTTCCTCGCGGGAGACGAGGGTGCCGATGTAAAAGGTCTTCTGCGGCAGGCGTTCCGCCGGGATGCCGTTCTCGCGGTCGAACATGTAGGCCCGGGTGGCGGACTCGATGTACAGGCCGGAGCCGCCGCACAAGATGGGGACGCAGTCGCGGGCGCGGACATCGGCCCAGGCATCGGCAAAAGCCGCCTGATACTCGTAGATGTTGTATTTGCTGCCCGCCGGGACGATGTCGATCAGGTGGTACGGCACCTCGCCGTATTCGCCGAGGTCCTTCCCCGTCCCGATGTCCATCCCGCAGTACACCTGCCTTGAATCGGCCGAGAGGATCTCTGCATGGCCGATTGCCCGCGCGAGCTGCACTGCATACCTAGTTTTGCCGGAGGCGGTGGGGCCGAGGACGCAGATGAGGTCGATGTCTCCGTCGGCATAAGCCTTCGCCAGGGCGGGAATGTCGAGGGTTTCGGGCTCGGGCATCGCCGCCATCGGCGGAATGCCGGGCCGGTCGGGAAGGAGATTGGTCTTGTTGGGCAGGGACATGATGCAAAATTAGAGAAAAAGCCGTACCTTTGCAACCCTATGCCGAAAGCGAAGAGCACCATCCAAATCAAGAACCGCCGGGCCTCGTTCGATTACGAGTTCCTGGAGACCTATACCGCCGGCATCCAGCTGGTGGGTACGGAGATCAAGTCCATCCGGGCGGGCAAGGCTTCCCTCCAGGACGCCTACTGCTTCTTCGTGGGCAACCAGCTCTTCGTCCGGGGGATGAACATCGCCCAGTACCACTGGGGCTCCTGGGGCCAGCACGAGCCCGTCCGCGACCGCCGGCTTCTCCTCACCCGCAAGGAGTTGAACCACCTGCTGATGGAGGACAAGAAGACCGGCCTCACCATCGTCGCCGTCAAGCTCTTCATCGCCGACAACGGCTACGCGAAGCTCCTCATCGCCCTTGCCAAGGGTAAAAAGGAGTACGACAAGCGCAATACCATCAAGGAGCGCGACGTCCGTCGCGAGATGGACCGGGGGGACTATTAAAAAAGTTAAATTTTTACTTGCAGATTCAAAAAATAGTCGTACCTTTGCCGTCCCAAAAACAGAAGTGGAGAGATTTGGATTGCTTGCAACCACTCAAAAAAATGCTAAATTACATTTCATATCAGTGTTTTGTGTTTTTAGCCTCCGCATTCTGCACGGGGCTAATTTTTTTGATATGAATTATCTTTTTACTTCTGAATCGGTTTCCGAAGGCCATCCCGACAAGGTGGCCGACCAGATCAGCGACGCCATCCTGGACGAGTTCCTCCGCCAGGACCCCGAATCCAAGGTCGCGTGCGAGAGCTTCTGCTCCACGGGGATGGTCGTGGTGATGGGCGAGGTCAAGTCCGAAGCCTATGTCGATATCCAGACCACCGTCCGCAACACCATCAACCGCATCGGCTATAACAAGGCCGAGTACATGTTCGACGGGAACTCCTGCGGGGTGATGTCCGCCCTGCACGAGCAGAGCGCCGACATCAATCGCGGCGTGGAGCGCGCCGAGGCAGATGACCAGGGCGCCGGCGACCAGGGAATGATGTTCGGCTACGCCTGCCGCGACACCGAGGACTATATGCCTTTGCCCCTGTACCTGAGCCACTTCCTGCTGAAGATTCTCGCGGATATCCGCCATCAGGAACCGGAGCTGATGCCGTACCTCCGACCGGATGCCAAGTCCCAGTTCACCATCGAGTACGACGGGGACACGCACCAGCCCGTGAAGGTCCATACCATCGTCCTCTCCACCCAGCACGACGAGTTCGTCCCGGAGAGCCTCGGCCGGATGTCCTACGCCGACGCGGTCCGCGAGTTCGGCCAGGCCAAGGTCGATTCCGAGATGCAGGCGAAGATCCGCTACGATGTGGAGACCATCCTCATCCCGCGCCTGAAGGCCGCCCTTCCGGAGGAGACCGCGCGCCTCATCAACAGCTTCATCCTGCACGTGAACCCCACCGGGAAGTTCGTCATCGGCGGTCCCCACGGCGACACCGGCCTCACCGGCCGCAAGATCATCGTCGACACCTACGGCGGCAAGGGCGCCCACGGCGGCGGCGCCTTCTCCGGCAAGGACCCGTCCAAGGTGGACCGCAGCGCGGCCTATGCCGCCCGCTACATCGCGAAGAACCTCGTCGCCGCCGGCGTGGCGGACGAGTGCCTCGTCCAGCTCGCCTACGCGATCGGCGTGGCGAAGCCCGTGAGCGTGTTCGTGGACACCTACGGCACCGCGAAAAACGGCCTCAAGGACGGTGAGATCGCGAAAAAGGTGACCGAGCTCTTCGACCTCCGCCCCGCGAAGATCATCCGGAAGTTCGGTCTGAAGAATCCGATCTACACCCCGACGGCCTCCTACGGCCATATGGGCCGGACGCCTTATACCAAGGCCGTGACCGTGCAGGGCAAGCCCAAGATCGTCCAGTTCTTCGGCTGGGAGCTCCTGGACAGCGTCCCGGCCGTGAAAAAGGCCTTTGGAATTGCGTAGAAATACGCTGAAAATCAAATAGTTATGTCGCTTTTCGGAGATTGTGGAAATATTTCATAATCTCCGAAATTTGTTGTACCTTTGCGCCCGTATTTTGAGAAACAACTATACATCCTATATTTTCTTACTTATGAAGAACGCTTTCAAAAGCTTTCTGCTCGTCGTCACTATGCTGATGGCGGGCACTGTCGCCTTTGCCCAGGTGACCACCGCCTCCCTCGGCGGCCGCATCGTGGACGCCAAGGGTGAGACCATCATCGGCGCCGCCGTCGTGGCGACCCACACCCCCTCCGGTACCACCTACGGTGCCGTGACCAACGGGGAAGGCCTCTATGCGATCCAGGGTATGCGTACCGGCGGTCCTTACGTCGTGGAGGTTTCCTGCCTCGGTTACCAGACCGTGAAGTTCACGGACATCAAGCTCGCCCTCGGTGAGAACTACGTCCTGGACGGTTATCTGAACGACGATGTCGAGTCTCTGAACGAGGCTATCGTCGTGGCTGCCCCGCGCTCCCGTTTCGCCGCCACCAAGACCGGCGCCAGCACCAACATCTCCAATGAGGAAATGATGAACCTGCCGAACTCCGGCCGTTCCATCAGCGCCCTCACCAAGCTCAGCCCGTATGCCAGCGGCATGAGCTTCGCCGGTTCCGACGGCCGTTCCACGAACTTCACCGTGGACGGTGCGAACTTCAACAACAACTTCGGCCTCTCCGCCAACCTTCCGGGCGGCGGCACCCCGATCTCCCTCGACGCCATCGAGGAGGTCCAGCTGGTCGTGGCGCCCTATGACGTCCGTCAGTCCAACTTCGTGGGCGGCGGCATCAACGCCATCACCAAGTCCGGTACCAACACCTTCAAGGGTACGGCCTACACCTACTACACCAACCAGGCCCTCCGCGGCAACAAGCTGATGGGCAAGGACCTGGGCGAGCGCAAGGCGGAGTCCGACCTCACCTATGGCTTCACCCTCGGCGGTCCGATCGTCAAGGACAAGCTGTTCTTCTTCGTGAACTTCGAGATGCAGAACAAGCCGGGCCAGACCATCCAGGACCAGCCCGACGCCTCCAAGCAGAAGGTCCTGCAGCAGGTCGCTGACAAGCTCAAGAACGACTATGGCTACGATGCCGGTTCCTATACCGATTTCCCGGGCGGCATCCAGAACCGCAAGCTCCTGGCCCGCATCGACTGGAACATCTCCGACGCCCACAAGCTGAGCCTCCGTTACAACAACACCACGAACGGCCAGTGGTACGCGCCGAACGGCAACTCCTGCGACGATAACTTCCGCAACCGCAACTACAACCGTGCCAGCAAGGAATCCCATCCGTTCGCGTACAACATGTACAGCCAGCAGAACGATGTCTGGTCCATCGCCGGCGAGCTCAACAGCCGCTTCTCCAACACGGTTTCCAACCGCTTCCTCGCGACCTACACGAACATCAATGACCAGCGCGGCTCCAAGTCCAGCCCGTTCCCGCACATCGACATCATGTCCGGCATTGATGACAAGGGCGGCTATGTGCCTTACACTTCCCTGGGTTACGAGCTCTTCACCTACAACAACGGTGTGAAGAACACGGTCCTCAACGTGCAGGACAACCTGACCTTCTACCTGGGTTCCCATACCCTCACCGCCGGTGCCAGCTATGAGCACCAGATGGCCCACAACTCCTACATGCGTAACGGTACCGGTTACTACCGCTTCGCTACCGTGGAGGATTTCCTCCAGGGCAATCTGCCTATCAGCTTCGCTTACACCTACGGTAACAACGGTGTCGCCAGCCCGGCCGGCCGTATCAACTACGACCAGTATGGTGCCTATGTCCAGGACGAGTGGGCGGTCTCCCGTAACTTCAAGCTCTCCTACGGTCTCCGTGCCGATATGCTCGCCTTCGACAACAAGGACCTGATGACCAACAACGCCATCAAGGCCATCAACTACGGCGGCAAGAGCGTCGATACCGGCCTGTGGCCCAAGACCCGCGTCCAGGTTTCCCCGCGCGTGGGCTTCAACTGGGATGTCTACGGTGACAAGAGCATCGTCGTCCGCGGCGGTACCGGCCTGTTCCAGGGCCGTCTCCCGCTCGTGTTCTTCACGAACATGCCGCAGAACGCCGGTATGATCCAGACCACCGTCAAGTACAGCCACAAGCTTTCCGGCGGCGCCCTCGTGGAGGATCCGAACGTGACCTCCGTCCTGACCACCCTCAACGGCGGCAAGACCACCGGCGGTCACCTCATCACCAGCAACGAGGAGTACATCAAGGCCCTCGGCCTGAACACCACGGTTACCCCGCAGGACGGCCAGATCGGCGCCAGCGCCGACGTCAACGGTGTCGATCCGAACTTCCACATGCCGCAGATCTGGAAGAGCTCCCTCGCCCTCGACCTGCAGCTCCCGACCTCCTTCCCGTTCTCGATGACGGCGGAAGGCATGTTCAACAAGACCATCTGGGGCACCCGTCTCCAGGACTGGGACATCAACGAGAGCAAGGTCACCGGCCATTTCTCCGGTCCCGACCAGCGTCTGAAGTATGAGGGCGACTACCTCTACGGCAAGAACCACGCCTACATCCTGACCAACTCCCGCGAGGGCTGGGGCTACACCTTCAACTACACCGTGAAGGCCGAACCCATCCGCAACCTCAAGGCGATGTTCTCCTACACCCACACCGAGTCCAAGGAAATCTCCGGCATGCCGGGTTCCGCCGCCAGCTCCGCCTACCAGGGTCTCGCTTCCGTCAACGGTGCGAACTTCCTGACCCTCCAGCGCAGCCAGTATGTGGTTCCGGACAAGATTTCCGCCGACCTCTCCTACTACATCGACCTCATCGGCGGTCTCCAGCTGGACCTCTACTACACCGGCTATTCCGCCTACGGCAACAGCTTCACCTACTCCAACGACATGAACGGCGACGGCTTGGCCACGGACCTGATCTACATCCCGGCCACCAAGGACGAGGTCGCTTTCACGACCGAGGCCGACCGCGACGCCTTCTGGAAGTTCGTCGAGCAGGACAACTACCTGTCCAAGCATAAGGGTCAGTATGCCGAGGCCAATGCGGCCCGCGCTCCGTTCGTGCACCGCTTCGACCTCCGTGTTGCGAAGGACATCAAGTTCCGCATCGGTTCCACCAGCCACAAGTTCCAGATCAGCGCCTCCATCGACAACATCGGCAACATGATCAACAGCAGCTGGGGTGTCCGCAAGCTGGACTGCTACAACAAGAACAGCTTCACCGGCTTCATCAGCCCGCTCAAGTACGACGGTCTCAATGCCGCCGGCGTCCCGACCTTCTCCTTCAACAAGGCGGGTGACAACTATCCGACCGGCACTTACACGACCTACTACGAGAACACCTCCGAGTGCTGGAGAGTCCTGTTCGGTCTGAAGTACTTCTTCAACTAATCTGACAGGTCAGCATCCCCGACGGGGCCCCTTGAAAAGGGGTCCCTTTTTTTATTGTGCTTTTTCGTTTTTTTCGTTAAATTCGCAAAATGGAAAACTATATAATTTTAGCACGATAACCTTATGAGAAATCCCTTCAAAAGCCTTTTGCTCGCGTTCATCACGATGTTCGCAGGCATCGCTGCTTTCGCGCAGGTGACCACGGCGTCCCTCGGCGGACGGGTCGTGGACCAGAACGGCGAGCCGGTGATCGGCGCCGCCGTCGTGGCCATCCACGAGCCCTCCGGCACCAGCTACGGCTCCGTGACCAACGTGGACGGTCTGTACACCATCCAGGGTATGCGCACCGGCGGCCCTTACCGGGTCGAGGTTTCCTGCCTGGGCTACCAGCAGGTGAACTACACCGACGTCACCCTTTCCCTGGCCGAAACGTTCAACCTGAACGCGCAGCTTCCGGAATCCTCCGAGTTCCTCTCGGAGGCCGTCGTCATCGCGGCCCCGACTTCCAAGTTCGCGGCCGTGGAGAAGACCGGCGCCTCCACGAACATCTCCTCCCGCCAGATGATCGAGATGCCTACCATCAGCCGGAGTTTCTCCGACATGGCCAAGCTCTCGCCTTACGGTGGTAACGGGATGAACTTCTCCGGCAGCTCCGGCCGTTCCACGAACTTCACCGTGGACGGCGCGAACGTGAACAACAACTTCGGTCTGTCGACGGCCCTGCCGGGCGGCGGCAACCCGATCTCCATCGACGCCATCGAGGAAATGCAGGTCGTGGTCTCCCCGTACGACGTCCGTCAGTCGAACTTCATCGGCGGCGGTATCAACGCCATCACGAAGTCCGGCACGAACACGTTCAAGGGTACGGCCTATGTCTATTACCAGAACGAGAACATGCACGGCAACCGCGTGGACGGCGTGGACCTCGAGCGCACCCCGGAAAGCAAGACCACGTACGGCTTCACCCTGGGCGGCCCGATCATCAAGAACAAGCTGTTCTTCTTCGTCAACGCCGAGCGCTCCCCGAGCCCTTCCGAGATCATCAAGTGGCGTCCTTCCGAGGACGGCGTCGAGGATGAGACCCGCATGATCACCCGTGTCAGGATCTCCGAGGCCGAGCAGATGCGGAATTTCCTCATCAAGAACTACGACTACGACCCGGGCTCCTACAACAACTACAACAAGGACCAGGGCAACCTGAAGCTCCTGGCGCGCCTGGACTGGAATATCAGCCAGAAGCACCACCTGGCCCTGCGGTACAACTACACGAACAACAACAAGTGGACGGCGCCGTCCACCTCCCGCGACGTGTCGGACATGAGTTTCGGCATGGTATCCAAGTACGGCCTCGTTTTCTCCAACTCGCTGTACAACCAGATGAACAACCTCTGGACGGTCTCCGCGGACCTGAACTCCCGCTTCTCGGACAAGGTGTCCAACCAGCTCCTGGTCACGTACTCCGACATCCAGGACGTCCGCGGCAATGACGGCGGTTTCTTCCCGTTCGTGGAAATCCTTGCCGGCGACCTGGGTGCCGACTTTGCCAACGAGCCTTACATGGACTTCGGTACGGAACTCTTCACCTACCGGAACAAGGTCCAGAACACGGTGCTGAACGTCAAGGACGACGTCACCATGTACCTGGGCGCCCACAAGGTGACTGCCGGCGCCAACGTGGAGGCCCAGATGGCCCTGAACACGTACATGCGTAACGGTACCGGCATGTTCCGGTTCGCCAGCATGAGCGACTTCATGGCGGGCAACGCCCCGATCGAGATGGCTTTCGACTGGGGCTTCAACCGGGACGAGAATCCTTCCGCGAAGGTCCGTTTCGCCCAGATCGGCGCCTATGTCCAGGACGAATGGACCGTGAACGACCGCTTCAAGCTCACCGCCGGTCTCCGTCTGGACAACCTGTCCTTCAACAACAAGGACGTCATGACCAACAACGAGACCTATAAGCTTGACTTCGGCGGCAAGCACGTGGACACCGGCAAGTGGCCCAAGACCAGCATCCAGGTGAGCCCCCGTTTGGGCTTCTCCTGGGACGTCTTTGGGGACAGGAGCCTGAAGGTCCGCGGCGGTACCGGTCTTTTCTCCGGCCGTATTCCGCTGGTGTTCTTCACCAATATGCCCACCAACGCCGGTATCGTGAAAGGCCGCATGACCAGGATGAAGGATCCCAACGTCCTGAGCCGGATGATGCCGGGCGGCCACCTCGTAACCGACCGCTGGCAGATTCTGGACATCCTGAACGGCATCGACCCGGACAAGTATCCGACCAGCATCACCCCGGAGACGGCCCCCGCCCCGAGCGAAGTCGCGGGCGTGGACTACCACTTCAAGATGCCGCAGGTGTGGAAGAGCTCCCTCGCCGTCGACTATTCCTTCCCGTTTGACTTCCCGCTGACCATCAGCGCCGAGTACATCTTCAACAAGACCATCAACGGCGTGATGCTCACCAACTACAACATCCCGGAGGACAATGCGGGCTGGGTGACCTTCAACGGCCCCGACAACCGGCACATCTATCCTTCCGACTACCGGTACACCAACAAGGACGCCTACGTGCTGACCAACACGAACAAGGGCTGGGGCTCCATCGCGACCGTTTCCCTGAACGCCCAGCCGCTGCAGAACCTCAGCATCACGGCGGCCTACACGCACACCGTGAGCAAGGAAGTGACCGGCATGCCGGGCTCCAACGCCTCCGCCGCCTGGAAGTACATCCCTTCCGTGGACGGTCCGAACTACAACATCCTGCACAACTCTTCCTACAACCTGCCTGACCGTCTGATGGCCTCCATCGCCTACACCGACGCCGGGCACAACCACTGGAGCCTGTTCTACGAAGGCCTCCGCTATTCGGGCAACAGCTACATCTACGGCAACGACCTGAACGGCGACGGCAACGCCTACGACCTGATGTACATCCCCGCCAACAAGAACGAGATCCGTTTCATCGACGAGGACAATGCGAACCGCTACTGGGAGTTCGCCGCGCAGGACGCCTACCTGACCGCGAACGCGGGCAAGTATGCCGAGGCCTACGCCGTGAACCAGCCGATGCGCCACGTGTTCGACTTCCGCTTCGCCCACGACTTCATCGTGAAGGTGGGCAGCGTCCGCAACACCCTGCAGGTGAGCCTGGACGTCCAGAACGTCAGCAACCTGTTCAACTCCCGCTGGGGCGTGACGAAGGGCTTCAACCCGGACGTGCCCAATGCCAGCGGCAACGCCAAGATCCTGAAGTACGAACGGATGGATCCGGACGGCGTCCCCGTGTTCTCCACGATGGTGGATTCCGGCGTGAAGACCTGGGACTACCAGCACAGCCTCGGCAACTGCTGGTATATGCAGATCGGTGTCAAGTACATGTTCAACTAACCCTCAAGCACGCGACGATATGAAACTCTACAGATTCTTCCTTTCCATCCTCGCCGGTGCGGCGCTCGCCGCCGGCTGCGTGCAGGAGCAAGTCATTTCCACGCTGGACAGCATCCAGGTGGAGAAATCCTACCTGAGCATTGAACTGCGGGGCGGCGTCGCCAGCACGACGGTGACATCCAAGGCCGACTGGGCCTTCGACGAAAGCACCATTCCCGACTGGCTCACCGTGACCCCGCACAGAGGCGGCCCCGCCGTCAACAGCATCGTCTTCGCGGCCGACGAGAACACCGGTTCCTCCGAACGGACGGCGAATCTCGTGCTGAACATCGGCGACCGCAAGCAGCGCTTTACCGTGATCCAGGCCGGACCGGGCGCCTTCGAGGCTCCGATCTCCACGGTCGCGGAGGTGATGGCCGGCAACGACGGCCAGACCTTCCGGATCCGCGGCACCGTGACCACCATCGCCAATACGAACTACGGCAACCTGTATGTCCAGGACGAGACCGGCACCATCTACATCTACGGCCTGTTCAACGCAAAGGGGCAGTATCCCAAGGATGCCGGCGGCTGGAACACCTTCGGCGTCGAATCCGGCGATGTCATCACCGTCCAGGGACCGCGCACCATGTACGGCAGCACCCTCGAACTCGTGGACGCCACCCTCATCAAGGTGGAGAAGTCCCTGATCGACGTGGACCCGGCCGAGATCGCGCTCGAGAGCGCCGAGGCGGGCACCTTCACCATCTCCGTGGTCTCCAAGGCCGACGGCATGGCGGTCATCCCGTCCGAGAGCTGGATCCGGTTGACCGACATCGCCGCGGGCGAAGGCGGCGCGGCCGTCTATTCCTTCGCCTACGAGGCCAATCCTACCACGGCCGCCCGGACGGCATCCATCCAGTTCAAGGCCACCAACTCCTCCAAGAGCGTGTCCGTGAGCCAGCCGGGCGTCCCGCCGACCGGTCAGAGCGTGACCGAGATCGTGGCCCTGCCGGACAACTCCGGCGTGGAGACCCTCGAATCCACCGTCGTGGCGAAGACCGGCCGGGGTTTCGTGATCTCCGACGGCACCACCGCCATCTATGCCTATGACAGCGGCGCCAATGCCGTCGAAGTCGGCGACAAGGTGAAGGTCATGGCCACCAAGACCACCTACAACGGCGTGCCCGAGCTCGCCACCCTGACCTCCGTCGAGAAGACCGGCACCGCGTCCGTCGTCCATCCGACGGTGAAGGACATCACGGCCTCCGTCCTCGACTATTCGGCCAGCGTCGCTGAGTTCATCCAGTTCACCGGCACCCTCAAGGTCTCCGGCAACTACTACAACGTGGAGTTCGACGGCGTGGACACCGGCGTCAAGCAGGGCAGCATCGTCTACCCGGTCGAGGCGCTGGACGCCAAGTCGTTCGACGGCCAGACCGTCACCGTGACCGGCTACTTCAACGGCCTCTCCAGCGGCGGCAAGTTCGTCAACGTCATCGCCGTCAAGATCGCCGGGGCCAATGCCAAGGGCTCCCTCGCGAATCCCTACACCCCGGCGGAGGCGGCCGCGGCCGTCGCCGGCCTGACCTGGACCTCCAACACGGAGTATGAGTCTACGGACGAGGTGTACATGAAGGGCAAGATCTGCCGGATCGCCTCCGGTGGCACCTATACCGAGGGCGGCACCTACGGCAATGCTTCTTTCTTCCTTTCCGGCGACGGGACGGGAGACGGCGAGTTCCAGGTGTTCCGCGCCCTCTACCTCGGCAACAAGAAGTTCGAGGCCGGCCAGACCGACATCAAGGTGGGTGACGAAGTCATCATCTACGGCAAGCTGATGAACTACAAGGGCAACACGCCCGAGACCGTCTCCGGCAAGGCCTACCTCTATTCCCTGAACGGTAAAACCGAATAACCAATGCTTCGCAATATGAAACTCAGAACAAGTCTGTTCGCCCTTCTGGGCCTGGCGGCCGCCCTCGTCGGCTGCCGGCCGGAAGAGGCCGATATCAAGCTCCCGCAGATCAAGATCGCCGGACCGGCGCTCACCTTCGACGAGGAGACCAAGCAGGCCTCGTGCCCGCTGGACATGCAGCTGGTGAACATCCCGCTGACCGTCACGGCGAACCGTGACTGGGTGGCCGAGATCGACTGGGATTCCGACGAGGTCCCGTGGATCGCCGTGACGCCGGAAGCCGGGGTCGCTTCGGACCAGCCCCAGCAGGTGACCCTCACCGTCCTGAACAACGCCGGCTACAACCGCAGCAAGCGGGTGAAGTTCTCGATCGGCTACGACTACAAGACCATCGACATCACCCAGACCGGCGAGCGCGGCGAGGAAATCATCGGCACGCTCGACAACCCGCTCACCGTGGCGGGCGCCGTCAAGTACGTGAAGAGCCTCGGCTCCGATGTCCAGAGTTCTTCCGGCGTGTATGTCAAGGGTAAGATCTCCCGCATCGACGACGGCAGCAACTTCGCCTCCAGCGGTACGTACGGCAATGCGACCTTCTACATCTCCGACGACGGCAGCGACACCTCCGAGCAGTTCTACTGCTACCGGGTCCTGTACCTGGGCAACAAGAAGTGGACCTCCAAGGATCCGGATGTCAAGGTGGGCGACGACGTGATCATCTACGGTTACGTGGTCAATTACAAGGGCAACACGCCGGAGACCGTACAGGGAACCGCCTTCGTGTATGAGCACAACGGCGTGAACCGCGGCACCGACGAAGGCGGCGGTGGCGGCAATGAAGGCACGCCCGCCGGCACCGGCACGGCGGCCGACCCGTACAACGTGGCGGCGGCCCGGGCAGCGGTGAAGGACCTCACCTGGACCGCGAACGACAACTACGAAAAGACCGGAACCGTCTATGTGAAGGGCAAGATCTCCCGGATCGCCGACAACGGCACCTTCGGACAGAGCGGCACCTTCGGCAACGCTTCGTTCTACATCAACGACGGCGAAGACGGCGCGGAACTCTACGCCTATCGCATCCTGTACCTGGGCAACAAGAAATACACCTCCGGAACCGACATCAAGGTGGGTGACGAGGTCGTCATCTGCGGCGAACTGATGAACTACCGCGGCAATACGCCCGAGACCGTGTCCAATGCGGCTTACCTGTACTCGCTGAACGGCGAGGGCGAAGGCGGCGGTGGCGGTGATACGCCGACCGGCGAAGCCAAGGGCACCGGCACCCTCGACGACCCGTACAACGCGCTCGGCGCGGCGAACGCGGTGAAGGACCTCACCTGGACCTCCAACACCGAGTACCAGAGCACCGGAGAAGTGTATATCAAGGGTAAGATTTCCCGCATCGCCAACAAGGGTACCTTCACCGAAGGCGGCACTTATGGCAATGCCTCGTTCTACATTTCCGACGACGGAAAGGAAGCCAACGAGTTCTATTGCTTCCGGATCCTGTATCTGGACAACAAGAAGTTCGAGGCCGGCCAGACCGACATCAAGGTGGGTGACGAAGTGATTGTCTATGGCCAGCTCATGAACTATCAGGGCAACACGCCGGAGACGGTGGCCGGCAAGGCTTATCTCTATTCCCTGAACGGCAGTGGCGGCGGCGGAGATACGCCCGGTGGCGAAATCAAGGCGATGACCATCGCGGCCTACCTGGCCGAGCCGGTGTCCACGACCCAGTGGTACGAGCTCACGGGTACGGTTTCCAATATCGCGAACACGACCTACGGCAACTTCGACCTGACCGATGACTCCGGCAAGGTGTACGTGTATGGCCTCTGCGCGACGAAGGTGGAGAAGAACGACAAGTCGTTTGCCTCCCTGGACATCAAGGAAGGGGACAACATCACGATCATCACCCTCCGTTCGGAGCATAACGGATCCCCGCAGGCGGGCGGCAACACGCCGGCCTACCTGAAGAGCAAGAACGGCGGCGGTACGCCTTCGACCGAAGGCACCGGCACCCTGGACGATCCTTATACCGCGGTTGGCGCGGCCGCGGCGGTCAAGGACCTCACCTGGACCAGCAACTCCGACTACCAGAAGACGGAGAAGGTGTATGTGAAGGGCAAGATTTCCCGCATCGCCAATAAGGGCACCTACACCGAGAGCGGTTCCTATGGCAACGCCTCCTACTACATCTCGGCGGACGGCACGGAGAACGGTGAGTTCTACATCTTCCGCAGCCTGTATTTCAACGGAGAGAAGTATACCGCCGGCACCGACATCAAGGTGGGTGACGAGGTCATCGTGTACGGTTCCCTGATGAACTACCAGGGCAAGACGCCGGAGACGGTGGCCGGTGAGAACTGGCTGTACTCGCTCAACGGCAAGACCGACGGCGGTGGCAGCGACACGCCTTCCGGCGGCACCCTCGACAATCCGTACACCGTGGCCCAGGCGCTGGCAGCCGTGAAGGACCTGACCTGGACCTCCAACACGGAGTATGAGAGCACGGAAGACGTGTACATGAAGGGCAAGATTTCCCGCATTGCCAACAAGGGCACCTTCACCGAGGGCGGCAGCTACGGCAACGCTTCCTTCTACATCTCCGACGACGGTGCGGAAACGAACGAGTTCTACTGCTTCCGCGTCCTGTATCTCGAGAACAAGAAGTTCGAGGAAGGCCAGACCGACATCAAGGTCGGCGACGAGGTCATCGTCTACGGCAAGCTGATGAACTACAAGGGCAACACGCCCGAGACCGTTTCCGGCAAGGCTTACGTGTACTCGCTGAACGGCAAGACTGAGCCGGGCAGCGGCGGCGGTGATACGCCGGCGGCCGGTACCGTCGACAATCCGTACACCGTGGCCCAGGCGCTGGATGCCGTGAAGGATCTGACCTGGACCTCCAATACGGAATATGAGAGCACGGACGACGTGTATATGAAGGGCAAGATTTCCCGTATCGCCAACAAGGGCACCTTCACCGAGGGCGGCTCTTACGGCAACGCTTCCTTCTACATTTCCGACGATGGTACGGAAACGAACGAGTTCTACTGCTTCCGCATCCTGTATCTCGGAAACAAGAAGTTCGAGGAAGGACAGACCGACATCAAGGTCGGAGACGAAGTGGTCATCTGCGGCAAGCTGATGAACTACAAGGGCAACACGCCCGAGACCGTCTCCGGCAAGGCGTACCTGTATTCCCTGGAGAGCGCGCCGGGTGGCGGCGGTGGCGATACGCCTTCCGGCAGTTCCGTCTCCTTCGCGACGAACAGTAGCGCCCAGACCTGGGCGGAAGCCACGGACGGCACCTATGGCGACGGTTTCGCCACCACGGCCCAGGGCTTGAAGCTCGGCTTCTACAAGCACACGTCCTCCAACAAGCCGGTCGCTCCGAACGAGAATCACGTCCGCATCTACAAGAATGCCGTCCTCTGCGTCGAACCGGCGGACGGGAAGAAGATCAAGAAGATCGTCATCGGCTGCGCGCCGAATGCCGGCTCGTCCTCCTACTGTTTCGATATGACCGGCCTTGAAGGCGGCGCTTCCGCGACCTGCGACAAGGAGGCCCTGACCGTCACGTGGACCGGATCCGCCGCCAAGGTGGTCCTCCACGCCAACAACGGTCAGGTCCGTATGGAAAAGATCACCGTGGAATTCGAATAAGGCAGGGTGACTATGCGAACGAGACTACATACCGTTTTCGGCGCGGTCCTGCTCGGGGTCCTCTCGCTGGGGCTTTTCTCCTGCAAAGAGGAACCCGTCATTCCCGACCCCGATTTCGTGCTCGCCCGTGACGCCGTTTCCAGCCGGAAAGGCAGCCAGTTCCTGGAGGTGTATGCCCAGGGAAACTGGACCATCACGTGCGACGCGGACTGGATCCAGGTGACCCCGAACCAGGGTCAGGGAAACTGCAAGGCCGTCGCGCTGCTCTATGATGCCAATACCGGAGAGGGGGCCCGCCAGGCCGACATCCGGCTCCAGGCGCAGGAGAAGACCCTTACGGTCACCCTGCACCAGCGTGCCCCCTCGGAAGATCCCGAACCCGAGATCAACGGCGGTTCCTCCACCCGCAAGGGCTGGATGGAACTGCCCGAGACCCGGCCGGATGACGGCCTGAACTTCTTCTGGCACAACATGACTGTCGGAAACTATTCGGGCCGCAACTACTCCTTCTACTGGGATTACTCCAAGCTGGTCTCGCATTGGGTGGCCTATCCGCTGAACAATGCCCTCCGGGGCAGCGGCTCCCGCTCCGATGCCTGGGGCCTCGACCCGCTGATCCCGGCTTCCCGCCAGCCCATCATCACCAGCGCCTACCGGGGCGGCTGGGCGCGCGGACACCAGATCCCTTCGGCCGACCGCCTGAGCTACAACGCCAACGTCCAGACCTTCTACGGCACCAACATGACCCCGCAGAACTACAACTTCAACGGGGAGATCTGGGCCCGCCTGGAAGACCGGGTCCGTGGATGGGCCGGCAAGTGCGACACCCTGTACGTGGTGACCGGCTGCGTGGTTGACGGCCCCGTCAGCTATGCGACGGATATCGACGGCAAGTCCATCGCCATCCCGACCGCTTACTACAAGGCAGTGCTCCGCTACAGCAAGTCGTCGTCCGAGAATGGCGGCTACAGCGGCTGCGCCGTCTATCTGGAACATACCCACAATCCGAGTGAGACCGTCTCGCGCAACCATCCTTCCGTGATGTCCATCCGCGACCTGGAACAGAAGACCGGCGTCAATTTCTTCGTGAACCTGCCCGCCGCCGTCGGCGAATCCGCGGCTGCGGCCGTGGAGACGCAGAATCCGAATTCGGTCAGCTGGTGGTGGAACTAAAACGAACGAGCGATGAAAAGATTCATAACCATCCTTGCGTTCCTGCTGGCGGTTTCGCCGGCTTTCGCCCAGACGGGCGGAAAGAAGAACTATGTCATCGGGTTCTACAACCTGGAGAACCTGTTCGACACCTACCACGACGAAGGGAAGAACGACTACGAATACCTTCCCGACGGCGCGAACGAATGGACTGACTTCAAGTACCAGAAGAAACTCGCCAACATGGCCCGGGTCATCCGGGCGATGCGGGACGAGAACAAGGCCTACCACGCTGTCCTCGGCGTCTCCGAGATCGAGAACCGCCACGTGCTGGAAGACCTCGTCGCGGAGCCGGCCATCGCCGACGCGCACTACCAGATCGTCCACTACGACGGTCCGGACCGCCGCGGCGTCGATGTGGGCCTGCTGTACCGGCCGGAGCTCTTCACCGTGCTGGAGTCCAAGTCCATCCCGTTCAACTTCGACAGCACCCTCGAATTCGGGATGACCAAGGAGGAGCAGGACGCCTTCCGCACCCGGGACCTCCTGATGGTCCGCGGTATGCTGGGCGGCGAGATGTTCGCCTTCTTCGTGGCGCACCTGCCTTCCCGCCTCGGCGAGAAGAGCGGCGCCCTGCGTTCCCGCGGCGGCCAGATGATGTACGAAGAGAGCGTCCGCCTGATGCAGGAGTATCCCGGCATCAAGATCGTGGCCATGGGCGACATGAACGACAACCCCACCGACGACAGCATGGCCGTGTGGATGCACGGCCGTGAGAAGATGGAGGACGTGGGGCCGATGGACTTCTTCTCCCCGTTCGTGTCCATGCTCAAGGCCGGATACAGCTCCCTGTACTACCGGGGCGAGAACAACATCTACGACATCCTCGTGGTCAACGAGGCCCTCGTGAACGCCCCGAAGGGCACCCTGAAGATCCAGCCGATCGTGAAGAAGAAGTACTACGCGCGCATCTTCAACCCGTCGTTCATGGTCCAGCAGGAAGGTCAGTATGCCGGCCAGCCGCTGCGCACCTTCTCGAACGGCGCCTTCGTGGGCGGCTACAGCGACCACTTCCCGACCTATATTGTAGTAAGTAACAAGTAACCGGATATGATCAAGAAACTAACCTTGGCGACCGTCGCGCTCCTCCTCTCGCTGGGCCTTTCCGCCCAGACGTACACGGGCGGTGTGCGCGGTACGGTCGTCAGCCGCACCGACCGGGCTCCGGTCCCCGGTGCGGTCCTCGTGCTGTACCAGGGTACGGCCGAAGTGGCCACGGTGACTTCCGGCGACGACGGCCGCTTCCTCATCGAAGACCTGGACAACGGCATTTACGACCTGGTGATCCAGGCTCCGGACTACCTGGAGACGCGGGTCAACGTCACCGTCAACGACGGATATGTCAAGAACATGTTCAACCTCTCCCTGACCCGCGGCGCGGTCGTCAGCGAGGTGGACGTGGACAACCTCGTGGAATTCGATATGGACGACACCGGTTACGGTGACAGCCCGACCGTCCTGTTCGGCCAGAACGACGTGTTCAACAACATGGCGGGCTACAACTTCAGTGCGGTCCGCTACCGCGTGCGCGGCTACTCCTCCGAGTCGCAGGACGTGTACCTGGCCGGCGTCAAGATGAACGACGCCATCACCGGGTATTCCCCGTTCTCGCTGTGGAGCGGCCTCAACGAAGCCACCCGCACGAAGTACACCGTCAACGGCGCCGAGATCTCCGACTACGGCATCGGCGGCTACAACGGCTTGACGAACCTTCCTGTCAACGCCCTGTCCGTCCGCAAGGGATGGCGGGGGAGCGTGCTCACCAACAGCCAGTTGTACCGGCTGCGCCTGATGCTGACGTACGCCTCCGGTCCCCGGGACGACGGCTGGTCCTATGCGTTCAACGTGTCGGCCCGTCTGGGCGGCAACGACTGGGTGAAGGGTGTGTACTACCGTTCCTTCGCGTACTACGCCGCGGTCGAGAAGCAGTTCGATGACGCGCACAAGATCGGCGCCGTCATCATGGGCACGCCCGGAGAGCGCGGAGCCGCGAACTCGTCCACCCAGGAGGTGTACGACCTCATGGGCGACAACATGTACAACTCCAACTGGGGCTACCAGAACGGCAAGGTGCGCAATGCCCGCGTCCGCAAGACGCACGAGCCCATCGCCATCCTCAAGTACGACTTCACCCCGAGCCACGCCTTCAACGCCGCCGCGACGGTCCTGTACCGCTTCGGCAAGAACGGTTACACCGCCCTCGACTGGTATGACGCCCAGGATCCGCGTCCGGACTACTACCGGAACCTCCCGAGCTACTACTTCATGGAAGAGGACGACTACAACCGTCTGAACGGAATGAAGGCCGCCTGGGCCGAGGAAGTCTGGCGGAAGGACCTGCCGCAGTACGCCCACATCAACTGGGACCGTCTCTACGCCGTGAACAAGATGAACGTCGAGGACGGCGCGCGCCGGTCCAAGTATGCCGTGCAGGAACGCCGCACGGACCAGCAGGACCTGAACTTCGCCTTCAACTTCAAGTGGCGTCCGGTCCGGGCCTTCACCCTCACCGGCGGCGCCGACGCGAAGGTGAACCGGACCGAATACTACCAGCGGATGGACGACCTCCTCGGCGGCGATTACTTCTACAACATGGACTCCTTCGCCGAGCGCGACTACGCCGCTTTCCCCTACATGACCCAGAACGACCTGGATTACTGGCTGGCGAACGGCCAGGTGCAGAAGATCCACGTCGGGGACAAGTACGGGTACGACTACTATGCGAACGTCCGCAAGTGGAACGGCTGGCTGTCCGGCAAGCTGAACATCGGCAACTTCGAGATGGCCGTCGGCGGCCGCGTGGGGCAGACCGCCTTCTGGCGGCACGGTCTCAACCGCAAGGGCCTGTTCCCGGGCCTGGACAATGACGGGAAGCCGATGGTCATCGACGGCCGGGTCGTGACCACCTATGACGAGAACGGCGAGCCCATCATGTCCTACGGCAAGTCCAAGGTGGCGCGGTTCCTGACCTACGCCGGCAAGGTGAACCTCAACTACGTCCTTCCCGGCGGTCACCGGTTCTATGCCAATGCGGGCTACTTCAACGACGCGCCCAATTTCAGCCAGTCGTTCATGTCCCCGCGTACGCGCAACCAGCTGGCTCCGGAGCTGACGACCGTGAAGACCCTCACCGGCGACATCAACTACCAGGTGTCCTCCAACGGCTACAACTTCCGGATCACGGGCTACTACACCGACATCATGGACCAGGCGAAGGTGATGAGCTTCTATGACGACAGCCAGAACTCCTTCACCAACTTCGCGCTGACCGGCATCGACGAGCGGCACGTGGGCATGGAGATGGGCTGGAAGATTCCCACCGACATCCCGAACCTCGCCCTCCAGGGTGTCATCGGTTACGGTGAGTACTACTACACTTCCAACCCGAAGATGTACCAGACCATCGACAACAACGCCTCCATCGTGGAAGGAACCTACGGCGTTACGGTCCCGTACTGGAAGAGCCATCCCGAGCCGGACGGTACGATCGCCCGCCATTATGTGGAATCCACGCCGCAGCTGGCCGTCAGCCTGGGCTTGAACTGGAACTGGAACTACTGGTTCGTGGACGCGGACATCGACTACTTCGGTCACTCCTACCTGTCGATGAATCCGCTCTACCGCACGGACTACGCCACCGCGGGACCGGACAAGGAGGTGACCCCCTTCGAGGTCTCGTACATGTGCTCCCAGGAGAAGTTCGATCCTTCCTGGCTCCTCAACCTCTCCGTGGGCAAGTCCTGGTACATCCAGCGCAAGTATCAGCTGGGCTTCTCGCTGAATGCGAAGAACCTGCTGAACAACACCTGGGTGAAGACCGGCGGTTACGAGCAGACCCGCATCGTGAAGAACACCGTGGCGAAGCAGATGTTCTACCGCTTCGACTCGAAGTACTTCTACATGAGCGGTTTCAATTACATGTTGAACATCTATTTCCGTTTCTAGGCCATGAAAAGAGCATTAGTGATCCTTGCCGCCGCGCTCGCCCTCGCTTCCTGCGAGGAGTGGGAGCCGGTGTTCACCCTGAAGAACGGGGATGTGGACATGTATAAGGCGGCCGAACTGACGCCAACCACCACGATTGCCGAACTCAAGGCCCTCTATGCCAAGCACGGCGTCCTCAAGATCCAGGACGACGACATGGTGATCAAGGGCAAGGTCATCTCCGACGACCATTCCGGCAATATCTACCGCGAACTGTACATCCAGGACGAGACGGGCGTCATCAGCGTCAAGATCGGCCTGTCTTCCCTGTACAGTGACTACAAACTGGGCCAGACGATCTATGTCCGGTGCGGCGGTCTCACGATCGGCCAGTACAACGGGATGCCCCAGCTGGGCGTGGAAGACCAGACCGGGGAATACGAGACAGCCTACCTGGACAACCGCTACCTGATTGACGCCCATGTGATCCGGGGCGCTTTCGGTGATCCGGTCCCGCCGCTCCCGGTCACGGAGGCCCAGCTCCAGGAAGCCCTCAAGGAAGGCTACACCAATCCTCTCTGGGGGCAGCTCGTGACCATTACCGACCTCCGGTACGGCGCGGCCGGCAGCTATGCTTCCGACCATTTCAAGCGCATCTTCATCCTCCTGTACGTGGATCCCTACAAGGACAAGAAATCTTCGACCAACCGCGTTTTCTGCTCTTCCGAGACGTATGGCGTGACCACCTGGGCCATGTCCAAGAACAAGTTCCTGGAATACCTGGACGCCGGTTGTTTCGACCGTTGCGGCACCTCCGACAAGGGCATGGACGATGTCTTCGACGAGATGACGGGCCTGACGGTGAAGGAGAGCATCCGCGCGAATGCGACCGCCGTCACGACCAGCCACTATTTCCACCTGCCGCAGGGCCTCCCGGTCCAGATCCGCACCAGCGGCTACGCCAAGTTCGCGGATACGGAGATCGACCCGGATATCATCGGCGACCCGAACGCCCAGGACGGCGTTCCGATTTCGGCGACCGGCATCGTCACCGTGTACAGCGGGGCCGTGCAGCTGGCGCTGGTCGATGAAAACAGTGTTAAGATCCTGAAATGATGAACAAAAGAATCCTGTTGTTTGCAGCGATGGCATTGACAATGACCGCCTGCGGCCCGAAGGCCGGACAGATTTTCAGTGAAGATTGGAACACGCCTTACGGAACGGCTCCGTTCAGCCGGATCCAGGAGGCGGACTACAAGCCCGCCATCCTCGCCGGCATCGAGGCCCAGAAGGCCGAAATCCGCGCGATCGTCGAGAATCCGGACGCTCCCACGTTCGAGAACACGATCGCGGCCTACGAGCTTTCAGGCGAGCTCCTGTCCAAGGTGTCCGGCGTCTTCTTCAACCTTTCCGAATCGGACTCCACGCCTACGATCCAGCAGATCGAGGAGGAACTGACCCCGATCATCACCGAGGCTTCCGACGCCATCTTCATGGACGAAGGCTTCTTTGCGCGGGTGAAGGCCGTGTATGAGAACATGGACGGCCTGGACCGCGAGCAGCAGATGGTCACCAAGAAGCTCTATGAGCGCTTCGTCCGCAACGGCGTCGGCCTGGATGCGGAGAAGAAGGCCCGCTTCGCCGAGATCAACAGCCGCCTCGCCGTCCTGAGCCAGAAGTTCGGCCAGAACCTCCTGGCGGAGAACAATGCCTTCCGCGACGCCATCGGCGTGACCGTGTCCGCCTATCCGACCTTCATGGCCACCTGTGAGGACCGGGCCCTCCGTGAAAAGGCCTTCAAGGCCTATTCCAACCGTTGCAACAACGGAGGAGAGCACGACAACAACGCCCTAGTCCTGGAAATCATGAAGCTCCGGACGGAGAAGGCGAACCTGCTGGGTTACAAGACTTCCGCCGAGTATCTCCTCGCCGACAAGATGGCCGGCAACCCGGAGACGGTGGACGCCTTCCTGCAGCCCATCATGGACGCGTCGATGCGCAAGGCGAAGGAAGAGATCGCCGACATGGAAGCCGTCGCCGGCCACAAGATCGAGCCGTGGGACTGGTTCTATTATGCGGAGAAGGTCCGCGCCCTGAAGTATGACCTCGATGAATCCGTCACCGGTCCGTACTTCACGGCCGACAGCGTTTCCAAGGGCGTTTTCGCCGCCGCGGAAAAGGTCTATGGCATCCACATCGAGCCCGCGCCCGAGGTGGAGGTCTACAATGACGTGACGAAGGCCTACAAGCTTACGGACGCCGACGGCTCCCTCCTCGGCATCTTCTACCAGGACTGGTTCTCCCGCGATACCAAGCGGGGCGGCGCCTGGATGAACAACTTCCGCGAGCAGTATGTCAAGGATGGTGTGGATGTCCGCCCGATCATCGTGAACGTCTGCAACTTCCCGCCCGCTACGGAGGACAAGCCTTCGATGCTTTCCATCGACAATGTCCAGACCGCCTTCCACGAGTTTGGCCACGCCCTGCACGGCTTCCTGACGAAGTGCCGCTACGAGGACGTGTCCGGTACCGGCGTGACCCGGGACTTCGTGGAAATGTTCTCCCAGTTCAACGAGAACTGGGCCTTTGTCCCGGAAATCCTCGCCGTCTATGCGAAGGACTACCGCACCGGCGAGCCCGTCCCGGCAGAACTCGTGGAGAAGATCGGCAAGTCGCTGAAGTTCAACCAGGGCTTCACCACGGGTGAGCTCTGCGCCGCGTCCATCCTGGACATGAAGTGGCATGAGCTGACGGCCGAGGAACTGGCGAAGTTTACTGACGCCCAGTCCATCCGCGATTTCGAGACGAAGGTCTGCGGCGAGATGGGCCTCATCGACGAGATCATCCCGCGCTACCGCACGACCTATTTCAACCACATCTTCAACAGCGGCTACAGCGCCGGCTACTACAGCTACCTGTGGTCCGAAGTCCTGGATGTGGACGCCTGGGAGAAGTTCGAGACCGACGGTGTCTTCAACCCCGCCACGGCGAAGGCTTTCCGCCAGACCTTCCTGGAGAAGGGCGGTTCCGAAGAGCCGATGACCCTCTACCGCGCCTTCCGCGGCGCCGATCCCGATCCGGCGGCCCTCCTCCGCGCCCGCGGCTTGGAGTAAACCGTTGAAAGATTGATTCTTAACGCTCGAGAGGTGCACCGGATGGTGCACCTCTCGCTATTTAATGTGTTGTCAGTCAGCTACTTGATGTAGCTCGTGATGACCTTCATGCCGCCCTCGGCGGGCTTGAAGGTGACGCCGGTGGAGGTGGCGGGGACGAGGACGGTCTCGCCTTGGCGGAGGTCGATGACGTGGCCCTTGGTGGGGCCGCGGCGGCCTTCGGCGTCAAAGACGGGCTCGGCGTCCGTGAGGGTGCCGCTTCCGGCAAGGCACATCACCACGAGGAAGGAGTCGACGTCCTCCAGGTTCTTCGTCACGGCCTGGTCCATTTCGTAGAGGCTGGTGGTGAAGTACTTGCAGGAAACGAGCTCGGTCTCCGCGTCCTTGGCGGGCGTGTACGCCGTCCGGTAGTCCGGATAGACCTTGTAGTCGATGGCGTCCTTCGCGAGCTCCGTGTGGAGCTGGCGCGGCTTGCCGTCCAGGCCCAGGCGGCCGTAGTCGTAGATGCGGTAGGTGATGTCGGAAGTCTGCTGGATCTCGGCGATGAAGCAGCCGCCGCAGATGGCGTGGATGCGTCCGGCTGGGAGGAAGAACACGTCGCCGGGATGCACGTCGTGGCGGGCCAGCACCTCGGTGATGGTGCCGTCCGCGACGCGCTTCTCGTATTCCTCAGGGGTGATTTCCTCGGTCATGCCGGCGAGCAGGTGCGCGCCCGGTTCCGCATCGACCACATACCACATCTCGGTCTTTCCCTTCGAGCCGTTGTGCCGCACGGCGGCCAGCTCGTCGTTCGGATGGACCTGCACGGACAGGTCGGAGAGGGCGTCGATGAACTTGATCAGCAGCGGGAACTCGTCGCCGGTGTTGGCATACACGTGCTCGCCCACGAGACGGCCCTTGTACTCCTTCACGAGATCCGCGATGGTGCGGCCCTTGAGGGCGCCGTTCGCGACCACGGACTCGTTTCCTTTCACGCCGGACAGTTCCCAGCTTTCGCCGATGTGCTCCTGTTCGGTTTCCACGCCCTTGTAGGGGGCGATCTTCTCGCCGCCCCAGACGATGGTCTTGAAGATGGGTTCGAATTTCAGCGGATACATGGACTTAAGCATCTAATTGAGCGAGTGCGAAATCGTAGGCACCCACGGAAATGGCCTTGGAGGCGCCGATCTTGGAAATCATCACGCCGATGCGCTTCTGCGGGTCGTAGGTGACGGTCTTGTCGGAGCCGTACACCTTGAGCTCGCGGGCGCTGCCCTTGGCGAAGGCGGCGAATTCGGCCTCGTCGTCGAGGTTGTAGACCTTCATCTGCACCTTGGCGAGGGTGTCGCCGGACAGGGTGCGGACCGTGCCGCGGAGGGCGTCCAGCAGGGCCGGCATGAAGTATTTCTTGGAAGCGGTGATGCCGCCTCCGATGACGATGAGACCGTCCATCAGCTGGGCCGCGATGGCCATCGCGTTGCCGGCGACGGTGCCCATCTCGGCGAAGGCGGCCTTCGCGGCCTCCGGATTGCCGGGCCGCGTGCCTTCGGCGATTTCGAAGATGTCCTTCGGGCTGAGGGAGGGATCGTTGATGCCGGACCGTTCCGCATAGACGCGCTTGACGGCGCGGATGGCGACGCCGTCTTCCACGATCACATCCTGGATGCGGCTGTGCGGGAGGCAGTAGGTCTCCACGCAGGAATTGTCGCCGCGGTTCAGTTTGCCGTTGATGACGCAGCCGATGCCGAAGCCCGTGCCGAAGGTATAGCCGATGAGGTTGTGATAGCGCTTGGCGCTGCCGAGGTATTCCAGTTTCGCATTGACCTGCGGAAGGACGCCGCCGAGGGCCTCGCCGAAGGCGTACAGGTCGCCGTCGTTGTTGATGAACACGGGCACGCCGAACTTCTCCTCAAGGAACGGTCCCAGGGCCACGCCGTCGCGGAAGGACGGGAAATTCGGCAGGTAGCCGCCGATGATGCCGTTCGGATAGTCGGCCGGGCCGGGGAAGGCGAAGCTGATGGCGACGGGCTTTTCGCCGCTGAGGGTGTTCATCACGGACTCGAACCCGACGACCATCGTCTTCAGGCACAGGTCCAGGTCATTGGCATTGGCAGGGAGCGTGATCGGCTCGCCCACGTACTCTTCGCCCTTCATCGCGCCGAACACCATGTTGGTGCCGCCGGCGTCCAGGGTAAGGACGATCCTGGAATCGTTGGTGTAGTTTCCCATATTATTTACCCATTGTGAATTCGAGTGTTCCGCCCTTGACGATGTCCTTGTACTCGATGTACGGAAGGTCGTAGGGCTGGCCGTTCAGCTTGATGCCGCGGATGTAGCGGTTCTCCTCGGAGAGGCCCTTGGCGGTGATGGTGAAGGTGCCGCCGGCAACCTTCAGGACGGCCTTCTCCAGGTTCGGGGCACCGAACCAGAAGCGCGGGCAGGCCGGTTCCACCTGGTAGAAGCCGAAGCTGGACAGGACGTACCAGGCGCTCATCTGGCCCACATCTTCGTTGCCGGCGAGGCCTTCCACGTCGTTGAAATACATTTCCTTGTATACCTGACGAAGACGGTCCGCAGCCTTGTCGGGCTCGCCGAGCATCGAATACAGGTAGATGGTGTGATGTCCGGGCTCGTTGCCGTGGGCGTACTGGCCGATCAGGCCGGAGATGTCCGGGGAGGCGTTCTCGCCTTCCACATGGTCCGGCGCCTCGAACAGGCCGTCCAGCTTTGCAAGCATCGCCTCGCGGGAGCCGAACAGGTCCTGCAGACCCTGGACGTCCTGCGGGACAAGCCAGATGTACTGCCAGCCGGTGCCCTCGGTGTAGTCGGAGGTTTCGTGGCGGGAGTAGATCGGGTCGAAGGGTTCGGTGAAGGAACCATCGACCTTGCGGCCGCGCATGAACTGCAGGTCCGGATCCCAGAAATGGCGGTAGGAGTGGCTGCGGTCGCGGTAGACGACGGCGGTGGCCTTGTCGCCGAGGAACTCGGCGGCATTCGCCAAGGCGCCGTCCGCGACGGCGTATTCCATGTCGTTGGCCACGGATTCAGCGTAGAGGTCGGCCGGGATGTAGCCGTATTCCATCCGGAAATCCTGACCGCGGTCAGGCCGGGTGGCGGTGTTGGTCATCGCGGTGATCATCTGTTCCTTGGTGAGGCCGGCCTGGAAGCCCTTGACGATGTTGTCGGCGAAGGCGATGAGGCCCGGGTTGCCCACCATGCAGTCGGTCTCGTTGCCCATCAGGTGCCATACCGGCAGGTCGCCCTGCTGCTCGTAGATGTGGTAGAAAGTGGCGGTGATGTCGTTGCAGCGGTCCGCATGGAGGAGGGTCATCAGCGGCATCTGGGCGCGGTAGGTGTCCCAGAGGGAGAAGGTGGTGTAATTCCGGAAGTTGCCCTTGCGGACGACGTCGTCAGAACCGCGGTACTGGCCGTCCACGTCGTCGAAGACGGACGGGGCGACCATCGTGTGGTACATCGCGGTGTAGAAGACGGTCTTGGTGTCGGAATCGCTGAAAGTGGCATCGACCTTGGACAGCTCGTCGTTCCAAGCCTGGCGCGCGGCGGTTTTCGTGGCCTCGAAGTCCCAGCCCGGGAGTTCCGCGGCCATGTTGGCCTTGGCGCCCTCGATGGAAACGGGGGAGAGGGCGACCTTCAGGAGCACCTGCTCACCCTCCGTGGTCTTGCCCAGGTTGAAGTGCCCGTAGAGGGGTTTCTGGACGCGGGAACGCTCCAGGACGACGGTATCGAATCCGGTAGCGGGGCGGGAGACCTCGGCCCAGAAGAAAATCTTCTGATTCCGGGCCCATCCCGTGGAGAACCGGTATCCGCCGAAAGCCTTCACCTGGCCGTTTTCGTCCTTCACGACCTCGAAATCGGCATCATAGACGCTGTCCCAGCAACCGCCGTTCTGCAGGTCGAACACCAGGGCGGCGTTCTCGGAGGCGGGGAAGGTGTAGCGGTGGAAGCCCACGCGGGTGGTGGCCGTCATTTCGGCTGTGATGCCGTAGCGCTCCAGGGGGACGCTGTAGTAGCCGGGTTCGGTGACTTCCTTCGTGCGGTCGGCGTAGGACCAGGCGCCGGTCTCGGGATGGTCTTCGCTGCCGCGGCCCGGGGTGACTTCGCCGGTGACGGGCATCACCGTGACGTCGAACAGGTCGCCGATGCCGGTGCCGCTGAGGTGCGTGTGGCTGAAGCCGATCACGGTGCGGTCGCTGTCATGGTAGCCGGAGCACCAGTCCCATTCCTGCGGGATGCTGGTCGGGCCCAGCTGGACGAAGCCGAAGGGCACGTTGGCGCCCACGAACACGTGGCCATGGCCGCCGGTCCCGATCTTCGGGTTCACGAAAGCGGCGTAGTCTTCGGTCGGGGCGGTCGTGTTGCACGCCGCCAGGAGGGTGGCGGCGGCAGCCAGGAAGAAAGTGCGGAATTTCATTTCGATGTGGTTTATCTCGTAAATATACGGATTATTTGTCATTTTTCAATCCAACGGAGGTTGAACCGGTAGTGGACGCGGCTGGAAAGGAGGTGGATCATCCCGTCGGGGGACTGTGTGCAGGCGAGGTAGCCCTTGGGCTCGGCGTGGGTGGCGTCCATCGTGAAGGTGCCGGTCCAGGCGCCGCCGTCCAGGACGCGCGTCTTGCCGTCGGTAAGGAGTTTCTTCACCGGCCAGGTGGCGCCTTCGTCATAGCTCAGGGCCACGAACAGACCGTTCTCGCCGAAGGAGCAGAGCATGATGGGCCCTTCCTGCAACCGCTTGAGCACCAGCCGCTGGCCGCTGCCGATGGGGGGAAACTCCGTGGCGGAATAGGTCCATGTGTACCCGCCGTCATAGGAAATGCTGCAGGGCATGTGCCCGTCGATGGCATTGCCCCGCCCGAAGGCCATCAGGGAGCCGTCCTTGCGCTCCACGATGCCTGCATGGATGCCTGCGATGGTGCTGCCGGTGTCCTCCCAGGTTTTGCCGCCGTCTTTGGACACGTGCAGGGACGTTCCCGCTTCACCGTCCGGCCCGGCGTCGCAGCACAGAAGGATGCGCCCGTCCTCAGTGACGATGGGCCCGGCGATGACCTGGTGGCGGACGCCGTGTTCGGGTTCGATGAGTTGGTAATCGTTCCAGGGGGAATACAAATGGTCCCGGACGCGAAGCCCCAGCGCGAGATCTTTCCATTCTCCAGCATCACCGATTCCCTGGAAATGCAGCATGCGTCCATCTTTCAGGGTCAACAGGGCCGTTCCGGTCATATTCCGGTCGGGGACTTTGCTGAAAGGAAGGGCCGGTATCCATCGGCCATCCTCGAACCGGGAATGCAGCACGACCATCTCCCGCCCGGCTTCCGCATCCGTGGAGAACCAGACGGCCAGCAGTTTGCCGTCCTCGGTCCAAGTGATGGCCGGCTGATGGTTGTGGGCATAGAAAGGAATGCCCTTGTTCTCCGGGGGAATGACATAGGAAATCGGTTCCAGGAAGAGGGGAAGCTCGGAAGGCTTTTCCCATTCCTGATAATCAAGCCGATAATTAATGAACCGGCGGCCCCTGAAGGTGGCGAGAACGAGGCGGGGGGACTCCACGATGCGAAAACCTCGCAGGACGGTCCGATCTTCCGGTGGAGCTGCGGAACGGTTCGCGCTCCTCAGATACCGGACAGGCGTGTTGTGGCTGCCGCCCCGGACATTGGCGTAACGACTGTCTTCCAGCCAGAGGCCCAGAAATCCCGGTGTTTTAAGATAATCATCCGCACACCACTCCTCCACATTCCCGTGCATGTCATACAGACCCCACGCATTGGGCTCGAACTGAGCCACTTGCAGGGAGACGTGCTCCTTGTCGCGGGTGTTCTTCTGCACCTTCCACTGGCTTTCCGGGAAGGTGTCGCCCGTGTTATAATCCGTGGTCGTTCCCGCCCGGCAGGCATACTCCCATTCCTCCTCGGTGGGGAGGCGATAGTGCTTGCCAGTCTGTTCGGAGAGCCATCGGCAGTAGGCCATGGCATCGTCCCACGACACCATGATCACCGCCTCATCGTCTCCGGTGGAAAAGCCTTGCTCGCCTCGCTTGTGCGTCGGGTCGAACGCCTCGTACTGGGCGTTGGTGATTTCCGTCGCGCTCATCCGGAACGCATCGACCTTCACCTCCCGCCGCGGCGCCTCGTCCCAGTCCTCCATGGGCGGGTTGTCCGTACCCATCCAGAACGTCCCCGCCGGGATGTCCACCATCCGGGGCAGCGGCAGGGCTTGGAAGGCGAGAGCGAGCAGGACGGTCAGCATCTACAGGATGTTCGTGCGTTTGGTGAACTCGACGATCTCCGGGATGTAGCCGAAGGCGAGGCCGGTGACGGTGTCGGCGCAGCCGTAGTACACGGCGATGCGGCCGGTCTCCGGGTCGTGGAGGGCGGCGCAAGGGAAGGTGACGCTGGGCACGTCGCCTACCAGCTCGTAGTACTCGCGCGGACTGATCAGGTACTGGCCGCTGCGGGCGAGGACCTTCCAGGGCTCGTCGAGGTCCAGCAGGGCGCTGCCGAACGCATAGACATAGCCGTTGCAGGAGCGGAGGACGCCGTGGTAGAGGAGGAGCCAGCCTTCGGAGGTCTCGATGGGCACCGGGCCCGCGCCGATCTTCATGCACTGCCAGGCGCTCACCTCGAAGGGAGCCGGCGCCATCACGTGCCGATGGTGTCCCCAGAACTCCAGGTCGGGGGATTCGCTGTAGAAAATGTCGCCGAAGGCCGTGTGGCCGGTGTCGGACGGCCGGGACAGCATTGCGAAACGACCGTCGATCTTCTTCGGGAACAGGACGCCGTTGCGGTTGTATGGCAGGAAGGCGTTCTCCACCTGGTGGAAGGTCTCGAAATCGTCGGTCCAGGCCACGCCGATGGTCGGCCCATGGTACCCGTTGCACCAGGTCACATAGTAGCGGCCGTCGATCTCCACGACGCGCGGGTCATAGCCGTAGACCCATTCCGCGACCTCGGGGATGTCGCAGGAGAACTTGATGGTCTCCGGCTTGATATCCCACTGGATACCGTCCTTGGAGAAGCCTACATGGAGCGTCATCCGGCGGTTTTTGTCGTCGCAGCGGAATACGCCGGCGAACCCGCCCTTGAACGGGACCACCGCGCTGTTGAATATGCTGTTGCTGTCCGGGAGCAAGTCTCTCGGAATCACGGGGTTCTTGCTGTAGCGCCACAGGACGTCCTTGCATCCTGCCGGCCTTTCTTCCCAGGGCATGCCCGGGAGGGGATTCCCAAAGATTTTCATCGTTTATTCTTGACTGAAAGAGTAAGGTTTGTCTTCCTGCTTCGTGCCGCGGTCCTTGGCGGGCGTCGTGCCCATCCCGAACTGCAGCGAGGCGCCCTTCACCAGATCGCCGTATTCCACGAAGTTGTGCGTCCAGTTCTTGCCGTTGAGCTTCAGGGACTGCACGTAAAAGGCCTCGGCGCTGTTTTCGGGGGCGTCGACGGTGAACTTCGTCCCGTCCGGGCGCGTCACCACCGCTTTCTTGAACAGCGGCGTTCCCAGCGCGTACTGCGTGCTCGCGGGACATACCGGGTAGAAGCCCAGGGCGGAGAAGATGTACCAGGCCGAGGTTTGGCCGTTGTCCTCGTCGCCGCAGTAGCCGTCCGGCGTGGCGCGGTACAGGCGGTCCATCGTCTCGCGGATATGCAGCTGGCCCTTCCAGGGCTGTCCGGCCCAGTCGTACAGGTACAGCATGTGCTGCGCCGGCTGGTTTCCGTGGGCGTAATTGCCCATGTCGGCCACCTGCATCTCCGCGATTTCGTGGATGCGGAAGCCGTAGTAGGCGTCGTCATAGATGGGCGGGACCACGAAGACGGAATCGAGCATCTGGACGAAGGACTCCTCGCCGCCCATGGCATCGACCAGGCCCTGGACATCGTGGAAGACGGACCAGGTGTAGTGCCAGGAGTTGCCCTCGGTGAAGGGACCGCCCCAGCGGTAGGGGCTGAAATCGGCCTGGAAGGAGCCGTCGGCGTTGCGGCCGCGCATCAGGCGGTCCTCCGCGCTATAGACGTTCTTCCAGTTGTTGGCGCGGGCGGCCCACTTGTCCAGTTCCGCCTGCGGGCGGCCCAGGACCTTCGCCAGTTGGAGGATGCACCAGTCGTCATAGGCGTACTCCAGGGTGCGGGCGGCGCTTTCGTTGATGCCCACGTCGCAAGGGACATAGCCCAGCGTGTTGTAGTACTCGTGGCCCAGGCGGCCGGTGGAACTGACGGTGGGATGCACGTGCTCCGTGCCGTACTGGATGCAGTCGTACAGTTCCTGCAGTCTTTCCTTGTTCACGCCCTTGACGACGGCGTCGGCCACGACCGAGGCGGAGTTGTTTCCCACCATGCAGCCGCGGTGACCCGGGGAGGCCCATTCAGGCAGGAACTCGTTCTCGCGGGCGACGTTGGCGTAGCCGGACTGGATTTCCGCATTGACGTCGGGATAGACCAGGTTCAGCAGCGGGAACAGGGCGCGGAAGGTGTCCCAGAAGCCGGAATCGGTGTACAGGTAGCCTTTCTCGACCTTCCCGTTGTAGGGGCTGTAATGGACAGGTTCGCCGTTCGCGTCGATTTCATAGAGTTTCCGGGGGAAGAGGACGGCGCGGTACAGGCAGGAGTAGAAGGTGCGGTACTGGTCCTCGGTGCCGCCGCCGACGGCGATGCGGCCCAGGATCTCGTTCCAACGGGCCTTTGCGTCGGCGCAGACCTCCTCGAAGGAGGCGCCTTCCACCTCGCGGAGGTTGCGGTTGGCCTGCTCCTGGGAAATGAAGGAGGAGGCCACGCGGGCGTTGACCTGCTCGCCGCGCTTGGTCGCGAATCTCACGACGGCCATCGCATGCTCCCGGGGACGGTCCTCGGGATATTCCAGCGCCTCGCCGTTGTAGATGTCGAAGGAGACGATGTCCTTGTCGAACAGGACGGTGAACCAGTTCTTGAAGTCGCCTTCCACGCCGCCGTGGTTGTTGGTGCAATAGCCCACGACCGTGCGCTTGTCGTTCAGGACTTTCACATAGGAACCGCCGGAATAGGCGTCGATGACCACGCCGGAAGTCTCGCTGTCCGGGAAGGTGAAGCGCATGATCGCCGCCCGTTCGGTCGGGGTGATTTCCGTCTTGATGTCATGGTCGGCGAGGTAGACGCTGTAATAATAGGGCTTCGCGACCTCGCTCAGGTGGGAGAAGATGCTCTCCCGCTCCTTCTCCTGCGGCTTGGAGGCGTCGCGTACCGGCATCAGCGAAAAGGCCGCATAGTCGTTGATCCACGGCGAGGGCTGGTGCGTCTGCTTGAAGCCGCGGATATGGTGCGCGTCGTAGGTATAGGCCCATCCGTCCCCATTCTTCCCCGTCTGCGGGGTCCAGAAGTTCATGCCCCAGGGGAGGGCGATGGCCGGATAGGTATTGCCCGTGGAGAGGGTGAAATCGGACTGGGAGCCCACCAGGGTGGATACGTAGTCCGCCGGGTCGGAGACGAGGGTTTCGCGGACCGGGGCCGTGCAGGCCGCGGCGAGGAAAGCCAGGAGGATCAGGGTCTTTTTCATTGGGGCAGGTTGTTGAGGAGTTCGAGTTTGCCGTCATGGACGAGTTTCACGATGAGCTCGCCGAAGAGGGTGTTCGCCCAGGCGAACCAGGGGCGGGAGAAGTCGTTCGCGTCGTCCTTGTGGAAGGACTCGTGCATGAAGCCGGTGCCGGCGTCGGTGCGGAGGATCTGGGTGAGGCAGGCTACGATCTCTTCATCGTCCCGGGCTGTGAAGGCCTTCATCAGGATGGACATGGGCCAGACATTCTCGATGCCCGCGTGCGGGCCGCCGATGCCTTCGCCGGCCTTGCCCCGCTTGAAATACGGGTTGTCCTCGCTCCAGACGAACTTCCTGGTGTTCAGGTAGACGGGGTCGTTGAACCGCTCCGGGTCCAGGTAGCCGAGGGCGAGGAGGGACGGGACATTGGCGTCGTCCATCAGCTGGTGCGAGCCGAAACCGTCCACCTCATAGGCATAGATCTTCCCGTACTTGGGATGGTCCACGACGGCATACTGCTGCAGGGCGGCGGAGACTTCGTCGGCCAGGGCCAGGCACTCCACGGCCATCGCGTTCTCGCCGTTCACGACTGAGAGGATTTCCGCCATCTTCTGCAAGGTGGTGACCGCCATGAAGTTGGAGGGCACGAGGAACTCGAAGGTGGTGGCGTCGTCGGAGGGGCGGAAGGACGAGGCGATGAGGCCGACGGGCTTCACCGGATTGCCCCGGCCCACCACGCACTTGGTGTCCAGCTGGCGGTCGGTGACGCGCAGGAAGGTATAGCTTCCGTGTCCTTCCTTCCGCTGCTGCTCCTTGAAGGTGGCGAGGATGGTCTTTGCCGTCTTCATCCAAAGGTCACCGAAGATGGACGTGTCGCCGGTCTTCTGCCAGTAGGCGTAGGCGAGGCGCACCGGATAGCACTGGGAGTCGATCTCCCACTTGCGCTCGAACACGTACGGACCGGGCTTCGGGAGGTCGGTGTCGTCGGCCGGGCCGATGGGATCCACGTTGAAGGCGTTGGCGTACGGATCGATGAGGATGCATTTGAACTGGCGGTTGATCACGCCCGCGATCATCTTCCGGAGGGCGTCGTCCTCGCCCACGAAGGCGAGGTAGGGCCAGACCTGGGCGCCGGAGTCGCGGAGCCACATGGCCGGGATGTCGCCGGTGTAGACGTAGGTGTCGGGCCGTCCGTCCTCATCCTCGGCGTAATGGACGGTGGTGTCCAGGGTGTTCGGGAAGCACTTCCGGAACATCTCCTGCAGTTTGGGATGGGTGATCTGCGCGGCGATGGCTTCCGTGGCCGCATCGACGGCGGGGGAGACGAAGGCGCGCTCCTCCACGGGAGGACGGTCGGTGTACAGTTTCGTGGTTTTTTCCTCCTGTTTCGGCTTGGGCGTGCAGGCGGCCAGCGCGAGGAGGGTCAGGATCAGTGCTTTCTGTGGTTTCATATCGCGTTTTGTGTCATTCCCATTCTACCCGGCTCCGGTCCAGCCGGATGCGCTTCGGAGCTCCGGCCTTCCCCGTGAGGGTGTAGGCGTGCATCCTTTCCGGCGGAAAGTACTTCGAGAGGGCCGCAGCCAGGTTCGCCGCCTTCTCGTGGATGGAGTTGTCGCGCGGGTCGATGAGGCGGTCGATGCTCTCCTCGATCTCCGGTCCGCCGGCCCGGCGGGTGATGCCCCGGTACAGGTCCAGGAGCTCGCTCCGATAATCCCTGAGGCCCCCGAACCGGATGCCCTCCGGATGGCGGAGGAAGAGCAGGAACACCGTCTTCACAAGCGGCCGGAGGCGGATTTCCGTGTCGAAACGGTCGGGAAGGAGGATGCGGAAGTCCTTCGTGACGCGGATCCTTTCCCCGTCGTCCGTCCCTTCCAGGACCTCGATTTCGGCGAGCCGTTTCCGGATCAGGCCCATGGCTTCCAGCAGGGCGGCGGCATCCATCTCGTCCACCCGCTCCGCCAGATAATCCACGGCCGGATCCTCCAGGATCCCGCCCTCCAGGCAACGCCGGAGCCAGAGTTGTGCCTCCCAGCCAATCATCATACGAAGATACGCATTTTTTGCGTCCCCGCCTTAAAAAAGTCTGCAAGCCTTGCAGGAAATCCAACATTGCAAGCCTTGCAATCATACCGCCCTTTTCTTTTCCCTTCCCGAACTTTGCAAAAAAGAGAAAACGGCCATGATCCAGTTCAAACCTTATCCTTCCATCAGGAATGCCGCGGATGCGGCGTGGATGGCGCAAGTGCGTGAAAATGTGGAGATCGGAACCCTCTTCGCCGTGCAGGAGAAGGTCGACGGGGCGAACGTCTCCTTCCTGTGCGACGACCTGGAGGTCCGGATGGCCCGGCGGACGGCCATCCTGGATCCGCTGGAGCCTTTCTTCGGCTATCAACAGGTTCTGGAGCGGTACTCCGGGCATGTCTATCACATCTACAACCGGATCAGGCTGGCGTATCCGGAGATGACTTCCGTCGCGGTCTATGGAGAGCTGTTCGGCGGGTATTATCCGCATCCGGATGTGGCGCCGGACCCGGTGGGCTGGCCCGTGCAGAAAGGCATCTGGTATGCCCCGGGGCACGATTTCTATGCCTTTGACATTTATGTCTTCACGAGCGGCGGCGGCTTCTTCCTGCCGGTGACGGAGGCGAACGTCCTCTTCTCGGATGCGGGTCTCCTATACGCCTGGAACCGTTTCGTCGGTCCTCTGGACGACTGCTTGGCTTACCCGCACGTCTTTCCGACGGCCGTTCCGGGCGAGCTGGGTCTCCCGCCCATCGACGGCAACCTCTGCGAAGGCATCGTGATCAAGCCGCTCGTTCCCCTCTTCCTCCCCGACGGTTCCCGCGTCGCCATCAAGGTGAAGAGAACTACTGCCACTTGATGGTGCCGGCGTTCACGAGGACGTCGTGGGAGATGCGGTAGTCGGAGACTTTGCGGCTGCCGACCCGGGCCGTGGTGCCTTTGGCAGGCTTCGCCTTGGTGGCTTTGGTGACCGTCAGGGTCTTGCCTCCGGGCAGGTCGATGTCCACGCGGTCGAAGACGGGCAGGGTGAGGGTATAGGACGGATCGCCCGGGCAGTCGGGGTAGAAGCCTATCATCGAGAACACGGCCCAGGCCGACATCGTACCGGTGTCGTCGTTGCCAGGGATGCCGTTCGGGGCATTGTGGTAGTGTTTGGCCAGCAGGTCGTGCACCGTGCTCCAGGTGCGCCACTGCTCGCCCTTCACGCGGCTGTACAGGTACGGATAGGCGATGTCCGGCTCGTTGGCGGGATCGTACAGGCCTTCGTTGAAAACCTTGTTCAAGGCTTTCACAAAGGCTTTGGAGCCACCCGTGAGCTGGATGAGGCCATCCACATCGTGGGGTACATAAAACGTGTAGTTCCAGGCGCTTCCCTCATGGAAGCCCGGCACGGGCTCGAAGTTCTCGCCCTGGCGCGGGTTGAACGGCTCCAGGAAGGTGCCGTCCTTCCGGATCGGCCGCAGGCATCCGTATTCCGGGGACCAGTAGTGCTTGTAGCCCAGCGAGCGCTGGTGGTACTTGGCGGCATCCTCGGGGTGCCCGAGGGCCGTGGCGAGGCGGGCGAGGGCCGCATCGGCCATATAGTACTCCAGGGCGTGGGACACGGAGTTGTCGCCGGAGAAATCCTGCGCGAACCAGCCCAGCGGCACATATCCCCGCTCGATGTACGGATCCACGTCCGGCCGCATCCGGTTCTTTTCGCCGGGCGTGTCGGCGGACTTCAAGAAAGCCTCGTAAGCCGTGGCGATGTCGAAGTCCGTCAGGCCCTTGAGGTAGGTGTCGGTGAGCATCGGAATGACCGGGTCGCCTTCCATCGTGAAGGTTTCGCGGCCATACAGCTCCCATTTGGGCATCCAGCCCCATTCGCGGTACATGTTCACCACGGACCGCGCCATGTCGATCTGCTTTTCCGGATAGAGCAGCGTCAGGAGTTGGTGCAGGTTCCGGCAGGTGTCCCACAGGGAGAAGACCGTGTAGCGGTGCTGCCCCTCCGGAACGCGGCCCAGGCCGCGGGCACGCAGCTTGCGTTGCGCGATCCCGTTGCGTCCGGTCGCGAACGGGATGCTGTTCACGGCCTCCGGATTGCCGAATTCCATCAGCGGATACTCCCCGTTCACGTCCTCCAGGATGTTCGGATGGATTAGTGCGTGGTACAAGGCGGTATAGAAGATGGTTTTCTGATCCTCCGTGCCGCCGGTCACGCGGATGCGGCCCAGCTGCTCCTGCCAGGTCTTTGATGCGGCGGCGCAGACCCCGTCGAAGTCGAATCCCTGCTGCTCGGCTTCCAGGTTCTCCCGCGCATTGTCGATGCTCACGAAGGAAACGCCCACCTGCAGCATCACCTGTTCGCCCTCGGCGAGGTTCTCATAGCGGAACCAGAAGCCGATGTCCTCGCCGGAGAGATCCCGGGAATAGGCCTCGTACAGCTTGTAGCGGCCGGCGTCGGAGTCCCAGGCGGCCTCGGCGGTCATCGGCCGCTGCTTCTTCCAATAGCCGCTGCGGTCCGGCGTCTTGCTCACGCGCAGGACGAAGTACATCGGGAACACCGCGTTCCGGTTGTAGCAGAACGTGCCCATCAGCTTGACTCCCTCGATTTCCGTCGTGGAAACCCGGCGGACCATGGCGCCGGACTCGTTGGTCAGGCCTTCGCCCAGGTTCACGAGAATATTGCCGGTCCCGGCCGGGAAAGTATAGCGCTCCAGCGAGGTCCGGGTGGTGGCGGTGGCTTCCGTCAGGATGCCACTCGCCAGCCGGTTGGAATAATAGCCGGGGTGCGCCTGCTCATCGGAATACTCGCTTCCGTAGGCGTGGTAATCGACCTCCAGCGGTCCCGTGGTGGGCATGGTGAGGACGGAACCCAGCTCCGGGCAGCCGACGCCGGACAGGTTCACATGGGCAAAGCCCGTGAAATAGCGGTTCTCTTCCACATACGGCGTGGACCACCAGCGGCTGTCCTTGTCCCAGGTGTTGAGGCGGGAGCCCATCACATTGAACGGCGTTACGCTCATCAGCCCGTTCGGCGTCACGGCGCCCGGGTTGCAGGCCCCGAAATTGGTCGTACCGATGAACGGGTTCACATATTCGGTCTGGGCAAAGAGCGGCCAGGCCAGGAGCAGGGCGGCCAGGGAGAGTCTAATACGCATAGCGGATGGCTTTTTCGGTTTTGCGGGCCCGGGTGGGCACGAGGGTGAAGGTGAATGTCCGGTCTTCGTTGGACCAGACGGTCCGGGCCGGTTCGGGCCGGGAGCCCCAGCTGTCGTAACCGCCCACGCCGGAGGCGGCCCCGTCGATGCAGATTTCGGTGAAATCGCGGTCGGGGACGTCGCAGAGATGGGTCTGACGACGCTTGTGGAGCCTGGCGGCCTCTTCCTCGTCATGGACGGGCGGGGTGTCGAAGTTGTTCCACTGGAAGGGCTGTCCGGACTCCTCGCTGTCCAGGTCCTCGACACTGTGGCGGAGGGCACTGAACTCGAAAGTGCCGTCGGCGACGACCGTCAGCGGTTTTGTGGCGAGCCACTCGGTTTCCGTGTGGTGACCGGTCTCCTGCGGCCGGACATACGGGAAGAATTCGTCGGAGGCCTTCGTCGTGAAGACGGACTTGAAGGTGCCGGTGTTGCGGTCGATGTAATTCTCCACCGGACCGCGGCCGAAATACCGGAAGTCATTCTCCTTGACGCGGAAGCGGAAGCCGATGCGCGGGATGTCCACGGGTTTCTTTTCAGCGCCGTGGAAGGCGGCCGTGATCTTGAGAAGGCCGCCGGAAAGGAGGGTATAGTCCACCGCCATCGAACATCCGCCCGGGAGGGTGTAGAGGGCGTGTACCGTGCTCTCATCGAGGGTAACGTCGGCTTGATAGGACTGGGAGGCCTCTTTCCAGGCATAGTCCCGGTAGGGCTGGTTGTTGCCGTAGTCGTTGTCGGTGGGGCCGCGCCAGAAGTTGGGACGCAGGCCGAAGTCCGGATCGAACAGGTCGTGTTCCTTGTACGTGTAGCTCCGGACGATGCCGAGGGTCTTGTCGAAGACCAGGACGCCCTTGCCGGCTTCGATCCGGATTTCCGTCTCGGATTCCGATTCCTCCGCCGTCAGGCGGGCCTTGTAGGCTTTCAGCGTACCCGTGTCCTTGACGAGAACCTCGTCCGCCGCAACGACCGTGCCCTTTGCAAGCAACGGCAGGGCATGGGCGGTCTCCGTCTCGAAGAAGATCCGGTATTCGCCGCGTTTCCGGAGTTTCCGTTTGGGAATCTGGAGGGTAAATTCCTCGGAGCTTTGGGCGGGTGTGGAGAAGGAGAGCTTGCCCTTCCGCACCGGCTTTCCGTCCCGCTCGAGACGCCAGCGGACTGTGTAGTCGCTCAAATCCTTGAAATAGAACCGGTTCTGAATCGCGAACCGGCCTTCCTCCGGGGCGACGCCGGTGATGGCGATGTCCTGATAGACATGCTTCACCTCATAGTAGCCGGGATGCGGAAGGCGGTCCGGATTGACCAGGCCGTTGCACAGGAAATTCGCATCGGAAGGGGCATCGACGCCGTAATCTCCGCCATAGGTCCATCCTTTTTCCTCGTCGTACAGGCCCTGGTCCACCCAGTCCCAGATGAAACCGCCCTGCAGGTGCGTATGGGCATAGATCTGATTCCACTGGAGGTCGAGGGAACCGGTGGAATTGCCCATCGCGTGGGCATACTCGGACGGGACGACCGGCCGGCCGGATTCCCGTTCCCCCATCCGGGCGAACCAGTCGGCGCCGGGGTACTGCGGGACGAGCATGTCGGTATTCCACTCCCTTTCCGCCCGCTCGTAGCACACGGGACGGTTCTGGCCGTCCCTCTCCAGGGCTTTCAGGACGCGGTAGGCTTCGTAGAAATTCACGCCGTTGCCGGCTTCGTTGCCGAGGGAGAGGATGGTCACGCACGGGTAGTTCGCCGTGCGGTGGTACATGTTCAGGATGCGGTCCAGATGCTTGGCCTGCCAGGCGGCATTGTTGCCGAGGGTCCGGTCCAGCTTGTAGCCCATGCCGTGGGATTCGATGTTCGCTTCGTCATAGACATAGAAACCGAGGCTGTCGCAGAGCTCGTAGAACTCCCGCGGCTGGGGATAGTGGCAGGTGCGGATGGCGTTGATGTTCGCCCTCTTCATGAGTTCCAGGTCCTGCAGGATGTTCTCCCGGGTCTGGTAGTGGCCGGTGTAGGGGTTGTGCTCGTGCATGTTCACGCCCTTGAACTTGACCGGCTGCCCATTGACGAGGAGGGCCTTCACGTCGCGTTCCCCGTCCTTGACGGTCGCGATCTCGATGCGGCGGAAGCCCACATGGAAGCGGGTGTATTCCCCGTTGACCTGCAGGAGGAGGGTATACAGCTCCGGGGTTTCAGCCGACCATTTCCGTACGTCCGGAAGGGTGTCGGCGGCCGTAGTCATCTCGCCGGTGAAATCGTAGATGGCGTCGGCGACCGTTTCCCCGTTCTGGTCGATGAGTTCATAGAAGACCTCGGCGCGCGCCTCCGACCGCATTTTCAGCTGGAAGACGCCCTTGGTCAGCGTGGGATCCAGGGTGGAGACGACGCTGAAGTCGAAGCGGACGGGCGTCTTCTCGCTGGACAGGTACACGTCCCGCTCGATGCCGCTGATGCGCCAGAAATCCTGGCACTCCAGCCAGGAGGCAGTCGTATAGCGATACACCTTGAGGGTCAGCTCGTTGTCGCCCTCCTTCAAGGCCTTCGTGATGTCGTACCGGGCGAGGCTCTTCGAATCCTCGGCATAGCCGATTTCCTTCCCGTTCACATAGACGTACGAGCCGGATTTGATGCCGGCGAGGTTCAGGAAGACCGTCCGGCCCTTCCATCCGTCCGGCACCGTGAAGGTCCGGTGGTAGAGGGCGGCGGGGAAGACTTCCGGCAGCGTGGGCGGCTGCGGATCCTGGGGGCAGAAATCGTACGGGATGTTGGTGTAGATGGCGACGCCGTACCCCTGCACCTCCCAGTTCCCCGGCACCTGGATCCGGTCCCAGTCGGAGCCGCGGTACCGTTCCATCTCATGGTAATCGTCGAAGTACTTGAAATCCCACGTCCCGTTCAAATTCACGTAGTTCTCGCTCTGGCGGAAGCCCTTGGACAGGGCGTCGGCCCGGTTGGCGTACCAGACGGTCTCGGTACGCCGCGTTTCGGCGTTCACGGAAGTCACGTCCACATCCTGCCAGTACGGCAGGCCCTGGGCCGTGGCCGCAACTGGGAGCAGCAGGGCGAGGAGGATCGGTATGTTTCTCATGGTCAATAAGTAATCGTTTCTGTCAGGCGGATGTCCTCGGAGGAGGCGCCTACCTGGAGGATGAAGTCGCCGCGTTCGGTGACCGTGTCCCCGGCGGCATTCACGAGCGAGAACGCATCAGGGCCGAGCTTCAGGGTGACGGGAACGGTCTCGCCGGCCTTGATAAAGACGCGGTCGAAGGCGCGGAGCTGCTTCCGCGGCCGGACGGTGGAAGCGAGCGGGTCCACGACGTACAGCTGCACCACCTCGTCGCCGTCCCGGGAGCCGGTGTTCTTCACGTTGACGGTCACTTCCACGTCGGGGACGCTGCCTGAAACGGTCAGGCCCGAATACTCGAAAGTCGTGTAGCTCAGGCCGTAGCCGAAGGGGTAGAGCGGGTCGGCGGTCATTTCCACGTAGTCGTGTCCGCGCGGGTTCTTCTTGTTGTAATACACCGGGAGCTGGCCCGCATCGCGGGGAACGCTGACGGGGAGGCGTCCGGCCGGGTTGTAGTCGCCGAAGAGGACATCGGCCAGGGCCGTGCCGCCCTCGCCGCCGGGGTACCACATCGTCAGGAGGGCGTCGGCCCTGTCAGCAGCCCACTTCTTGTCCAGCGGACGGCCTTCGACATACACCACCACGACGGGCCTTCCGACGGACCGGACCGCCTTCAGGAGCTCGTCCTGGAGGCCCAGGAGGTCCAGCGACGCCCGGTCGAAGCCTTCGCCGGCTTCCATGTCGGAGACGGACTCCTCGTCCACGACCGCCGCGCCGGTGTCGATGTACTTGGTCTTGAAGTCGCGGGCGGAGGAACCGCCAACCACGACCACGGCGACGTCGGACAGCATCGTGGCCACGAGCGCCTGCGCGATGGATGAATGCTCCTTGTCGCGGACGGCGCAGCCTTTCACATAGTGGACGTCGATTCCCTTGGCTTCGAGACCTTCCTTCATCGTGACCACGTGGTCTTCCGCCTGCGGGGCCGTGTAGTCGCCCAGCTGGTTGTACTGGTTGTCGGCATTCGGGCCGATGAGGGCGACGGTCATGCCCTTCGACAGGGGCAGGACCCCGTTGTTCTTGAGAAGGACGACGCCTTCCCGGGCGGCCTGCGCGGCCACTTCGATATGTTCTTTCGTGCGGACGAGGCCCGCGGCCGCGTTTTCATCGACATAAGGGTTGTCGAACAGGCCCGCCTCGAACTTGCGGACGAGGACGCGCTTCACGGCGCGGTCCAGGACGGCCTTGCTTACCCGGCCCTTTTCCACGGATTCCTTGAGCTGCGCATAGCAGTGCGCGCCCAGGTCAACATCCACGCCTGCGTTCAGCGCCAGTTCGCCGGCTTCCTGCCGGGAAGCCGCGACATGGTGGCTGGTCTGGAGGCCGTCGATGCTCTCCAGGTCGCTGACCACGAACCCCCGGAAGCCCCAGTCATCCCGCAGGACGCCGGTCAGGAGATCCGCGTTGCAAGTGGTGGGGATGCCGTCCAGGGAGTTGTAGGAGGTCATCACGGACAGGGCGCCGGCGTCGATGGCGGCCTTGAAGGTGGGCAGGACGTTCTCCTGGAGGTCGCGCATCCCGATGATGGACGGATTGCCGTTATGGCCGCCTTCCGGGACGCCATAGGCGACGAAATGCTTGAGGGTGGAGACCACGCCCTTCGAGGAAGTGCCCCGCACCATCGCGGAAGCCATCTCCGAGGTCAGGTAGACGTCTTCACCATAGGTTTCTTCCACGCGGGACCAGCGCGGTTCGCGGGCCAGGTCGATGACCGGGCCGTAGCCGATGGTCGCCCCCTGCGCCTGCAGTTCCGTGCCGATGGTTTCTCCCACCTGCTCCACAAGCTCCGTGTCCCAGGTCGATGCGAGACCGATCGAGGTGGGGAACACCGTCGTGCCGATGGCCATGTGCCCGTGGGGCGCCTCCTCGGCCAGGATGATGGGTATTCCGAGCCGGGTCGAGTCCATCGCATAGCGCTGCAAGGCGTTGTACGCCTTCGCGGCGAGCGTAGGGTCGAGGCCGTTCTCCAGGGTCTTCCGGGTCCAGGGATCGGCCCGGAAAACAGCCCAGAGCATGCCTCCGTGCTGGTTTTGGATGAAATCCCGGTAGGCGTCGGAAATGGTCACGCTGTCGGCCGATACCTTGTCATACATGGGCCAGCCCAGCGGGCACAGGAGCTGCCCCAGTTTCTCTTCGACGGTCATCCGTTTCAGGAGGTCGTCGGCCCGTTCCTCCGCGGACCGGTCCGCATCTTTGTACAACGGGGCCTTCGGGCCGCAGGCGGAAAGGACTGCGGCGGCACCCAGGAGGCAGAGTATGGTGTGGTTCTTCATGACGAAAGGATAGGTTTATCTACAAAAGTAATGAAAAAAACGCGGCTTTCAAATAACCGCGATTATTCGTATCTTTGCTTGTTAAAGCAAACGTTATGAGCAAAAGAAAGAACGTCCGGGGGCGTATCGCCAAGGCGGAGAAAAGGTTGAAGAAAATGCGGATCGTTCCCGAATTCGTGGGAACGGCGATGATGTCCCGCGAGGGATTCGTGTTCGTCCGCATCGAAGGGCAGGAGGAAGACGTATTCGTCAAGGCCTCCAAGACCCGGGGAGCCCTCCACGGGGATACCGTGCGGGTGGCCGTCACCCAGGAGCGGGAAGGCAATGTCCGGCGGCGTAGCGGCGAGATCGTGGCCATCCTCGAACGTTCCAAGAAGCCTTTCGTGGGCATCCTCCACATCGTCGGGAAACAGGCCTGGGTGCTGATGTCTTCCAAGACGATGCCTTACGACATCTCGGTGCCGGTCCCGGAAGGCGGCGTGCGCGGCATGAAGGTCGCGGCCGTCGTGGACGAGTGGCCGCGCGGCGAGGCGGGGCCCATCGGCCATGTCGTGGACATCCTGGGCATGCCGGGCGAAAACGATACCGAGATGCACGCCATCCTGGCGGAATTCGGCCTCCCCTACAAGTTCGAAAAGGCCGTGGAGAACGCGGCGGACCAGATTTCCGACGAAATCACCGACAAGGACCGCGCCGGCCGCAAGGACTTCCGCAAGACCCTCACCTTCACCATCGACCCCGCCGACGCCAAGGACTACGACGACGCCCTGTCGTTCCGGAAGCTGGACAACGGCAATTTCGAGGTGGGTGTCCATATCGCCGACGTCACCTACTACGTGAAGCCGGGAACCCCCGTGGACATCGAAGCACAGGCCCGCGGCACCTCCGTCTACCTGGTGGACCGCACCGTGCCGATGCTGCCGGAAAAGCTCTCCAACAAGCTGTGCTCCCTCCGTCCGCACGAGGAGAAACTCACCTTCTCCGCGGTCTTCGAGATCACCCCGCTCGCCAAGGTCATCAACCCCTGGTTCGGCCGGACGGAAATCATTTCCGACTACCGGTTCTCCTATGAGCTGGCCCAGGAAATCATCGACGCGGGCGACGAGGCCATGAAGCAGGAATTCGGCGCCGGCTCCGAGTGCGGGATTGTCCCGGACGAGGTGAAGGAAGCCGTCCTCCGGCTCAACAAATTGGCCCTGATCCTGCGCAAGCGGCGTTTCGCGGCCGGCGCCGTCAATTTCGACCGGCCCGAGATGAAGGTCGACATCGACGAGAACGGCAAGCCCGTCGGCGTGCACCAGAAGTTTTCCAAGGAGGCCAACTGGCTCATCGAGGAGTTCATGCTCCTGGCGAACCGCTCTGTGGCGGAGTTCGTCGCCTCCGGCGGCAAGATGGGCGGCAAGGCCCTCGCGAACCCCAAGACTTTCGTCTACCGGGTCCACGACGAACCCAACCTCGAGAAACTCACCGGCCTGCGCGAGTTCGCCGGCAACCTGGGCTTCAAGATGGGGCCCATCGGCAGCGGCAAGGACATCGCCCTGTCCCTGAACAACCTCCTGGCCGATGCCAAGGAGAAGCCGGAACTGGGCGCGATCCAGATCCTGGCGCTCCGGTCCATGGCGAAGGCCTGCTACAGCACCGACAACATCGGCCATTACGGCCTGGCGTTCAAGTTCTACACGCATTTCACCTCCCCGATCCGCCGCTATCCGGATGTGATGGTGCACCGCCTCCTGGCGATGTACCTGCGCGGGGCGGATTCCCAGTCCCTGGATTACTACACGGCCCAGTGCAAGCACGCCTCCGAGCGCGAAGTCATCGCCGCGGAGGCCGAGCGCGAGAGCGTCAAGTACAAGCTCGTGGAGTTCATGGAAGACAAGGTGGGCCAGGAGTTTGACGGCCACGTGTCCGGCGTCACCCAGTGGGGCATCTACGTGGAAATCGAGCCCACCAAGATCGAGGGCATGATTCCCTACAGGACCATCCGGTCGGACTTCTACGACTTCGACGAGGACCACTACCGGGCCGTCGGCCGGCGCAAGCACGGCGTCATCAAGCTCGGCGACCCGCTCCGCATCCGCGTGAAAGGCACCAACCTGGAGCAGAAGCTCCTGGACTACGAACTGGTGGAACCGGAGATGGAGAACGTGCCGGCCCCTTCAGAGGACGACTACATCGAGTCCCTCGTGGACGCTCCGATGCCGCCCCGGCCCCGCAAGCCCGGCCGGGCGTCCCGCAAGGGAACCTCGACGCCCCGGAAGGGCGCCTTGAAGGCCGAGCGGGAAAGATTGAAGAAAGGCCGGAAATAATCTATTTGAAAGCGTTTTCGCTGAGGCCGGAGCCGGTGAGGCCGAGGTCTGCGAAGAAGGCGGGGACAGGCCGTCCGAGGAGGGTGTCCACGTACAGTTTCGCTATGTACTGCGACAGCATGAAACCGTGTCCGCGCATGCCGACGAACAGGCCCGCGGCCGGGTCCACGATGTAGCGCGGTTCGGTATAGTAGCCGCACCAGGTGGCCTGGAGGCTCATGCCCTTGAGCTGCGGAATCCACTCGGTGAAGACTTCGGTGGCAATCTCCAGGAAGGCCTGCGTATTGACCTTCAGGTTCTTGCCGGCTTCCGCCGCGTCGGTGGCGGGGGAGGCGCAGCCGATGATCTGGCCGGTGGCGGCGAGCTGCTGGCCGTACACGGCGGAGAAGCCCTTGTAGTGGCGTCGGTCGATGAGCATGTCCAGCGAGTCTCCTTCCTTGCCGATGAGCGGCAGCCGCTTGGTGATGAAGGCCTGGTGGCGGACCGGGAAGAGGCCGGTGTCGATGCCCAGCATCCGAGCGAATTGTTCCGCGCCGGCGCCGAGTGCATTCACGAAGACGGCTGTCTTGAACTTCCGGAATCGGCCGTCAGCCGTCCGCACCGTGACCAGGTAGGTCTTCCCGTCTTTCGCCACGTCGATGAGTTCCGTGTCTTCCATCACCTGGCCGCCCAGGCCGATGCCGATGCGGCGCACCGTGTCGATGGTCTTGCCGGGGCTGGCTTGCCAGCAGTCGTTGGAGATGAGAGCGTGGGTGTAGATGTCCAGGTCCGGATTGATGTACGGGGAGATCTCGCGGGCGAAGTCCTTCTTGTCGATCATATAGGCGTCGGACCAGGCCCGGGAGGCGTCGAGGCTCTTGTAGGTGGCTTCGTCGTGGACGAAGTTCACGTAGCGCGTCATCTTGAAGTCGATGTCGCACTTTGCTTGTAACTCTCTGAAAATCTGCAGGTTTCCATTGGCGATTTCCGCGAGGGCGGGGACGGAGAAAGCCGGTCGGCCGCCCGCGATGCAGCGCCAGGAACTGCCGTGCTCCTTGTTCACGAGGACCGGCTTCAGGCCGGCTTCGGCGAAGTAGCGGAACAGGGCCGTACCGGCCATGCCGCCGCCGGCGACGAAGGCGCCCACCTCCACGGCCTCCGCGTCGGAGAACTGCGGGGAGGTGACGAGGGTATGGGCCCCGGTGAGATTGCAGACATTGCCGATTTCCACGAGGTTCGCCATCGGGCCGCGCGGGGTGAACTCGCCGGTCACCTCGATGCCGTACTGCCGCAGGATCTGCTTGGCGCGGGGAAGGCAGCGGGAACCGCGGCACGGTCCCATGCCGAGCCGGGTCACGTGCTTGAGTTCCTGGGCGGTGATGCTCGTGCGGCCTTTCAGGGCTTCCAGCAGTTCCTTGAGACTTACGTCCTCACAGTGGCAGACATAGGTATCGTCTGCGTCTGCGTCGCAGCGTACCAGCTTCAGCGGCTCGGGATAATTCTCCTTGAGGATGAAGCCGCGGGCGTCGGTGATGGGGCCGTCCAGGCGGATGGCTTTGATGACGGCGATGTTCGTCTTGTTGGGCTTGGGGATCACGCGCTCGATCTCGCCTTCGCCCACTTTCTTGCCGTTGTCATCGACCAGGAAGACCTCCCTGGCGGTTGGTGAGCCTGTCGAATCCACCGGCAAGTTGAATTCCAACGGGAGGAAGAGTTGGCTGCGATCCTGGCGGTAGCCGAAGATGGCCAGGCCCGGGCACTGCGCTACGCATTCCATGCAGCCGATACACTTGTCATAGTCGATGACCGGCGTGACGGACGTGGAACTCTTGGTGATCGCGCCTTGCTTGCAGGAGAACGAGCAAGGGTTGCAGGCGAAGCCGTACAGGCAGTCCGCGATGACAAAGCCCTTGGATACCCTTCTTTCGCCAGTCGGCATCGCGGGCTTGTCCAGCAGGCGGACGGGCCGCTGCTGGGAGTCGACGTAGTCCTTGGAGATCGTGAGGTAGTTGCTGTAATCCACGCGCTTCCCCAGGTCCATCATGACCTCGTAGGCGCACTGGCGGCCGCGGAGGACGGCGGAGGTTCCCTCGCCGATCCGGACGGCGTCGCCCACGCCGTGGCAGGCGCGTCCGAAGACTTCCGCGCCCTTCTTCAAGAGCTGGTTGTCGGGCAGCAGGCCCGTGCAGATGTTGATGCAGTCGATTCCGTCGATGCGTACCTCCGTTCCCGGGATGGGCTTGAAATTCTCGCACTTCGCGATGATGGCGCCCGTGATGCCGGTGCGGTCCGCATTCGGAATCGCTTCCACGAGGGTGTAGGAGGTGAGGATGGGGATGCCGAGCCGGCGGACGCGGTTCGCCTGGACAGGGAAACCGCCCTCGGCAGGCATGGCCTCGATGATGGCCTTGACCTTCGCCCCGGCCTGCATCGCCTGGTAGGAGGTGAGATAGCCGATGTTGCCGGCGCCCACGGTGAGGATGTTCTTGCCGAGGAGGGTGAACTCCGTGTTCATCATCCGCTGCACGACGGCGGCGGTATAGACGCCCGGGAGGTCGTCGTTCTTGAAGGCGGGCATGAAGGGGAGCGCGCCGGCCGCCACCACGAGCTGGTCGGCATCGACATAGAAGATTTCCTGGGTGGCTACATTCTTGACAGCCAGGCGCTTGCCTTCCAGGATATCCCATACGACGCTGTCCAGCAGGATCCCTTCCCGGGAGTTGCCGGCGAGGGTTTCGGCGATGTCGAAGCCGCGCATGCCGCCGAACTTCTTCCGGTTCTCGAAAAAGAAGAACTGGTGCGTCTGCATCCGGAACTGGCCGCCGATGGCGCTGTTGTTGTCGATCACGAGACAGTCCACCCCGGCCGCCCGGAGTTCCTCGCGGACGGCGAGGCCGGCCGGGCCCGCGCCGATGATGGCGACCTTGGTCTTGTAGATCTTCTTGGGAGCCTCTTCCGTCACGGCCCGGACCTCGGCGAAGCTTTCCGTCCCGGCGCGGTGCACTTCCTTCACGCCGTCCACCTTCGTGATGCAGATGCGGCGGATGTGGCCGTCCACGACCATCTCGCAGGCGCCGCACTTGCCGATGCCGCACTCCATCGTGCGGTTGCGGTCTTTCAGGCTGTGGTGGTGGACGGGAAAGCCCGCCTGGTGCAGGGCGGCGGCGATGGTCTGTCCTTTCTGGCCGGTGACGGTCTGTCCTTCGAAGATGAACGAATGCAGGTCCTCCTGCGGAACGCAGAGGATGGGATGCTCCGTGATTTTGTACATGTTGATGCGGTTAGTTCAGTGTTTGGGCTATCAAAGATAACAAATCCGAACGAAAAACCGCAGGGACGGTGCAAAATTATTATCCGAACACTTCCCGCAGCACCGCGAGGGAATGGACGCGGAGGGTGGATTCGGTGTGATACTCGAGGTACCGCAGGAGGTCTTCACACAAGGCGTTGCGCTCCTCGCCCCGGAGGGGAAGGAGCATGGACTCGGTGAAGCCCGCCGTCAGGAAAGGTTTGAGCTGCGCCAGGTGCTTTTCCGCGAAGGGGGCGATGTCCTCGAAGGTGGGGCTGAAGCCCAGGGCGCCGGCGAATTCCAGCAGGAACCGGATGTGGAAGTTGGAGAAGTCGCTGTCGAGGCCGTTGAGGGTCAGGATGCTGCGGACGCACCAGGGGTAGAGGCCGTCCTCCGCCTGCCCGTCCTTGACGGCGCGCAGGAGCACCTCCGACAGGAACAGGCTCATCGTGTTCTTGTATAGGTTGTTCCGGATGCCGTTCAGGGGGTCTTTCGCTGTCAGGTTCCGGGCGCTCCAGAGGGTGGATTTCGGATTCGGGACGATGTCCATCTCCAGGATGTTCAGGGGCAGGAGCAGGGCCATCCCCGCTTTCTTGCCCACGCGGACAAGGAACCCCCGCCGTCCGTACGCTTCCGACAGCGTATGCACGACGACCGAGTTCTCGCCGAACTTCGTGTATCCCAGGACGATCGCCTCGATGTTTTCCGTCATCGGCTCTTCAGGTAGTCCGCCATGGCCCGGAGGGCCTTGCCGCGGTGGGAGATGGCGTTTTTCTCTTCTTCGGTAATCTCGGCGGCGGTGACGTCATAGCCGTCCGGGATGAAGACGGGGTCGTAGCCGAACCCGCCCTTCCCGGCCTTCGTGTAAGCGATTGTCCCCTCCATGATGCCGTCGAAGAAATGCTTTTCTCCGCCGATGATGAGGGTGACGGACGTGCGGAAACGGGCCCGGCGGTTGGCATGGGGCGTGTTGAATCCGTACTCGCGGGCGATGGAGGCCTCCCGCTCGCGGCAGGCCATTTCCCGGAGGAGCCGGGCGATGTTGTCGGCCGGGTTCTTCTGGGGGCCGCCGTAGCGGGCGGTGTGGACGCCGGGCGCCCCGGCCAGGATTTCGACTTCCAGGCCGGTGTCGTCGGCGAAGCAGTCCAGGCCGGTCTTTTCGTAAATGTATTGGGCTTTCTGCAGGGAATTGGCCCGGAGGGTTTCACCCGTCTCGGGAATATCTTCGGGGATGCCGGCTTCGGCGGGGGTGACAAGCTCGAACCCTTCTCCGAGGATCTCGCTGGCCTCGCGCAGCTTGCCGGGATTGCCGGTGGCAAAGACGATCTTCATAAACAGTTTCAATTAACGCCGCAAAGATACTCCATTTTTTCGTAACTTTGCCCCGCTGGCACGCCGTTTGTGCGATGGCGTCCCTGGAACTGATTGCATATGAAAAGTACGAGATATTTCCTCGCGGCCCTCGCCGCCCTCACCGTTTCCGTCACCGCATCGGCCCAGTCCAAGAGCTTTTCCCTGGGCAAGTGGGTCGAACTCCACAACGCCATCCTCAAGGAACTGAACCGCTCCTATGTCGACTCCCTGGAAGTCGGCCGCATCGAGCGGGAAGGGGTGGACGCGATGCTGTCGGCCCTGGATCCCTATACCGTGTATGTCCCGGAAGAAGAGCAGGAAGACTTCCAGATGATGCTGTCCAACACCTATGGCGGCATCGGTGCGGTGATCTACAAGCCTGACGTGAACGGCAACGTGCAGATCAATGAGCCCTATGCCGGCTCCCCGGCCGCCAAGGCCGGCCTCCGCTGCGGCGACGAGATCGAGACCATCGACGGGGAAACCACCCATGGCCTCACGAGCCAGCAGTGCTCCGACAAGATGCGGGGCAAGCCCGGGACGCAGGTGGTCTTCCGCGTGAAGAAACTGCGCGGCGGCCCCACCTGGCAGGCGGGTGACGTCATCGAGATCCCCGTCACGCGCGAGCGCATTGCGCTTCCCTCCATCGAATACGTGGACATGATCAACGACCAGGACGGCTATGTCCTCATGACCAAGTTTACAGATGGGGTGGGCCAGGGCATCCGGGATGCATACAACACCCTGAAAAAGAGGGGAATGAAGCGGCTCGTCCTGGACCTCCGCAGCAATGGCGGCGGCCTGTTGAACGAGGCCGTGAACATCGTCTCCCTGTTTGTCCCGAAGGGTTCCGTCGTCGTGACCTCCAAGGGCCGCCTGGCCGGTACGGAGCAGGTGTACAAGACCACGACCGACCCCATCGACCTGGAAATCCCCATCGTGGTGCTGGTCGATTCCGGCTCGGCCTCGGCTTCCGAGATCGTGTCCGGCGCCCTGCAGGACATGGACCGCGCCACCATCATCGGCACCCGCACCTACGGGAAGGGCCTGGTGCAGAGCATCCGTCCGCTGCCGTATGACGGCCAGCTGAAGGTGACCACCGCCAAGTATTACACGCCCTCGGGCCGCTGCGTGCAGGCCATCGACTACAGCCACCGCAACGAGGACGGCAGCGTGGGCCACATCCCCGATTCCCTGACGCACGCGTTCAAGACTGTCCATGGCCGCACGGTCCGCGACGGCGGCGGCATCACGCCCGACTTCGAGGTCAAGGCGCACAAGTACTCCCGCCTGACCTATTCCATCGTCCTGAACGGCATCGTGGACCAGTACGCCATGAAGTATGTCCGGGAACACGAGGCGCTTCCGACGGTGGAGGACTTCCATTTCGACGCCTATGACGACTTTGTCGCCTTCGCGAAGGACAAGGAATTCGATTACCGCTCCTCCGCCCGCGCCCTGTTCGACGAGATGAAGAAAGTCCTTGCCGAAGACGGCCTCACCGAGACGATGTCCGGCGAACTCGCCGCCATGGAGAAGTCCCTGGACATGGACAAGGAAACCTTCCTGCGGCTGAAGAAGGACGAGATCGTTCCCTTCATCGAGGAGGAGATCGCCGTCCGCTACTGGTTCCAGGAGGCCGGCATCAAGGTCCGCCTCCGCACCGACGAACAGTTGAAGGAGGCCCTCACCAAGCCGGCGATCAGCTGGTAGGCATTCCTTCCCTTTTTTTGATTATCTTTGTGCTGATTACCCGTCAGTACAAAGATGTCTGTCCCTAAACGTTTTTCTGTTTTCGCGGTTCTATGGCTGCTCACAGCCTGCAGCCCCCGGCTGGCGCCCGGGAGCGCAGCCCCCGAAGGCACGGCATTCATGCCGCGCCCGGCCGGCTTCGCCGACCGCTATGTACGGGAGGAAATGGTCATCCTGAGCCGGCACAACATCCGGTCGCCCCTCAGCGGGCCAGGGTCCGTGCTCTCGCGGATCACCCCGCACGAATGGTTCGACTGGAGCTCCGCTCCCGGCGAACTGTCGCTCCGGGGCGGCGCGCTCGAGATGGAAATGGGCCAGTTCTTCCGGGAGTGGCTCGTGGGTGAAGGCTTTTTCGCCAAGGACGGAGTCCCGGAAGCGGGCAGCGTCCGCTTCTATGCCAATTCCATCCAGCGCACCCGCGCCACGGCCCGCGCTTTTGCCGCCGGGATGTTCCCGATGGCCGATATCGACGTGGAGCAGCACACCCCGCTGGGGACGATGGACTCCGTATTCAACCCCCAGATTACCCGGCTTTCCGACCGTTTCATCACGAAGGCTTACGCGGAGATTTTCGCCATGGGCGGTCCGGACGGGCCGCTGAAGGCGAAGTACGCGCTGCTCGAGAAAGTCCTGGACATCAAGTCCAGTCCGGCGGCCGCACACGATACGACGACGTTCGGAGCCTTCCCCTCGGCCGTCCGTTTCGAACTGAACAAGGAGCCCATCATGACCGGTGGCCTGAAGATGGCCTGCTCGGCCTCGGACGCCCTCACGCTCCAGTATTATGAGGAGCCGGACGTGCTGAAAGCCGGGTTCGGGCACAAACTGACCCGGGAGGAATGGGCCGGACTCTCTTCCGTGAAAGACTGGTATCAGGATGTGCTGTTCGCCGCCCCCAGCGTGGCCGCGAACGTGGCGCACCCGATGCTGCAGGAACTCCTGGCGGAACTCCGGACACCCGGCCGGAAGCTCGCTTTCCTCTGCGGCCACGACTCCAACATCGGCAGCGTCCTCGCGGCGCTCGGGGCCGAGCCGTACGACGCCCCCGGCGCCATCGAGACGAAAACTCCGATCGGCGGGAAAATCCTCTTCGAGAAGTTCCGCGGACGGGACGGGAAACTGTATGCCGACATCTGGCTCGTCTATGCTTCCGCCGACCAACTCCGGGAGGTGTCCATCCTCTCCCCGGACAATCCGCCCATGGCGCTCCAACTGCGTCTGGAAGGGCTTTCGGCCAATGCCGACGGCCTCTATCCGTTTGCCGACCTGGAGCGGCGCTTCTCCCATGCCATCGACTTGTATGAAACCTTTTGACCGAACTGAAAGATGAAAAGATACCTGATTGCAGCTCTTTCGCTCCTCCTGTGTGTGACCGCCGGCGCCCAGCGCCTCGGCGTCCGGGAGGAAGTCCGTGCGGACTGGAACAAGTCCTCCGGGCTGGACTGCCTGCTGGACCTGTCCCCGAAAGCATTGACCCCCGTTCCGAAGGGGTATGAGGCCGTGTATATCAGCCACTATGGCCGCCACGGCTCCCGGTATGCCTATACCGGCGACGCCTATTCCATCCTCCTGAACATGCTTGCCGAAGGCCGGCGGGAGGGCAACCTCACGGCCCGGGGCGAAAGCCTGCTGAACGACCTGGAGCCTTTCTGGGAGTATGTCCAGTACCGGGTGGGCGACCTCACCGAGATCGGCTGGAACCAGCACCAGGAGATTGCCCGGACGATGGTGAAGAACTACCCGACCGTGTTTAGGAAGGGGAGTTCCGTCGATGCCTGTTCGTCGCCGTCGGTCCGTGCCATCATGAGCATGTCCTCCTGCTGCGCGGCCCTTTCCCGCCTGGCGCCGAAGACGTCCGTCTATGAGCACCAGGGAATGATGGACGTGCAGGCGACGCGGCCCAATCAGGGCGCAAACCCGTTCAAGTACGAGGGGCCGGCGGAGGTATTCCCTTATCCGGAGACTTCCGAACAGTTCTTCCTCCGTCATTTCCCGAACTACAAGGATGTCCTGGCCCGCTTCTTCAAGAACCCGGACAAGGCCCTCGGACAGCGGAATCCGTACAACGTGTTCTTCCATCTGTATATGTTCGTGGCCGGCATGAACAGCCTGCCGCCGGACGTCCGGATCGACGTGAAGGACTTCTTTACGGTGGAAGAGTTCGCAACCCTTTGGGAGACGGACAACTACGAGCGTTTCCGCGAGTACCACGCCTATCGGACCCCTTGCTCGTCCATCGTGGACGACATGGTGGAGAAGGCGTCTCAGCGGCTGGCGGCCGGCAGCCGCGGCGCCGACCTGCGCTACGGCCACGACCACGTGGTGATGGCGCTCGAACTGATCATGGACCTGGACGGCTTCGACCGGGCGCCGGCGGATCCGGACGACCTCGTGTACTGGTTCCAGACCTTCCGCTCCCCGATGGCCGCCAACATCCAGTTCATCTTCTTCAATCCCCGCAAGGGCAGGACCGGGGACACCCTCGTGAAGGTCCTCCTCAATGGGGAAGAGGCCCGTCTGGGCGACCTGGAAGGCTTCCCGTACTACCGTTGGGACGACGTGAAGGCCTATCTGAAGGCCCGGACGGACCAGTTCGTGTTCCGTTCGGAGGACAAAGGCTGGACCGTCAAGGAAGTGGCCCCCGGCCTGACCTACCGTCGCTTCGAAGGAAACATGGACGGCGGCGGTTCCTCCACCCTCGTCATTGCCGGCGAAGGCGATCCGAAAACCCATGTCGTGAACCGGCCCACCGACGCAAAGGGCGAGCGCCTGGTAGGCTCCCATTTCGTCCTGGTCCATGAATAGGATATACGCCTTCCTGCTCCTTCCGGTGCTCCTTCTTTCCTATGGAAAGGCGAAGGAACCCGTGACGATGACGCTGCTTTCCTACAACGTGGGTGTTTTCTCCAAGTACGAGGAGGACACCACACCCCAGGTGGCCGAGCTGATCCGGAGTACCGGCGCGTCGCTGGTGGCGCTTAACGAGCTCGACAGCTGCAACCGGCGCCATGCGACATACCAGCTGCAGAAGCTGGCCGAAGAACTCGGAGAGTGGTCCTATCAGTTCGCCTCGGCCTTCCCCTATGCGGGCGGTGCCTACGGCAACGGGGTGGTTTCCCGCGACAAGGTGCTGTCCCGGTACAAGGTCCATCTGCCAAAGTCCGACGGCTCCGAACCGCGGAGCATCGCGGTCGTGGAGACGGACCGGTGCGTCTTCGCCTCCGTCCATCTGGACTATGTCGGGGAAAACTCCCAGCGCGACCAGGTGGAGGCCCTGAACGACTGGTTCAAAGCGGTATATGCCGGCGCCAAGAAACCCGTCTTCCTGTGCGGCGACTTCAACGCCGAACCGGACAGCGAAGCGATTCAGTTGATGCGTCAGGGCTGGACCCTGCTCTCAGGGGTGGATAACACCTACTCGACCAAGAACCCCCGCAAGTGCATCGACTACGTCTTCGCCTACAAGGCAGCGGCCCCGGTGGAAGTGCTCTCCTCGGAAGTCCTCACCGCCGGCACGGAATCCTTCTCCGACCATTTCCCGGTGAAGGTGGTGGTGAAGTTCTATTTTTGCCCATAAATCCGTATCTTTGCGACATGATTGCGCAAGAAACCATCGACGAGGCCGTGCGGCGGCTGTTCTCCACGATTGAATTCACCCAGGAGCCGGAGGGGTTGTACGATCCGCTCCGATATATGGTCGCCATTGGCGGGAAGCGGCTGCGGCCGAAGCTGTGCCTGACCGTATACAGCCTGTTCAACGATTCGTTCGGTCCGGAGATCCTGGGGCCGGCGGCGGGCCTGGAGGTGTTCCACACCTTCACCCTCATCCACGACGACATCATGGACCGTTCCCCGCTGCGGCGCGGGAAGGAGACCGTGTGGAAGAAGTGGTCGGCGGATACGGCGATCCTTTCCGGCGACGTGATGTGCATCGATGCGTACAAGCGCATCGCGCAGGCGCCGGAAAACACCCTGGGCGACGTCCTGGAGCTGTTTTCCACCACCGCGGCGCAGGTGTGCGACGGACAGCAGTATGATATGGACTTCGAGCATGTGAAGGCCGTGACCATGCGCGAATACCTGAAGATGATCGGCCTCAAGACCGCCGTCCTCATCGCCTGTTCGGCGAAGATGGGCGCGCTCATCGCTCACGCCCCGTCGGAGATCGCCGACGGCCTGTACAACTACGGCTACAACCTGGGCCTCGCGTTCCAGGTGGCGGACGACTACCTCGACGCCTACGGCGACGAGAAAGTCTTCGGCAAGCCCATCGGCGGCGACATCGTGAACGGGAAGAAGTCCTGGCTCACGGTCCGCGCGATGGAAAAGGGCGCGAAGGGCATCGCCGAGGCCCTCGAGGCGGACCTGTCGCCCGCGGAGAAGATCGCCACCGTGATGGACCTGTACGATTCGGTCCATGTCGCCGAGGACGCCCGCGAGACCGTCGCCCGCTTCCACGAGAAGGCGCTCGCCGCCGCGGAGAAGGTGACCGGCATCGCCGGATACACCGTCCTCAAGCGCTTTGCCGACGACCTGGTGGACCGCGTGAAATGAGGCCGGAGGAACTGGAAATCATGGCCCCGGCGGGGAGCTTCGAAAGCCTCGCCGCTGCCGTGGAAGGAGGCGCCGATTCGGTCTATTTCGGCATCGGCCACCTGAACATGCGCTCCCACTCCGCCAACAATTTCCAGGCGGAGGACCTCCCTGAGGTGATGCGCATCTGCCGCGCCTATGGGCTCAAGGCCTATCTCACCCTGAATATCACCCTGTACGGCGAGGAACTCGACGAGGCCCGCCGCGTGCTGGACCTGGCGAAGGAAACCGGCGTGAACGCCGTCATCGCTTCCGACATGGCCTGCATCCTGTATGCCCGCCAGATTGGCCTGGAGGTCCATATCTCCACTCAGCTCAGCATCTCCAACGTGGAGGCGCTCCGCTTCTACGCGCAGTTCGCCGACGTCGTCGTCCTCGCTCGGGAGCTCCGGCTGGAGCAGGTCAAGGAAATCTACGAAACGATTGTGCGCGAGCACATCACCGGCCCGTCCGGGAACCTCGTCCGCATCGAGATGTTCGCCCACGGGGCCTTCTGCATGGCCGTTTCCGGCAAATGCTACCTGTCCCTCGCAGCCTATGGCGAGAGCGCGAACCGCGGCGCCTGCATGCAGGTGTGCCGCCGCGGCTACCACGTCACCGACGAGGAAACCGGCTTCGACCTCGTGGTGGACAACAAGTACATCATGTCCCCGAAGGACCTGTGCACGATCGAGTTCATGGACAAGATCATCGACGCCGGCGTGAAGGTCTTCAAGATCGAGGGCCGCGCCCGCGCCGCCGATTACGTGAAGCGCGTCTCCTCCTGCTACCGCAGGGCCGCGGACGCCGTCTGCGACGGCACCTATACGCCCGAGCTCGCGGCCTCTTTGAAGGCGGAGCTCGCCGGCGTGTTCAACCGCGGCTTCTGGGACGGCTACTACCAGGGCGCCCGCCTGGGCGAATGGAGCACCGTCTACGGCAGCCAGGCCACCCGGCGCCGCGAGTACATCGGCAAGGTCACCAACTGGTTCAACCGCATCGACGTGGCCGAGATCCGCGTCGAGACCGGCACCCTCCACGTCGGCGACGAAATCGCCTTCATCGGCAAGACCACCGGTTGCGTGGAAATCAAGGTCGATGACATGCGCGTGGACCTCAAACCCGTTACTGAAGCCCCCAAGGGCGTTTTCTGCTCCGTCGCCGTTCCGGTGGCGGACCAGCCCGTGGATCACATTAACGACCACCCCGCGAAAGAGGCGGACGAACGCATCCACCCCCGTCGCGGGGACAAGGTGTTCAAGTGGGTCGAGGACTGACCCTTATTTCACCGCATCCAGGAAATACGATTCCAGTTCCGGGTCGACGCTGCCGGGAACATGGGCCTTGTCCATCAGGAGATGGCCCTTCTCCAGCAGCAGGAGCCGGTCGCAGAGGTCGTTGATCGAAGTGAGGTTGTGGCTGGAGACAAGCATGATGAGGGGCCCGATCAAGTCACGCTTCGTCCTCCCGGCGAGAAGCTGGCGTTTCTGCAGGCGGATGAGCGATTTCAGGGAAAGGGAGAACGGCATAACGAATCAGAATGCGCGGATAGCTAGGATGAGCATAAAAATCGCAAAAGAGAAGATGAGCAGAATCCCTCCCATGGCTGTCAGGGTGTTCATCTTCTCTTCCTGGAGTTCACGATCCACCACTTCATCCACCAGCGGGTGCTTTTTCCATTGCCTGATTGTTTGGATGATGCTTATGATCGCGCAAACGAAAGTGATGCCGGCCAAGATTCTTTCGATCCATGTACGGCTGAACCACATAATCGGACAGCTTAACAAAGCAGAGGCTACCCCAAGGGAGACCTTCCACTGCATCTGCTTCTTGGTGATCGGCTTTTGCTCCATAATCCTGTGGGTTACCTCGCAAAGATAATACTATTTATTGAAAAACAATAAATTAATCACAAAAAACGACAATTATCCTTATAACAGGACCGTGCTGAGGTCGGCACCGATTGTTCTGGCGGCTTTCAGGATCCGGGCGGTCATCTTTTCACCCGGATAGGCTATTCCGCTCTTGTATGCCCGCATTTTGCTTTCGTTGATTCCCGCATAAGCGGCGAACTTGCTGACATTGATGAAATCGAAATAGTTGAAAAAGGAAGGTACGTCATAATGGTAGCATACACGGATATCTTCAAATCTCGGGACCTTGTTTCCTTCCCGGGATTCTTCCTCGATGGCTTCACGGATACTGGCGAGGAAATCTTCTTTTGCCTCGCTGACGCTTTCCCCGAATCCGCCGAAATAGCTCTTGCCGATATGATCCTCGGAGTAGACGGCGAACAGTCCGTCAGACCCCTTTTCCACAACGCAATTGACTCTCATTGTCACAAACTGTTTTACATCAACAAATCATGTCTGTTTGCAAGGCCCTATAGACCCGCTTGTCTGAGAATGCTACGCAGGGTCCCTGGCGGGATTTCCTGGGTTTGGTGCCTGGGGACTCTGAACTTTGCGTCTGTCAGCGGAGAATACCAGACATCATGTCCCCTTACATTCGTCGCCCATTCATGGCAACCGTGTGATTTCAAAAGCCGCTTCAATTCATTCACTCTCATGGCTTGCCTTGAAACCACCTTGCGAAGGTAGCAATTTTGTTGCTAAATGCAAAGTGGCTAATTCAAAATACAACAAGCAAAGATTGCAAATGGATGCGGATCAAGGATCAGGGAAATGGGCCCGAAATGGCATCTTTTTATGTTTTTAATCCGGATTAATTGTTTTTGTTCGATTAATCAAAAGAAAAAAAACGGAAACAAGATGAATTCTTGTCTCCGTTTACGATGATGACCCTGTTCCCTCTCGCTCTACAGTTCCAGGGCAGAGCCCCGGTAGAAGTCCAGGAGGCGGCTCTGGAAGAGGTATTCGCAGGCGGCCTGGGCCTTGTCGGAGCGGGCTTTGGCGAGGCGGGTGCGGGCTTCGTTGTATTCCGTGACGGTGGCCTTCCCGTTCTCGTACTTGGCCTGGGCCAGGATGAAGGCGTCCTCGGAGGCCGTGGCGGCCTCGGAGGCGGAGCGGTACTTGGCTTCCGCCGCGAGGGCGTTCGCATGGGCCTGCTGGATTTCCTTGTACAGGCTCTGTTTCGCCTTGTCCAGGGTAATCTGCTGGAGCTCCCGGTTCAGCCGGGCTGTCCGGACGTTGTTCCGGGCGGAGAACCGGTCGAAGATGGGCACGCTCAGCGAGAGGCCCACATACGGGCTGAAATTGTGCGAGAGCTGCTGCCAGAAGCCGTCCTGCGGATAGAGGCTCCGGGTGTTGGTATAGTAACTGGTGCCGATGCCGCCGCTCAGGGAAAGCGTGGGGGAGAAGCCGGCCTTGGCGATCTTGATGGACAGGTCGCTGCCGTTGAGGCGGATCTGTTCGGCCTTCACGCCCGGGCGCTGCTCCACGGCATCGGCATAGATGTCCTCGGGATGCGCAAGCAGGTGGTCACCCACGGCGATTTCCGGCTTGACGATGGAGAACCCGTCCGCACTCGGGAAGTCCAGCAGCTGCGACAGGTCCAGCAGGGCGTTCCGGAGGTTGTTCTCCGCCTGCACGAGGGTGTAATCGCTCTGCGCGAGGGTGGCTTTCTGCTGGGACAGTTCGGCCTGGGAGGCCTTCCCGTTCTCCACCATCGCCTGCAGGCGTTCCACCTGGGCCTGGTCCAGTTTCCGCTGGTCCCGGGCGACGTCCACGATGTCATAGTCATAAACGACCTGCACGTAGGCCTTGGCAACGGATACGCGGATGTCGTCCCGGACACGCTCGAGGTCGGCCATGGCGGCGTCCAGGTTCAGCCGGGAAAGCTTGACATTGTTAGGCCGGGCCATCCCGTCGAACAGGTTCATGCCCGCGCCGATGGAGAAGCTCGTGTTCGTCGTGGTCGCGCCGGTGGTGTAGGTGTTGTCCTCGGTCAGACCGCGGCCGAAGTTCACGCTCTCGTTCGCGGAACCGCTGACATTCGGGAAGTAGGCGTTCTTGGACGTGTTCAGCTGGATTTCCCGCTGGGCCACGTTCAGCTCGCTCTGCTTCACATTCAGGTTGTGTTCGAGGGCCCAGTCCAGGCATTCCTGGAGGGTCCAGGGATGGCTCAGGTCCTGCGCCCCGGCCAGGGCGGGGGCGAGCAGCGCGAGGGAAAGGAGGATTCTTTTCATGGCGCTACTTCTTTTCGTCGAGGATCTGGATGCCGCGGACCTTCTCGCCGAGGGAGAGGCCTTCCTTGATTTCGATGTTCACCCCGTCGGAGATACCGGTCTTGACGTCGCGGCGCTCGTAGCCGTTGGCGCCCATCACATAGACGAAGGTCTTCTCGCCCTCGAACTGGATGGCGCTTTCGGGCAGGGTCATCACATTCTCCTCGCGCTGGAGCTCGATTTCGGCGTTGGCGCTGTAGCCGGAACGGATGGTGATGCCTTCCGGGACCTTGACGGTGGCCTTGATCTCGAAGAGGTTCGTGCCACCGGATTCCGTGGCCTTCGGGGAGATGTACTCCAGGGCCGCGTCGATGGCGACGTCCTGCAGGGCGCCCACGGTGATGCGGACGGGCAGGCCGATATGGACCCGGCCCACCTCCGTCTCGTCGATGTTGCCGTCGAAGATCAGGTCGTTCATGTCGGCGACCGTGGCGATGGTGGTACCGTCGTTGAAGGTGTTCGAGTTGATGACCGTGTTACCGACTTTTACCGGGATGTCCAGGATGAGGCCGGCCACGGAGGACCGCACGAGGGTGGAGCTTCCGGACTTGTTGGAGGACGACACGCCGTCGCGGATGATCTCCAGGGATTCCACGGAGGCGGCATATTCTTCCTGGGCCTGTTTGAGGGCCTGGGCCACCTGCTCGAAAGCCTCGGCGCTCACGAGCTGCTGGTCGAACAGGTTCTTCTGGCGGTCGTAGTTGGTCTGGGCCTGCTTGAGGTTCACCTCGGACAGGCGGACGCGGCTCTGGGCGCTGCTCAGCTGGCTCATCTCGGGGATGACCTTGAGCTTCGCGATGACCTCGTTCTTCTCGACCGTCTGGCCGGCTTCCTTGTACAGCTCGGCCACGATGCCGCTGATCTGGGCTTTCACGTTCACCTCGTCCCGGGGCTGGATCTTGCCCGTGACGACGGTGGACTTGGAGATGGTGCCCATCTCGGGCGTCAGCTCTTCGTACTGGATCTCCTTCGGGCGCGAACGCTGGAACAGGTACGCGAAGGTGCCGATGAACACGGCAGCCACGAGGAGGATGGTCAGGATTCTACCGAATTTTTTCATATGATGTTTGTTTTATTATTCGTCACGCATGGCGTCCACGGGTTTGATCTGCATGGCGCGGAGGGCGGGCATCAGGCCTGCGAGGACGCCGAGTACGGTGAGGAGGAGGGCGGCAAGGACCGCAGTGCCAAAGGGCACCTGGAAGGCGGCCTTCAGGACGCCGTCCGTGGTCATCGCCAGTTCTACGCCGGCGAGGATGAAGACGCTGAACACGATGCCGATCATGCCAGCCACGAGGGTGAGGACGATGCTCTCGGAGATGATCTGTCCGAGGATCTGGCGCGGCGTAGCGCCGATGGCGCGGCGGATGCCGATCTCGGTGGTGCGCTCCTTGACGGACACCATCATGATGTTGGACACGCCGATGACGCCGGCCAGCAGGGTGCCGAGGCCGATGAGCCAGATCAGGAAATTGATGCCCTTGAACAGGTTGTCCACGATGCCGAAGATGAGCTGGGTGTTCAGCAGGAACATCGCCTGCTCGTCCGTCGGATCGATAAAGTGCTGCCGGGAGATGATTTCCCGCACGCGCGGAGTGACATCGCTCATGGTGATGCCTTCCTTCGCCGTGAAGCAGAGGAGGTGGACGGTATTACCGAGGTTATAGGCCCGGCGGGCCTGGTTGATGGGGATGGTCACCGCGTCGGAGGCGCGGCCGTTGATGCTGATGCCGCCGCTGTCCCGCCAGTCCACGCCGATGACGGTATAGTAGCTTCCGTCGATGCTGATCCGCTGCCCGAGCGGGCTGCCGCCCTCGGGGAAGAGTTCCTCATAGACGCGCTTGCCGATTACGCACACTTTGCGCTCCTGCAGGTTGTCGGCGTCGTTGAGCCAGCGGCCGTATTTGATCTTGGGCGTCTCGATGTTGGCGTAGTCCGCCCGGGCGCCTTTCACCACCGCGCGGGAGGAGGTGTTCTCGTCCCGGGTCACGGATTTTCCCCACAGACTCACGGAGGGGGAGACGGTCTCCAGCTCCGGCACCATCGCCTTGAGGCGGTCCACATCGGCATACTCGAGGTTCCAGGTACGGCCCTTCTTAAATCCCTTGTAAGGTTTGGTGGTGGTGTTGGTCGCGACGATGCAGGTGTTCTGGGCGAAGCCCTCGAAATTCTGCACCAGCAGGTCCTTCAGGCCCTGGCCGCCGCCGGTGAGGAGCATCAGCATGAACACGCCCCAGAACACGCCGAAGCCGGTGAGCAGGCTCCGGCTGCGGTTGCGGAGGATGCTGTCCAGGATCTCCCGGAAGGTATCGGTATCGAACAGGGGTTTCATTCCGCACGCAGGGCTTCAATGGGTTTCACACGCGCAGCCTTCCAGGCGGGGACGGCCCCCGCGATGGTGCCGGCCACGATCAGCAGGATGGTCGCTTCCAGGGCCACGTCCAGGCCCACGGTCGGGTTCACCAGCATCCGGATGTCCCCGATGTCCATGCCGATGTCCACGGTCCGCTGTCCCACGGTCTTGTCCATGATCTGGCAGGCGATCATCCCGAGGAACATGCCGATGTAGCCGAAGATGGCCGTGATCGTGACGCTCTCGGCGATGATGAGTTTCAGGATTTCGGCCGGGGAGGCGCCGATGGCCTTCCGGATGCCGAACTCGTGGGTGCGCTCCTTCACGGCGATGAGCATGATGTTGGAGACGCCCACGATGCCGCTCACGAGGGTCAGGAGGCCCAGGATCCACAGGAAAGTGCGGATGATCCGCTGGGCGTCGTGCATCTCCATGTTGTCGGTGTAGCCGTTCTCGACCCAAATGCCCCGGCTGTCGTCCGGTGCGACGTCATGCCGCAGGCGCAGGGCCCCGGCGTATTCCTTTTCGAAAGCCTCGTATTCCTCCTGGGTTTCCGGGCCGTCCACCGTGAAGGTGATGCTTTCGATCTTGTCGCTGGTGTCATAGATCCCTTTGTAGGTGGTGAAGGGGATGGGGCAGGTGCGGTACATGTCGGATTCGTCGGTATGGTAAATGCCCACTACCCGGAAGGAGACCGTCCCGGCCCCCACCCATTTGCCTACGAGGGCTTTCGGATCTTTCGGTGAGAGTTCCTTGGCCTGCGCCAGGCTCAGGACGATCACCTTGCGGCGTTCCTTGAGGTCATCCGGGTTCAGGAACCGCCCGGAATGCATCTTGATCTTGTTCTGCTCCTGGTATTCGGGCAATACGCCGGAAATCTGGCCGGCGACCGTGTATCCGTCCAGGGTGAAAGTGACGCCCGTGGTTCCGGTCTGGCGGGTGACGTTGCCCACGGTCGGGGTCCAGCGCGACCCTTCCGTCCAGGTGACGTCCGTCTCGTCCAGGTCGATCACGCGTCCCTCCTGGTAGCCGGCGTACGGCTTGGAGGTGCGCCAGCCTTCCACCGAGATGGTCTGGGTGATGTAATCCTCCATGTTCCCCATGAACGAGTTCATCAGGCCGTTTCCTGCGCCCAGCAGGCAGATCAGCAGGAAGATGCCCCAGCTCACCGCGAAGCCCGTGAGGGCCGTGCGGAGCTTGTTGTTCCGCAGGTTGCTCGCTATTTCGTGGAAAAGTTCCCGCATTACTTCATCATGGTTCCGTCCCAGGCCGTATGGGCCTTGTTCTCTTCGATCTCGCCGATGATGCCGTCCTTGATGTGGATGATCTTGTCGGTCTCGTTGGCGACGCCGCTCTCGTGGGTGACGACGATGATGGTGATGTTCTCCTCCTGGTTCAGGCGCTTGAGAAGCTGCATCACCTCGACGCTGGTCTTGGAATCCAGCGCGCCCGTGGGCTCGTCGGCCAGGATGATCTGCGGGCGGGTGATGAGGGCGCGGGCGATCGCGACGCGCTGCTTCTGGCCGCCGGACATCTCGTTGGGGAAGTGGGTGGCCCAGGCCGTGAGCCCGAGCTTCTCCAGATATTCCATCGCCATCTCGTGCCGCTTCTTCCGCGGGACGCCCTGGTAGTAGAGGGGAAGTTCCACGTTCTCGACGGCCGTCTTGAAGTTGATGAGGTTGAAGCTCTGGAACACGAAGCCGATCATCCGGTTGCGGTAGTCCGCCGCCTGCTTTTCGGTCAGGTCCTTGATGAGCTTGCCGTCCAGCCAGTATTCGCCGGTGTCGTAGTTGTCCAGGATGCCCAGGATATTGAGAAGGGTGGACTTGCCGGAGCCGGAGGCGCCCATGATGGACACGAACTCCCCGCGTTCGATGGCGAGGTCGATGCCCTTGAGCACGTGCAGCGGCTGCCCGTTGTCGTACGTCTTGTTGATTCCCTTGAGTTCGATCAGCATTTTTTGTGTATTAGTATGCTATTACACTGCAAAGATAAACGGAAAAAATGAACCGGCCAAATCTTTTTGCAAAAATTTGGCCGAGTCGATATAAAAATGCTGTCTGTCAGTATTTTATTTCAGCGCCTCGAGGTTGCGCGGGTTCTTGATGTCCTTTCCTTCGGCCGTATAGAGGTAGTCCAGCAGGGAAGCGTAGTGTTCCTCCACTTTGCCGCGGACGATCTTCATCGTGGAGTTCATCATCTTGTTGGCGATGGTGAATTCCTCGTCGCAGATGCCGACGGCGGTCGGGAGCCAGCGCTCGGGGAACATGCCCTCGTGCTTGCCGCCCTTCTTGTAGGAGTCCACTTCCTGCTGGATGATGTCCAGCATCGCCTTGCGGCCTTCCTCGGAGGCGGCGTCGAGGCCCTTGGCTTCCACGGCCTCCTTCAGCGCAGCCTTGTCGGGTACGATGAGGGCGACGCAGTAAGGCTTCTGGTTGTTGTGCAGGACACACGCGTTGACGAACTTGGAAACCTCGGTGAGGTTGTCCTCGAAGCCCTCCGGGGAGTATTTTTCACCGTCGGAAGAGATGAGGAGGCTCTTGAAGCGGCCCACGACATACAGGAATTCCGGGTCCTCCGGGCAGATGTAGCCCATGTCGCCGGTATGGAGCCAGCCGTCGATGATGGTGTCGGCCGTGGCCTTGGGGTTCTTCCAGTAGCCGGCCATCACGTTCTCGCCGCGGATGACGATTTCGCCGCGCGTGCCGTGCGGGACTTCCTTGCCTTCGGCGTCCAGGATGACGATGTCCATCGGCTTCACCAGGCGGCCGGAGGAGCCGAAACGGGCGTGGCCCGCGGAGTTCGCGCAGATGATCGGGGTGGCCTCGGTGAGGCCGTAGCCCTGGAACATGGGCATGCCCACGGCGCAGAAGAAGCGCTGGAGCTCGATGTCCAGCAGGGCGCCGCCGCCCACGAAGAACTGCATCCGGCCGCCGAAGCTCTCGCGCACCTGCTTGAAGAGGATCTTGTCGAACAGGGCGACGAGGGGCTTCCGCCAGAAGGTGCCGCCCGTCCCGCGGTTGTAGTATTCCTTGTTGTACTTGATGGCGTTCTGGACGGCGAAGCTGAAGAGTTTCTCCACCTTCGGGCCCTTCTTCTTGATGCCGGCCTCGATGTTCTTCTTGAAGTTGCGGGCCAGGGCCGGGACGGACAGCATCACGTGCGGACGCGTTTCGGCGATGGCCGCCGGGACGTTGCGCAGGGTGGCGAGGGCGTTCTTGCCGATGGGCACGAAAGCGATGGAACCGGCGTAGCCCATCATTGTGTACATGCCAGCGACGTGCGCGAAGCAGTGGTCCAGCGGGAGGATGATGAGCATCGTGGAGTCCGGGCCGATGGAGATGACCGAGTTGCCCTGGGCCACGTTGGCCGTATAGTTGCGGTGCGTCAGGAGGATGCCCTTCGGGTCCGCCGTCGTGCCGGAGGTGTAGGAGATGTTCGCATAGTCGTCCGGGCCGATGGACTTGAAGCGGGCCTCGAATTCGTCCCGATGGGCCTTCAGGAATTCGTCGCCCATCTTCTGGATTTCGGACATGCGAATCTCCTTGGGCTCGAGCTTGTCATAGTCGAAGGCGGTGTCGTCGAAGACGATGACCTTCTCCACGTCCGGGCATTCGGCCAGGATGGCGCGGATGCGGGGCAGGTGGTTCCCCGAGACGAAGATGTACTTGGATTCGGAGTGGTTGATGCGGAAGACGAGGTCCTTGCCTTCGCCGAGGTTCACGGAGAGGGGGACATCGACGGCCCCGGCGTACAGGGCGCCGATCTCCGCCAGGATCCACATGGCGCGGCTCTCGGACAGGAGGGCGATCTTGTCGCCCTTCTTCACGCCCAGGGAAATCAGGCCGGCGCCGATGCGGTAGGCCTCGTTCCGGGTCTGTTCCTGCGTGATTTCCGTCCATTTGCCGTTTACTTTCTCGCGAAGGTATACGTGGTCGGCGAATTGCCGGGTGTTCTTTTCGACAAAGTCGATGATGGTGGGTCTAGCTGTCATTTACACGTCGTTTAAGTTTGAAAAAACCCCGCCGTCATTCGGCAGGGAAAAGGCCGAAGAGCTCGGCGTCGATCTTGTCCGTGATGTACTGGAAGTCCTCGGGCTTGTTCTCGAACTTGACCTTGTCCACGTCGACCACCAGGAGGCGGGCCTTGTAGTCCTTGATCCAGTCCTCGTACCGCTGGTTCAGGCCGGTGATGTAGTCGATGCGGATGGAACGCTCGTACTCGCGGCCGCGCTTCTGGATCTGGGCGATGAGGTTCGGGATGGAGCTGCGGAGGTAGATCAGCAGGTCCGGCGGGTTCACCAGGGACATCATCAGGTCGAAGAGGTCGGAGTAGTTCTCGAAGTCGCGGGTGGACATCAGGCCCATCGCGTGGAGGTTCGGGGCGAAGATGCGGGCGTCCTCGTAGATGGTGCGGTCCTGGATGATGATGTCCTTCTGCTTGGAAATCTCCACCACATCCTGGAAACGCTTGTTCAGGAAGTAGATCTGCAGGTTGAAGGACCACCGCTCCATGTCTTCGTAGAAGTCGGCGAGGTAGGGGTTGAAGTCAACGGATTCGAACTTCGGGGTCCACCCGTAGTGGGCGGCGAGCATCTTGGTCAGCGTGGTCTTTCCGCTGCCGATATTTCCGGCGATGGCGATATGCATGATGATAAGGTTTTAGATCCTTCGGCTTCGCTCAGGATGACAATGCAAAAGTAGCAATTATTTCAGAACAAACCATACAGTTCCGCGTCGATGCGGTCCGTGATGAGGGCGAAGTCCTCGGGGCAGTTCAGGAAATCCAGGTTGTCCACGTCGATGGTGATCAGGCGTCCGGTGTAGCTGCCGATCCACTTCTCGTACCGCTCGTTCAGGCCGGCGAGATACTCGATGGAGATGCCCTGCTCGTAGTCGCGGCCGCGCTTGGCGATCTGGGCGACCAGGTGTTCGATGGAACTCTTCAGGTAGATCAGCAGGTCCGGCTGCTTCACCACTTCCATCATCACGTTGTAGGAATCCATGAACGTGCGGTAGTCCCGCTCCGACAGGTTCCCCTGCGCATAGTTGTTCGCCACGAAGATGTTCACGCCCTCCATCACGGTACGGTCCTGGATGATGACGTCCTTGGACTTGCCGATCTCGATGACATCGTGGAGCCGCTTGTTCAGGAAGTACATCTCGAGGGCGAAGGACCAGCGCTTGATGTCGGCGTAGTAGTCCGCCAGGTAGGGATTGTAGGTCACCGACTCGAACTTCGGGGTCCAGCCGTAGTGCCGGGCGAGAAGGGTGGTGAGCGTCGTCTTGCCGCTGCCGATGTTGCCTGCGATTCCGATGTGCATGGGAGAGAGGGGTTATCTTTACAAACCTTAGATTTGCAGCGTAGTTGTCTGTCCCAAGGTTTGTATGACAAAAGTAGTAATTTTATGCCGATAAAGAAAGTTTAACAAAGGACAATGGAGCCGGGCGGTTCTCAATCATTACAAATGGGAAAGACCCATCTAACTTTTTTGCCCCGCCCGGCCCGTTGATCCAGGACCTGAATAAGAATATTGCCTTAGTCCGAATAAGGTTTGTAGGTGACGGATCGACGGCTCACTGTCCCCAAAAAAAGCAGTGCAAGTTATGAAAAAAATCCATGTCGGCATTGACATCAGCAAAGAAAAGTGTAATCTTTGCTACCGCAGCGGCCTTGAGATAGTCTGCGAAGAAGAGTGCGCCAATGATGTCAAAACCCTTAAGAAGGCCTTTAAAGCCGCCCTGAAGGCGCTTGACGCGTCAATGGAGGAGGTCCTCGTCTGCGCCGAGTACACAGGCCGATACATCTATCCTCTGACCGTGGCCTGCCAGGAACTGGACGTCTTCCTCTGGATGGATGACCCCACCCGCATCAAGAACTCAATGGGCCTCACCCGTGGAAAGAATGACGTCATTGATGCCGCCAGAATTGCCGAATATGCCTATCGGTACAGCGACAAAGCAGTCCGTTACTGCATCCCAGATGCCGCTCTGGTCTCCATGAAGAACCTCCTCTCGGACCGTGAGTTCCTCCTTATTGACAGAAAAAGGTATCAGTCTCAACTCTCCGACCAGAAGAAGTATATGGCTCCATGCGACTTCAAACACAAGAACAGCCGATGGAAGAAGGTCATCAAGTCCATTGACGAGCAGATAGCGGCCATCGATGCCGAGATAGAATCGTTTATTGCAGCTAATCCGGTATTGGCTCGCCAGAAGGAACTTCTTGTAAGCATTGACGGCATTGGGGATCGCATCGCCATCAACATGATTGCCATTACCGGAGGCTTCACCCGCTTCCAGAATGCACGGCAGTTCTGCAGCTTCGCCGGACTCACGCCATACAAGTACGAATCCGGAACGTCAGTTCGGTCAAAGGCCAAAATATCCAAACGGGCAAATCAAACCATGAAGGCTTTACTACACATGAGCGCAGTGAACGTGGCAACGCGCATGAAAGCCGGGGAATATAAGGATTACTACGAACGCAAACTCAAAGAAGGTAAGCACATTATGTGTATCCTGAATGTGCTTCGAGCAAAGCTGGTTCACAGAATGTTCTCCGTTATAAAACGAGACACCGAATACACAAAGGAATATAAACCAGCATGTTAGACGCGCTCCAGGGGTGGCCGCGCGGCCAGGGGCGGGACGCCCCTATGAGCGCAATAAATATCCATAAACAACACCGTTGAATCGAAGTGATGACCTATTAACCCAACTTCTGTCCAAATCATTTGGAAAATCCATAAGAATAGTTAAGGAAATATTCCGTATTTTTGCAAGGTAATCCGATTGTCGCCATGCTTCAGATCAAGATTTTTCCGGTGAACCCGCTGGGGGCCAACTGTTACGTATGCTGGGAAGATGCGGGTAAGGCCTGCATCGTCGTGGACCCCGGTTTTTACCGGGACGACGAGGAGGAGATGGTGTCCTCCTTCCTTTCCGAAAACGGCCTCACGCCCGACGCCGTCTTCCTGACGCACGCCCACTTCGACCACACCTGGAGCGCGGCCTCCGTATCCCGGCGCTATGGCTGCCCGGTCTGGATGTCGGCGGCCGACGACCCCATCCTCCGGGACCATTCCGCCATGTTGAACCGGCTTCAGCTGGAGAAGACCGTCGAGCTGTTCGCGTACCGGGATGCGGCGGACGGGGAGGTCATCCACGCCGGCGGTGTCGACTGGAAAGTGATCGCAACCCCCGGGCACACGCCGGGATGCGTATGCTACTGGTGTGAGCAATGGGGCGTCGTCCTGTCGGGCGACACCCTCTTTGCCGGCAGCATCGGCCGGACCGACCTGGACGGCGGCGACTATGATGCGCTCATGAAATCCCTGCGGGAAAAGCTCCTGACCCTCCCCGGGGACACGGACGTCCTTCCCGGTCACGGCCACCCGACCAGCATCGCCCGCGAAGCCGCCACCAACCCCTTCCTTCTTCCCTTCAACGAGCCCAATACCGACTGGTCGGACCAGGACGGCCTCGCTATCGACGGAATCTAGGCGATTCGACGGGGTTCTCTCTTGCTTTTGCCGATAGTTTTGCGTAATTTTGTACGACTATGGGCATCACGGAACGGAAATGGACCGTCCATGATTCGGGGGATCCCGAAAAAGTGGGACGGCTGGCGACGGAGCTCGGCGTGGACCGGGTTCTCGCGGAGCTGCTGGTCCAGCGCGGTGTGGAAACCTTCGAGCAGGCCCGCCGTTTCTTCCGTCCCAGCCTCGACGACCTCCACGACCCGTTCCTGATGAAGGACATGGACAAGGCCGTGGAACGCCTCCACGAGGCCATCACCAAGGGGCAGAAAATCCTGGTTTACGGCGATTACGACGTGGACGGCACGACGGCCGTCGCCCTGGTCTATTCCTTCGTCCGCCGCTTCACCAAGCGGGTCGAATACTACATCCCCGACCGTTATGACGAGGGCTACGGCGTGTCGTACAAGGGCCTGGACTGGGCCTCGGACAACGGCATCAACCTCCTCATCACCCTGGACTGCGGCATCAAGGCCATCGAGAAGGTGGAGTACGCCCGGAGCAAGGGCATCGACGTAATCATCTGCGACCACCACCTGCCGGAGAACGAACTTCCCGGCGCCGTGGCGGTGCTGGATCCCAAGCGGGAGGACGACCACTATCCTTTCGACGACCTCTGCGGCTGCGGCGTCGGCTTCAAGTTCGTCCAGGGTTATTCCCAGAAATACAACATAGACTTCGAGACCCTGGAACCCCTGCTGGACCTGCAGGTGGTGTCCATCGCCTCCGACCTGGTGTCCATGGTGGGGGAGAACCGCGTCCTCGCGCATTTCGGCCTCAAGCGCCTGAACGAGAATCCCCGCAAGGGCCTGCTCGCGATGCTGAGCCTCGCGAAGCTGGAGCCCGGCCACGTGACCATCGACGACATCGTCTTCAAGATCGGCCCGCGCATCAATGCCGCCGGCCGCATGGAGTCCGGCCGGCTCGCGGTGGAACTCCTGACGGCGATGGACGACCGCTCGGCCTTCCAGATCGGCGAGAAGATCAACGACAACAACAACGAGCGCAAGAACATCGACCGGGAGATTACCCAGGAGGCCCTGGAGATGGTCCAGAATGGTACCGCCCTGGAAACGGAGAACGTGACCATCGTCTATAACCCGACCTGGAACAAGGGTGTCGTGGGCATCGTCGCCTCCCGTCTCGTGGAGGCCTATTACAAGCCCACGGTGGTCCTTACGAAGTCCAACGGTTTCATCACCGGTTCCGCCCGCAGCGTCGCCGGATTCGACCTGTACGCCTCCATCGAGAGTTGCGCGGACCTGCTGGAGAACTTCGGCGGCCACGTCTATGCCGCCGGCCTCACGATGAAGGAGGAGCACCTGGAGGAGTTCTGCAAGCGGATGAACCGCTTCGTCTCCGGCAATATCACCAAGCAGGAGCTCACCCCGGTGGTGGACATCGACGCCCGCCTGGACTTCTCGCAGATCACCCCCAAGTTCTTCCGCATCCTCAAGCAGTTCCAGCCCTTCGGCCCCGGCAACTCCAACCCGGTTTTCCTCACGGAGGACGTCTATGACGCCGGCAACGGCCGGAAAGTGGGCGCCGGCGGCGTGCACCTGAAGCTGGACCTGATGCAGGAGTCCCAACCCTACCGGCAGATTCCGGCCATCGGCTTCAACATGGCCGACTTCTACGACCACATCAAGGCCGGCAACCCCATCGACGTGTGCTACTCCATCGTTGAGAACTTCTACCGCGGCTCCTCCACCTTGCAGCTCCGTCTCAAGGACATGCGGGAACGGGACGAATTGATTTAACCCCCTCGAACATATGAAAAGGCTTGCTCTTTTTTTGATGCTGCTGACCCTGGGCTTCGGGGCCGGGGCGCAGAAGATCGTCCATTTGAACCGGTATGCCGCCGCCAACGCCGCGCTGCCGCCGGCGGAAGGTCCCCGTGTGGTCCTGTACGGTGACTCCATCACCGACGGCTGGGCCTCCCAGCGCAAGGATTTCTTCGCCGCCACCGGCTTCATCGGCCGCGGCATCAGCGGGGAGGAGACGGCCCAGATGCTTCTCCGTTTCCGGGCCGACGTGATCGACATCGGCGCCTCCACGATGGTCCTGCTCGCGGGCATCAATGACATTGCCCAGAACATGGGCGACCCGTATGTGGAGGACGTCACCTATGCGAACATCCTGAGCATGGTCGACCTCTGCTGGCAGAACGGCATCCGGCCGGTCATCTGCGGGGTGCTGCCTTCCTACAATCTTCGCTGGCGTCCTGAGGTCACGGATACCTATGAAAAAGTGTTGAGCCTCAACGCCCGCCTCAAGGCCTACTGCGAGCGCCACGGTATCACCTATGTGGATTACGGCAGCGTCCTTGCCGGTCCTGACGGCAAGATCAAGGCGGAGTATTCCGGAGACACCGTCCACCCGAATGCGGCCGGCTACGAGCTCATGGAAAAACTCCTGCTGGAGACGCTGAAGTAAACTTTACTGCGCGATAAACAGATACGTGATCGTCCCCATCTGACGGGCGGGGGCGGTCGTGGAGGCATTGAATTTCGACAGGCGGGCGGCGCGGGTGGCGAAGCTGCGCAGACATCCGTCCTTGGAGGAGGCGCCGTCATCAATCTTGGCGTCCATGACCTTGCCCTGGTTGTTGACGGTGATGATGACCGTCACTTCGCCCGCGCCGACGCAGCGGTAGGCGGGGATGGGGAGATGGGTGGCCTTGCGGCCGTCCAGGGACCAGGAGAGTACGGAAGGACCGCTGTAGGTTTCCTGCTTCCGGGGTTTCGTGTCGGACGGCGGCGTGACGGGATCCTGCACGTAATCCTCGGGATTGTCCTGCTGCCGGTGCTGGCCGTCCTTGAGGTCCTGCGCCAGGCGTTCGGCGTCGCGGTACAGCTGGTCCGCGTCCGTGTTGCGGTCGTCCTTGAGCTGGGAGCGGTTCACCGTCACGTTCCGCACGGGCTGGGTGCGGGCGGCGGCGAGGAGGTCCTCCAGCTGCGCCAGGGCGGTGCGCGAAAGCTCTTCCTGCTTTTCAATCCGCTCCTGTTCCTCCTGTTTGGTGAAGTCCAGCACGAAGGAATTCTCCCGCTGGACGGCATACCCGATCTGGCCCAGAAGCAAAATGATAATCACCGCGAGATGAACGATCGCGGTGATGTACAGTCCTGCCTTCTGGTCGGGGGTCAGTTTCATTTGCGGTGGCGGCTCCGTTTCTCCAGCGCCTCCTCCACCGTGGTGGTGAGGACGTCGATCGCCACCTGGTTGTGGCCGCCCTGGGGGACGATGATGTCGGCGTAGCGCTTGGAAGGTTCGATGAACTGGAGGTGCATCGGCTTCACCGTGTCGCAGTAGTGCTCGATGGCGGTGTCGATGGTGCGGCCGCGCTCGGCCACGTCGCGGACGATGATCCGCAGGACGCGGTCGTCGTCGTCGGCATCCACGAAGATCTTGATGTTCAGCTGGTCGCGGAGTTCCTTGCAGGTAAAGATGAGGATGCCCTCCACGATGATCACCTCGGCCGGTTCCACGGTGACGGTTTCCGTGGTGGAACGGGAGCAGGTGATGTAGGAGTACACCGGCTGCTGGATGGTATGGCCCTGCTTGAGTTCCCGGATCTGCTGGCACATCAGTTTCCAGTCGATGGCGTCGGGATGGTCGAAGTTGATGTTCTTGCGTTCCTCCACGGGAACGTGGCTGGAATCCTTGTAGTAGGAATCCTGGGGAATGACGACCACCCGGCCCTGCAGTTGGCGGGTGATGGCCTTGACGACCGTGGTCTTGCCTGAGCCGGAACCTCCGGCGATACCGATGACGAGCATATCCTGTGGTTAGTTAGTAGGTTTCCGTTAAAACTCAGCGTTCTTCGGCGTGCGCGGGAACGGGATGACGTCGCGGATGTTGGCCATGCCGGTGACGAAGAGGAGCAGGCGCTCGAAGCCGAGGCCGAAGCCCGCGTGCGGCACGGTACCGTAGCGGCGGGTGTCGATGTACCACTCGAGGTTCTTGCGGGACATGCCCAGTTCGTCGATGCGGGTCTCGAGCTTCTGCAGGTCCGCTTCGCGCTCGGAACCGCCGATGATCTCGCCGATCTTCGGGAAGAGCACGTCCATGCCGCGGACGGTCTTTCCGTCCTCGTTCTGCTTCATGTAGAAGGCCTTGATGTCCTTGGGGAAGTCGATCAGGATGACCGGCTTGCCGAAGTGCTGCTCCACGAGGTAGCGCTCATGCTCGCTCTGGAAGTCGGTGCCCCAGTGGACCGGGTACTCGAACTGCTTGCCGTTCGCGACGGCCTTCTCGAGGATGTCCACGGCCTCCGTGTAGGTGACGCGCTGGAAAGCGATGCCCAGCACGCTGCGGAGCCGCTCCACGAGCCCGTCGTCATACTTGTCGTTGAGGAACTGCAGGTCGTCCATGCAGTGGTCCAGGGCGTACTGGACGAGGTATTTCACGAACTCTTCGGCGAGTTCCATGTCGTCGTTGATGTCGTAGAAGGCCATTTCCGGCTCGATCATCCAGAACTCCGCGAGGTGGCGCGGGGTGTTGGAGTTCTCCGCCCGGAAGGTGGGGCCGAAGGTGTAGATCTCACCCACGGCGGTGGCGCCGAGCTCGCCCTCGAGCTGGCCGCTCACGGTAAGGCTGGTCTTCTTGCCGAAGAAATCCTTGGAGAAATCCACGTTGCCCTTCTTGTCCAGCGGGATGTTCTTGAGGTCCATCGTGGTGACCTGGAACATGTCGCCGGCGCCCTCCGCGTCGGATTCGGTGATGAGCGGGGTGTGCAGATAGACGAAGCCCTTGTCGTTGAAGAACTTGTGGATGGCGAAAGCCATGGCGTGGCGGATGCGGAGGACGGCACCGAAGGTGTTCGTCCTGAGGCGCATGTGCGCGACGCTGCGGAGGTACTCCAGGGAAGTGTCCTTCTTCTGGAGCGGGAAGCGCATCGGGTCGCATTCGCCGATGACTTCGATCTCCTTGGCCTGGATTTCCACGGCCTGGCCGCTGCCGATGGAGGCGACAAGCTCGCCCTTCACGGCGAGGGAGGCGCCGGTGGTGATGCGCTTGAAGAGCTCCTCGTCGAAGAGCTCCGCGTTCGCGACAACCTGGATGTTATTGATGGTGGAACCGTCGTTGAGGGCGATGAACTTCACCTGTCTGTTGCCTCTCTTCGTCCTGACCCAACCTTTAGCCAGCACTTCTGCGCCCGGCTGCATCCCGAGCAGTTCCTTGATCTTGCTTCTTTTCATAACGCGTATACGTGTAAATCATGCAAATATACGGAAAAAAACCCTATTTGCCTACTGCGAGGGGGAAGATAACAAAAAAGCAGCCCTTGGGAGGCTGCTTTCTTGCAATATTCGCGTGCGGATTATTTGTCTCCGCCGGGTTTTCTCGAAGCGTACATGATCTTCAGCGCGGAGCAGCGGCGCAGCTCCTGCTTGACATCCGACACGATACCCATTCTGACGTCCTCGTCAACGCGGAGGTTGACGGTCATCAGGGAACGGTCGGCCTCGGACATGGCGTCACGCTCGGAAGCGATGAAGTCGCGGATGTCGTCGATGGTCTTGAAGGAATCGTTCAGCTGGATACGGGCATCGGTACCGTACATGGCCTGATACTGGCGGGTCGGCGAGCCGATGTTGATGTTGGCGGACAGGTCCTTGCGCTCGAGCTTCGCGGCTTCGGAAGCCACGGGGAGCTTGACGATGACCTTGTTCTCCGTCTCACGCATCTGGGTCGTCACCATAAAGAAGAACAGGAGCATGAACACGATATCGGAGAGGGAACCCGAGGAAATGCCGGGAACGCTCTTGTTGTTTCTTGAACCTCCGAATTTAGACATAATTCAATCCTCCATTATTTCTTTCCAGTGTCCTTCGGCTCGGCCTCGGAGATGTTCTGGGGCACGGCCTTCTTGACGATGTCTTGCTGAGCTTCCGAAAGACGGGCGAATTTCATTCCATACTCGCGCATGGAGAATTCGTCACGGAGTTCGTTCACGGCCTTGACGAGCTCATTCTGCACTGCAAGATAGGCCTGGTAGCTGGTACCACGGTCGTTCTGCAGGGAGATGACGCCCTTGGAGACCATGTAGGTCTTGCCCTCGATCTCCTTCTCCTCCTTTTCGGGGAGGTTCGGGTCGTTGTTCGGATTGGCAAGGAACTCCTTCATCTTGTCCTTCAGGTAGGCGATATCCATGGCTTCGTTACCGGCAAAGAGCTTATCTGCAGAGTTGATACGCACGATAACGATGTTACGGCGGTTCACCTTCTGGTCCTGGGCCTGCTTGGAATCAGGGATAGGAGGCAGACGGCGCTGCAGACCTGACTGATCACCCATCGTGGTGGTCATCAGGAAGTAGCAGAGCAGCAGGAACGCGATGTCCGCTGTTGAGCTAGAGTTAATTTCCGGTGTTTTCTTTGCCATGATCTTTACGCTTTTTTATTGCGGATCGAAGAGAATACCTCTCCAACGATGATCGCGACAACGGCGGCCACGGCCAGGAAGTAGGTGAGGTTCAGGATCGTATCGGTGAGTTTGAGCTCGGATGTGCTGGGCGGGGTAGCACCGGTGAAGCCGATGGCCGGGGCACCGGAAGCCACAAAATAGGCTACCAGAGCCAGGATAACGGCGGCACCGAGGCCGATACCGATACGCACGAGACTCTTGGGGTCGGTTTTCGCTGAGATGTAGAGACCGATGCACAGAACTGCGACCAACGCGAGGATA
>Ga0247611_10000133_pt1 | contig 151638 bp, 127 predicted proteins | sample 177DNAGHGhighgp2_FD_192422 | JGI IMG/M metagenome (GOLD analysis project Ga0247611, IMG submission 192422) | Sheep rumen microbial communities from Palmerston North, Manawatu-Wanganui, New Zealand - 1770 DNA GHGhigh gp2 | ecosystem: Host-associated > Mammals > Digestive system > Stomach >...
GATTTTATCGATACGAACAAGCGTATCGTTATCAATGTTATATACAAATGAGAAATTGCTTGTTGTTGAAATATAAACGTAACTACCACAACCAAAGATACCATCCGATTCATAGTCTTCTGGTAAATCGAATGTTGTTTCTGTTCCATCAGACATATCGACAACATGCCAATGGTTTACCGCAGTCCCAATATCCATATACAACAGATATGACGTGAATTCTTGAATGTGTAAGAATTTTACATTTGAGAACTTCATTACACCATCATTCGGAATATCCGCTTGATTCAGATCCAATACATATCCTGTATTATTCACTGGATCAAATGCAGAGAAATATCCATCTTCAGAATGACTCCAATATGTACAATATCCGTCAGGAGAGTATTCTTTATTTGTTGCTCGGAATTTTTCATTCTGCATGAATGGTTGCCCATTGTCTGTTCTGAAATCAAGATCAATGTATGTCGGTGCTTGTGATGAATTTGATATGTCATAAATTCTGATACATGATATCGGTCCCGGTCCCATACTCCATTTCAATAAATATTTTCCACAAATATATTGATCACGGAGATCGGCCCAATAGTTCGTTCCATCAACCGCAAAGAGGATTGGATATATTGCGGAAATCGTGTTGGTGTTATTATCGATATAGATTAATTTATCCGCAAGAACGACGCAATTATATGTTTCTGACGTGATGAGCTTTCCTCCAAGATATTTTGCTGCATCAGGCAATGTGATAGGAAATTCTACATTTGCCGTACCATTGTAACTATGAACATCCTGAGCATATTTGAATGTGTAATACTGGTTTACATTTTCACCAGACGTGTTGAATTGTAAATAGTATTTCTTCTTTCCGAGGTTTCTGGAATCATCCGGAATATTGGTGATGTCAGGAATATCAACATATGTCGTTGGATCCCAGTATTTGTCAGTACAATAAATCTGTTTTGTGTCTGTAGACACAATAGAACTGATTCTCAATGAACCCGCTTTGTTGTTACAATGGACCATGACGTCACCTTCTGATGATTTAAACTCAAATCCAAATCTTCCCATTTGTCCATAATATGCGTTTGGATAATTATTGTAATCATCAGCGATATTCCATCCTTTATGACCATTCGCACAGTTATACATATACGATGAGGAAATATTATAATCCAATATCGGTACTTGTCCATTCCATGTATTAGAATTCCATGCTACACCACCAAATTGTTTATCGAATTCCAATGATTGACAATCATTTGTATACAGTGTTTGAATGCTCACGGTTTCTGTTCCATTATTTGGTAACCACAATTCTTGGAATAAAGCAAAAGGCATTCCCGAATTGTTTATATATCCATAATCATTTTCTACTGATGTGTTTGACGTATACATCATGAAATGCATTTGTTGTTTTGGATCTGTTCTGATGGAAACATCTCCACTAAACGAACCGTTAGAAACACGTCCACCAATGTTATATAATGCGGTTCGTTTATATGTGAATATCGGCTCTTGAGTTGCTGCCATGGTACCATAATACATGATATTTTTACTGACATCATATGTGCCTGTATCAATCGTCGTGCCATATATAACTTTATTATTGTCTAATCTATGCGTGTTCACCGCCGAACCAATGACCGTGTACACCAAACCAGAATAACCGCTATTGCGATTGTTGGTACTATAACTTCCTAAACAAGCAACTTTTGCAGGATTAATAATCAGATATTGTTTGCTTGTCCATAGATTACTGATGATGCTTGCTTTCATACCCGCAGCAAAAAAGACATGAATCGTCATCTTTTCATTGGTATGTTTTGTGATTCCGAGATTATGATTCTCATCATACACCAACATATGTGCGGTCATAGCATTATTTCCACCATTCACCAGTGTAAACAAACCAATCTCGTTAATCGTAATATCTTCGGTTATTCCGGAAATATTATAATCAAATACAACATAACCCATATTTCTGTGTTGATAAATAATATCCGTATTTGGGTCATATTGACAAGCATATGTTGTTAAATCGGCATATAATGTGCCGGATACATTCAATGGTTCTTCAAGAGCTCGATCAGAAACTGTTGGTGTTGTTGTACCGCTTCCCAATTGTATGTTTCCAATACAATAAACAGGATATGTATCACTATAACGACTATTAACACCACTCTTGTATATTTCCGACATACCGGCATTCGTAATCACGTTTGTTGCATATGCTTCTCCTGTGATATTTCCATCACGATCTTCTGTCTGAATGACATACATATTACAGAAGTCTTTCGGTGTTAATTGTTTACCAGAAACAGGTTTATTTTCAATGAATCGTTTCAATCCAGGATACATCTCAAAGATTTGATTCATTTTATTCACTCCTTTCAAATTAATGGTCATCCGTAATCGTAGGTCCGTTACTGGTGAAATTTTGTAGCGTGATCAACGGTTCGTTATTGGTGTAATTTGGTAGATCTTCATATAATACCAATGTAGAATCGTCGAATTCAAATTCGACGATATTGATATTATGATCTTCATCGAGATCATGTTCAATCGTTGTAAAGTTTACCAATACCGGATCACTGAAACCGAATTCAACAATATTGATATTGTGATCCGGTTCAAAATCTTTTTCAGTAGTCGTATAATTGACCACTGAGAAATCCCCAAACTCGAACCCTAAGATGTTTATATTGTGATCCTCAACATTCTTTTCAGATACAGTATAATCAGCAATAGTTCCTGTTGAATCCCATTGTGTCAATGTAACGACATGATCAATATACCAAGCTTTTAACCATTCACCAGATACATATAATCCTCGGACAGGTTTAATTTGATATCCAGCTTGTGGGTGTAATGTTTTATAAAACTCTATGGTTTTTCGCAATTTTGACATATGCTATTCACCTTCTTTCATATAGCAAATGTTACTCATCCGTTTTCTTTTTCATAAAAATGGTATATATATAATTAATATGATATCAGATCAAATGTGCTTTGTGGCAACTCGTTGTCTAATCCGAGTCCACATGTGTCTCCTCACAAATCCCTTGCATTCGGGTATTGTGTAGCACAAGATTGCTGAGATCTGGTATCATATTCACGCAGGATGAGGTCATCAATCACGACAGAATGAAATTATCGAACGGATAATGGAATGATGTTATGGTTGTGACCTTCATCCTTTTTTTTGATTAAAATGAGAATGGGGCGCAATGCGCCCCATTCCACTTACAGAATTTCGATCACGATATTGGCATCATCCAATACAAACATTTCCGGAACATATCTCTCTAATTCTTTTCGAGGCATATCTTCCAATGTATCCCATTTCTGAACAATCGCTTGATAATCTGCATTCATGTAATTTCCACCCTTAACAGATTTCTCGTTGGTATACCATCCTTTGAATTTCAGGTAAGCAACATTTGAATGCTCTTCAAGTAATTTGATCAATTGGGAAATGTAGATATTATTGTCCATAGAAATTGTATCCAATGGCGTATGGACTGTTGTCAAACGATTGAAGTATGATTTGATAATAGAACGGAGTTCGTTCAATGTATTTGTACGCAACGCAGGATTGTACAATTTCACAGCAAACTCGATCTGTACATTCAAATCCGGCCAGAATGTATCCGTCTTCAGATTCTTATCAATGTCTGATACATAAGAATGTGGAAGACCATATGTCGCAATTAATTTACAATCCAGATAGTTATTTCCTTCCAGACGTTTGAAGATGACTGGTTCGATTGCTTTGTGAACCTGTGTAAATGCAGACACAAATGACTCAAAGAAATCAGATGTCATCAATGTGGATTGAATGAATGGAACCAGTTGAATTTCAATTCCACTATTGACGGATGTCCCTGCAAAACACTCATCGATCTGACCAGGATAATTCACAATCATATCATACAACGTTTCCCAGTTGACATCACCTTGATATGCCGTCTTGGAAACAATATTCAATTCTTGTGTAAATGATTGAACCCATTCTGTATTGAAATCTGGAACATCATCTTGACCGGAATATTGTGAAATCAATGCTAAGAGAATATTGAATTCTGATGATGCTATGATCTTAATATCATCAAACTTCAATCCAGATTCATCTGTCGTTCCCGTGATGATATGATATGCATACTCTTTTATTGTATACAGATTTCTGACAGCTGGATCAAATTTGATCAAATCCATCAATTGATCGTATACATAAATTTGTGTATCCGACGGTTCAACATATTCACCAAAGTCAACGACGCTTCTCATTTCTTTCAATTCTTGAACGAGTGATATGTCATCAACTTTCCATTGGTCTTGCATACGATATCCAACATAATTTTCTTCATCCTCAAATGATGATTGATGGAATATGTCTTCGGCAAATACTGGTGAATCTGATTTGAACAGAATCTGAATAATGAATTCTGGCTCCGTTGCATCAACACTGACAGTGCCATTTGGTATTGCAGGAACCCATGAGCCACCACCATTGTTGATAGAAGCAATATGGATACGATTATCCACATCCACCAGTTTATTCAGCGGATACATATTTGCTTCAAAGCGGATAGAACCATCTGATTCAATCTGTACAGGTTGCATTTCAACGCGTCCAGTTGACATACCATTCATACGGGATTCCAATACAACACGCAGCATATTTTCATCCAACGGAAGTTTATCCGATTCCAGATAGAAAATTGCTTCGCCGTTGTTGTCTCCCTGGAATAATGACAAAGGCATGCGATAATATGCAACTGCAGAATCCGATGCAGTCGGTTTCATATCTGCATACAGAATGATTCCATTATTGCCAACATCATCCAGATTGAAGAGGAACGTTCCATCCGGCTGTTCAACGGGTTCGTATGGTGTGTAAACATTTGCAGCATTGAAAATCTTGTATGTAATGAATTCGCCATTATCCAAATAGATATTAAAGATAACGGGAGAATCATAACTTCTTCCAATACGATACAACTTTGTTTCACCATATTTTGTCAGAGTCGTTTCGAATGCTTCATATGTGATCATATGCGTAATGCGAGTTGCTGTTTCTTCATTCAATCGCATCTCGTAATAACTCTGCATTTCTCTTCTTCCGAATTTAAATGGGGAATCATCTGGTAATGCTGGGAACAGTGTGATGTCCGTGTCACCAGACACTTTTACTTCATATCCATTCCATTTACCTTCATTACCCCATACATCATCCGAACCAAAGATGCTTTCGAATCCGGTAATCGGCAACATGACAGTCTTGTAGTCACCGGTTTCAGGATCAATGTTTGTATGATCTTCAATCCACAAATCCGTCAGAATCCATTTATTTGCACCAACCTGATTTCTAGTTCTAACGCACAGATATGTTTCTTCTGGATTGAATGGGAGATATTGATCATCTTCGTTCAAGACAAGAATCGGAATCTGCCTGTTATACAAATCAGATGGTTTGTGGAAATAATTCCACATGACTTCTGGGAATTTCGGCGGCTCGATATTTGAACGAAGATACTTTACAAAATCAGATCCACCTAACGATTGATTGCTCTGGTTTGGAATAATAACTGTTGACAGGACATAATAATCATCCTTGTATGTTCGTTTGATTTGAACATATGCCGGAGTACCATGATAGATGCGAGCAGAATCACGGTATACATCCTGATTATTTTCGTATTCAAATTTTGCAGGTATCAATGAAGCGGTTGTCGTTTCATTAATCCATGGATTGAAGTATCCAATTGCAAATGGATCTTTCTGAATTCGAATACCGAATGGATTTGCAAATAAATATTTTGCATCAACATTCACAGCAGTCTCCGCAGTTTCAACTTGATCAGAAGCAATCACAACCAACGGCTTTACGGTATATCGATTCGCTTCCGGGTTATTATAGATCCAGGCCCAACCAGGAGGAATAATGATTTCATTTTTTGAAATGATATTGTCATTATTCTTGAACAGAATTCGATACGGGATCGTTGCATGTAATGTATTCGTGCGGAACACATCACCATTATCATCTGTCAATGCCAAGAATCCACTCCAGATTCTTCCCCATGGATCATCACGACGTTTGAAGAAGAATGGATAAAGAATTCTTTTGAAGAAGAATGTCTTGAACCATTCATAGATGTCATGGTCGGATGAAATCACATTCGCCGTATTGTATGCTTCAATGGTTTCTCGACGCGTCGTTTCTATGGTACCGATGTTTGTTCCGGCCATACTTCCAGACATAATAAATGCTGTCTTCTGGACATTTCCGTTATTGGAGTATTTGTTCGTTGAAGTAATGATCGAAACGGATTCGTCTGTCTTGAATGCGGAGAAATTCGCTGCTTCACCATGACATGTATACACAGTGATTTCAAATGATGAATTCATTTGTGGAACAAAGTATCTGTTACCATTTCTCTGGAATACAAATCTGATTGTATTTGGAGAATCCATGATGTAATGTACATATGCTCCTTGATCCTTTACATCAGAATGCATTGGGAGAATATGATCTCTATCCAGATATTGTGAATTTCCAACACCGTCAATATATTTTACCTCGAATCCGGCAATATGATTCTGGCATGTGATAACAGCGTCTGCATTCGGAATACCGTTTGTCATATTATTCACGACGATATGTTTCTGGCGTGTATATTCAGACATCTTCACAAACAGGTGCAACCATGTACTGGATGTGCGATACAAAATATACGGATTCTTATTGACCGCAATGAAATTATGCTCATCCATATTTGTATACTGAACATTCCATGTTGGGTTATCTGTATCTGTGAATTGAATCAATACATCATAATCTAAAGAATAAACGCTGCCATTCTTCAGATTAATTTTCGTATCTTTATCCAGAATGAATTCCATCAGATTGTTATCCGGATTTTCCACAGCATTCTTTTTGATATCATCTATCTTCAATTCAAGCATGAAGTTACATGCTGATGGTGTTGCAAAAGAATATCCGAGATTGAATATTGCTGCTTCAGCATAAATTGAATCAGATAGTGCTGCTTTTGTGATGAATGATTCATTCAAATAAAATGAAGATGTGAATGCAAGATTTTCAATGACTTGTGACATGTATTCGCTTACAACAGAAAAGAATCCGCTATTCAATACATTGATCGGAATATCATGGAATACTCGCGGCATCAATACGTCAGAAATATACGCTTTGATTTGTGAGTCATCCGAATAGTTATTCAGAATGACATTTGTATCATTTGACGCCATATAATGACCTCCTTATTTTAATTTGAACAATGGGTTGAAAAACCCAAATGTAATGTTCTGCACCTAATATATAGGTGTTCAGAATCATTACATCAACGTTTTATCTGTTGATGTACTATTTATATATTATGGAAGGAGCAAATAACATGAGCATGGATAATGTCCAATTGAAGCAGGAAGATATGCTGAATAATGATGTAGTGTTATCAGACATCAATCCTGTGACGAATACTGCTTCCGTTGATGACTCTGCGACAGGTGAAAAACTCCAAACAACAATTGAGCTGATTTGGAATGCCATCAATAATAAATTGACACGTGTCGTAAATTCTGTGAATGGCAGAACCGGTGTTGTCATTCTGACATCTGAAGATGTTGGTCTCGGTAATGTCGACAACGTTTCGTTCACGGATATCAAACAATGGTTGATTGAAAGACTGGAACAAGCGTTCCGTGATAAGAAACTTTATCTGTTTAATACAATGGATGAAGTCAATGCAATTGTTGATCTGAATGATGAATCATATGCGTGGGCACCATTCTTTGTAGAAGCGCGTGATGGAAGATTAGGAGATGATCAGAAATCATGCATCGGTTTATTCACATGGGATACAACATCATCTCAATTGAGCAAAGAATACATGGAAATCAATACGATTGGTTTTGGTGTATCTCAAGATGTAGGAGGAAGTCCGAGTATCATTTATGACCAGCAGGTTGATAAGAATGGTACCATTATCGATATGCGTGGTGGTGGTATTGCTGTCAACATTCATAAAGATGAAGATGCATTATATATCGATGATTCCGGTATGACCAAATCTTCTCAGGGTCTCCGTATCGATAAATCAAAAGTCACCCCAAGAACATTCCTCATCGATGGTGTATATGGTTATAATGAAACATATAAATGGGTAAAAGTTATCGAAGGATACTTCAATCCAATTGATTCCCTTTTTTATAAAGAATATGATAAAAAGAAGGCTCAATACTCGGGCGTGTATGAAAACGGCGATCCGAATGCTATATATCGAGATAAACGTAAACACACAGACGATTATCCAGATTTCGAACCGAACAAATATTATGCTTCTGAACAGGATGTGATAATTAACGAACCCTTTACAACAGAACCGTTTGACTGGCGAGAAAATTACATGGATTATTATGAGATTGGAACAGATCCATCAAGTCCAACTTATAATCAGATATACCATGTACCTCCTGTTGGAGAAGTATATGCATATGGTTATAAGTATAATGAGAGCACTAATCCACCACGTTGGTCTTTCTATAGACAAATATCATATGATTCGTTATATGGTGAATGGAAAGGCGAACAAATGGCTGATTCTTTTCTTACATGGAATGCGCCAAGATTAACCGATCCGTTATGTGAAATTATAATCGATGGAAGGGTATTTCCTGAAGCACATATAAACAGAGACTGGATCAATGCACATGATGAATTCCGTAAAAACGATATCATTATTTGTGTATTTTCATATGATAAATATGTTAATGAACAAGCATTATTTGGTGGAATCGCAGGATGGGTTGCTGAACATCCTTTGAATAATTTCGTTCCATACGGCATGAACTGGGAATACATGTCTCTTCAACCTGCTGTGGGTACTGTTACACAAATTCCGGTAAATGATGATCCGGCGATTCATTACCGGATAGAATTTAAATCATTGCGGACAAATATTGATGGGTATGGTGTAAAATATATACCAAATCATCAATCAGTATATGATAATCCTGCTGATGTAAACTCTTTTAAAGAAGCAACAAGCCAACTTAGTATAGACGTGACAACATCGCAAACAGATGATGAAACAAGCTTTACCGGTTATGGTAGTAGAAACGTGAGTGGTGTTCAAACAATGTCTAGCGTATTTTCTCCATTGAACGGAGTTCATCCAGACACTGCGGATAATCCAATCAATCTGAACTCTCACACATTTAGTTTGTCAGGAGCGGATAGAGTACGTGATGCAAGAGGTGGTTTGTTTGTATCCACAGACGGATCTATTGCGAATTTCGCTGAAGAATGCTATTCACCAAATAAAGGTAGAGACGGCTGTGAAGCATTTCCAACTTATTATGATCCATTTGCAGAAAAAATAGTGAATCAACCTGGTTATATCGGACATGATAAATATCTGGGTTCAACTTCTGTTCATAATTTTTCATGGTCATCGGTATCTTCGTCTGGTGGCAATTTCCGGTATCCTAATATTGCTGAATATGGATACGGAACGAGATTTCAAAATATGTGGTCTCGATTAACGGTCAATTTGAATAAGATCGTAGGGCATTCTCAATTAAACGCTGCTATTCCCGAAGATGAGGGCGGTCCTACAGTCACTGATATCACCAAAAATCACTTTAGGATTCGTTTTTATAATGCAGCTGGTCTCAAGTTTATACCAGTTAATTCTGCCACTGCAACGAGCACAATCAAAGATCACTTAATTACATCGGCAGAATTAAAGTCATTTGGTATGAATGATGGCCTTGATGCATATGGAAATGACCGAATGATTTTTATCAGAAAAGAATCCGGTGGTCTTTCCGTCAATGTTGGCCGATTCTTGGAGATCAATCCTGTTGTCACATACTCCGCGGAAGAGTATAATGATGGAGGAAAAGTAAACGTTCGTATCGGAAAAGGTTTGAAAGAGGATGTTTACTACAAGGCCGTGAAATTTGACACGTATGAGTATCCAAACGCTTACGATGTTAGCGAAAAAGAATGGGAAGATGATTATGATAATTTTGCTTATCGTGATACATTGGATCCGTTAGATCCAGAAAAGATTGTCGATCTCACAACTGACTGGGTTTCTTTCACGCGAGCAGATCAGAAACCAGACGATTGGGATACGGAATGGTGGAAATATTGGTTTAACCCATATCCATCAGAAAGTTCGATGTTAACAGACCCATATCGAGCTAGTTGGTTCCGTATACCTAAAAACAATCCTCCAGAATTCGTAGCGGGTACATACTATGAAAAGGTACATGATGCATCTCTGGATATTGATGTGTATAATCCATTGACCAAACAACCATATGACTGGGAGACTCGGTGTAATAATTATTATGTAAGCGATTCTCCAGGAGTGTATACTCCTGTCAAACCCGTAGCACCAAAATTTTTACCAGATGAGGCATCGCATCCCTATTTAACATCACCTCATTTTGCAAAACGTGATCGTTTATTTGAATTAAACTTTTTCAATTCTATGCATGATCGATACAAGTTATATCGAAAGGTGCATTCGAATCGCATTGTGACGAATATCGATGAAAAAACACTTCAATTCACAGAAGACGGTAAAGTCAGAGTTTCTGACGATGTAGGTGGTAAAAACATCCGCATTACAGATGCAAGAGGTTGCTATTTTGACACAGCTCCTTCGAAAGCAACCATTGATGATTTTGTTCAACTTGGGACTGGGTTGAAAGTTATTGGCGGAACTTGCCCGAAAGAATATTTCTCAAATAAAGCTTCATTGAAAAATTATATATTGGATACACTTGGTGACAATAGTGGTGCAAACTTAACAATCGCTGATTGTATCGGTGTGTATATTCAAATGAGGTTACGTACAACAGATCCGGATCCATCGTATTATACAGCTGATTTGAACAACGTGGGACCAAGGGGTGTTGGAGCTATTTATTCGCCATTATCAATGACCCCTTCTTCATCATTAGAACTTTCATATGTGAATACATGTTATCATGACATGATGGAAGGTTTTGATCTGGGTAAAAATGCTATGATGGCAGTATATCCAAAACGACAATATCTCCAAGTGACAGGTTCGGCTCTAAAAGATAGGATAGCTGGTATACTTGACACAGCAACGTATAAAACAAATTATTTCGAATTATTCACTGCTGTAAAAAGCCACTATTCTCTCGGCATATCATTTGATGAATCTGATAGTGCTTCAATGATTCGTGCCAAATTCACCGCTTATTTTTCGAATCCAATTATACTGAAATATTTCTCTGATGACGAATTTCCATTAGACTGGTTATTCAATGAATATGTTGCAATGTTGGCTGCTGCGCCAGAAGGTGGTGATACACCAACTCCTACACCAACGCCAACAAGCTATGAACTTGTACATCCAGCTGCTCCGACGTTTGCAACGGGTACATACTATTTGTATGATGATCAAACACAAACGTATTCGTTGAGAGATCCTGATGAAGAACCTTCTGATTGGGATACATCATATGTGAATTACTACACGAGAAGTGGCTCATCTGAACCGTACACATATACACAAGTCACAGGTGAACCGAGTGATTGGAAGACTGACTTTGGCACATATTACACACAAGACACTGTTGACACAAGTGTGTATAATCCTGTCGAGGGCGTTGCTCCTGTGTTTGAACAGAACAAATATTATTCGGAAGAAAGTTTTGATTCATTCCCTCCGACAGCATTGAGTACACAACCGGATGATTGGGAAACAAATTATATGGATTATTATATTTTTAAACGTGTCGGACTTCTTCAATTTGATTTCGTTCATGTTGAAGGTGATGCACCAGCATTCGAGGATAACAAATATTATCGAGCAATTTATACGGGGTGATATTAGATGAATGAGATTACAGTCTCTTTGAATTCTGATCTGAGATTCAATGAAAACAAGATTTCGATCAATCGCAACAGTTCATCCGATAATGCTTTCGAAGTAAAGTCCGATGGTATTTACGTTAGCAAATCGGGTGGAGGAACCATGGACGGTTTCATTGACAAGGATTATGGTATGTTCCGTATCGGATATGGCAGTGGATATGTTAACCCAGGTACACCATTTGATCAACCTGGACGTGTTTCGGCGCATAATTGCGTTCACAAAACATTCACCATGAAAGAAAATAGTCACGTACCAGCATACAGAGAAGAGATTGATTGTTATAAACCGGGGGATTTTGTCCGAATCCCCCGGGGAAACAATCAATACGAATATTTCATTATAACAGCAACAACCCTTGGAAGCGAGGACAATGCTCGTTTAGGAAATTCAATAAGTCTCATGGCATCATTAGGAACTTGGTGAGGTGATGATATGGTTACGATAACATATGATTTTGACCCGAGTTGTTTTATTCCGTCAACCATGACCGTTAGGGTTTCATCAGATTCTACCAATGCCGTATACATCGATGAACATGGACAAATTGCGCTAAGAGATATTTCTGGAAGCATCAATCAACGAAATACTCCGGGTGATGGATTCGATGGAGAATTCGGAAAACCACTCCCTGTATTGCGCTTCAATAGCACAGTTTCCAGAAAAGTATCTGGTGATCCAACACCATCGAATGAAGGCGTTTGTATTCCTGACATGCTTGCTGGGTATTGGGCTTCCAAGGGTCTTGATCCGGATTGAGAATGGTGGTGATATAATGTTTACAATTAATATGTCACTCGGAAAGGGCTTGAAAACGACTGATGGTAAAATCACGTTGGATTTTGCAAACAGTGTTCCTGTGACAAAAACGAATGGAGTATTCATCGATAAGAGTCAGATCGGTAGTGAAGGTGTATCTGAGGGAATGGAAGGTTGCATTGATAATTATACCGTGAAAAAGATCGGTATTGATACAAATGGTCATGCAAATTTGGCGGCCAATCCGGATGTCATTCCAATGATATATACGATGGGTCGACAAAAACGGACAACCATTCCTGCAACATCAGGTACATATTTCAATGGTATGGACAGTACACACAACAAAACCATTGAAGATATTATCGATGAATTGAATACCCTTTCAGACTATCCGGCAAGTCAGGCATCAGGTACAACGATGTATCGACTTACACCAGGAGATCTGTTCCAACTTCGCGAAACATCACGGCCGGTTGACAGAAATAATTCAGTTTACGGGTGGTGGATTGCATTGGATGATTTGAACCGATATGAGAATGATGTGATAAAAGCGATGTTCCATGTCAATGAAGCCGAATACAATCATCCATCTATATCAAATTATTTGATGAAGCTGTCATTGCGTTGTATATGGATTGCTGAAGATATTCCACAATCATTTACTGTAGGAACCATATATACCGGATATGGTAAACAGAATACAGCTCATCCTCGGACATAATTTTTTTATTATAAAATGAAAGGAAGCGATTTTGTGAATCAGGAAATTAATCTGGTAGATCATGCTGGATTCAAAGATGAAACACAATACACGGAACCCAAACACTATCTGAAAGGTGTTGTTGAAATTTCCAGACGAAATAAAACAACTGGCGAAACACAGTTTGTTCATCGTGGAAATAACATCATTCCGATCTCCGGTTATCAATGGATTCTGATGAAGATGTTTGGTTTGTATCTTGATGCACCACATCACGTTTCATACGAACAGCTCGACCAAGATACGAATCTGGTGATTCCGGAATTAAACCAAACTTCTTCTACAAGAAACGGAATGGGAATCGGTGTTGATCCAAATAATTACTCATTGATGGGTGAGAACATTTCGTCTGATCATATCTGTCAAGGATTCATGGTCGGTAATGGTGGCGCTGGAGAAGATCAGCTTACAACAAAGAATACGGACTATTCTTTCATCAATCTGAGAAATCCGATTCCATTCTTACAGACACAAGATCATCTGACTGGTGAAGATGCCGCAATGTATACCGGAAGACTTCGCACAGGTTCTTCTGGTTATACCTATTCTTATTATATCAAGAAATTCTCCGAAGTCCCTCACATCTATCACAGCTGGTGGAAAGATGGACAGAAGTGGGATTATGTTGATCCTGTAACTCCATCTGATCTCGGACCGGATGCAACGGATGGTGCTCCAAAGACAAATCGTATCGAGACATATGTTGAATGCAAACTCGTATTGTCCGAAGATGATTTCCAGGCATATTTCGCAAATGCAAACAATAGCCAAACACCAGCAATCAATGAGCTTGGTCTGGTTGCATTTGACACAACGCTGAACGGCGTTCGTTCCATCTACCTTGAGATGTATCGGATGTATGTAAAACCGCTTATTTCGATTCTTTTCAAGAGTGGCGAATTGACAGAAACCGATAAGGGATATCTGAGAATCCTTGCAACGAATATCACATCGATCATTTCAAACCAAGATCAGGTATATCGTGAGCAAGAAAATATTGCATCACTGTATACATTGTGTGTGGCAATTCAGGCGGATCAAGCATTCCCTGTGGAGAATATTCAGGAATATCAGGCAACACTCGGAAGCGAAGAGTGTCTGAGCGTTATTGCATACTATAATCAGTATGGTGAATATTCGCATGAAGTCGATCAGTTCAAAACAATTGTTACGACTGATGAGACTTTCGACACATCTGAGCCGGATGAAGCACAGCGAATTAAGTTGGTTACGTATTATACATTCAAATCAATTCCGATTGAAGAGAATTGGGAGACGTTAATCAATTACAGAATCTATGCAAACTAATGGAGGTCTGGGATGGATACCAATCAGAAAAATGTGACTGATATGTTACAGACAGCAAATGCACGATCAAAAGCAACAATCGCCTCTGTGATCAATACTGTACAAACAGTGAGATGGAAGCATGTTGCTTTTGTCATCCCTGTCGTTCCGGAGCCATCCCATCGACCCAGATTGAATAAGAATCGTATTTATGTTCCTGGAGCTGCAAAGCATCAACGGTATTTTGACCGTATGATTCGTCCAACGTTGAATGGATTATTCATTTCGACACCATGCAAGATTTCAACGGATATTTATATTCCGACCCCGAAATCATTTACGTTTGTACAACGTGTATTGGCCGAAATGAAGATCCTTCGACCTTGGGTGAACTGTGGAGATGTTGATAACTTCGAGAAAGCATTATATGATCAGATTCAACCAAATGAACATCGTGGTCATGTCGGGATTATGGCCAACGACTCATTGATTATTGATGCTGACACACATAAATACTATTCGCAAACACCTCGTTATGAAGTGAAGATTTCATATATGGGTAAAATGCCTCCGGAGTTGAAAAAGATTCTACGAATCAGAGATTTCTAATATCATACGAAAGGGGTATGTCATATGCCTGATAAAAATCAGACAAAAACGACTGAGGAAAAAGAATCCGGTGGATTCTCGAAAAGCCTTAATGAACTGAATAAATCTGGAGAAGATTTCGGCAAAGCTTTTGGTGATCTCAGAAAAAATACCGGAGAGCTGGGTGGTAATGCCGGTGCTCTCGGTGGAACTGTTGGTGCTATTGCATCAGGAGCACTTCGCAAGACTTCCGCAAATGCTGGTGGCTATGATTATGCCAAAACAGTTATCGGACGTGCTTCAAAGAATACGTTCGAGTTCCCGGTATTCATGTCCTCATCCGTTCCGATGGATTATGCGACTGCTGTTAATTCATTGCTCGAACAGATTTATGCTTCTTATCTGCAAATGGCGATTTCCATGCAGCCTGTCATCAGTTACAGAGAAGCGGAAAATGGTCCGTTTGATGCAATGAAGACAAACGTAACAAAGTATCTGGAGTACACAACTTCTGAATGGGCTCATGATGCTTGTGAGAATCATATTGTTACAGAAGCTTCTGAAGCAGAGTTCCATATGATCAATATCACTGAAAAAGATGCAGCCATCATTCAGGAAGCTCTGGATTATGTGCCGTTGTCTGAATTCGATCATTTCTTCCAGGAAGCTGGTAATTATCGTAGACTTCGTGAACAGCAGATGCGCGATGAACATGACAAAGCGGAACGCGAAAAGCAAAAGGACCTTCGTCAGAAGTTGAAAGACAAGAAGGATGAAGAAGATCGCGACGCAAAAAGAACACGTGATGAAGCTGAAGAATCCCGCAAGGAAGCAAAAGAAAAACGTGAAGTCGAGAAAGCCACACGTGAAAAAGCGGAAGAATCTCGTAAGGCAGCAAAAGAAAAACGCGATATCGATCAATACGAACGTGATAAAAATTCTCAAGCGATTCTTGATAAACAGCGTGTCGGACAATCCAATCGCGATTTCGAGAAGCATGCAATGGATATGAAGGTCAAAGCACCTCAGTTGATGGATGAAACCAAGATTCAGAAACTGAATACCATGAAACCTTTGATGATGACAGCAAGTCTCAAAATCAAGGATAAGAATGGCGCAATATCCAATGCTGTTGATTACGTCGTTGGTGTTAAGACACACTGTCGTGTTGTTCCTGCCGATATTCTTCCGGATGTTGTAAAGTATCCTCAAAAGGAAATGAATCGCCTTACACACAAAGCAAAATGGCGCGCAGGCGAAATCAAGTTCCTTGATTACTTCTTCAACCGCAATGCAAAGAAGCAGGCGGCATATGATTCCAAAGATCCAAACAGACGTTGGTATCATCGTCTCTATACCCTTGCACATTCCAAGGGTTCTTCTGCTCTTGCAAGAAAAATCAGTGGTTCTAAATCACCTGATGGATTAATTCCGAATGTCACAATGGTTATGACAAAAGCCGATGTGGATATGATCGAATCCGAAACCAGTATTGATTTGCTCAAGGGCTCTGCAGCAAGAAGTTTCTGTAAAGAACTTTTCTTGATCTGTCTGATCGTTCTGGATACTGATGCACAGTCTATCAAGATCCTTCTTCCGGATATCAATAACGATTATGAAGTACACTCGTTTGCTTCTGTCAATAAACAGCTTGCCACATTGGATACTGCCGGAGATGTATCTCGTGAAGTCAGTAAACTGATGCGTGGAAGATAATAAGTGAGGTGATATAGAATGTTGAAATCAAAGAAGCAAACTCAAAAAGAATTGGATGCTGCGATGCTTTCGCTGAACACAGTTCTTCGTGAGTTGTATACCAATAAGAGCAGTGATGAATTCAAGATGAAAGGTGATATCACGAAGTCATCATCTTATCATTCGATTGAAACAATGATTGCCGATCTTTCATCGTTAAAGGGTTACAATCAGAATGACGCTGCTGATCTCAAGCAGTTGTTCACGACACTTCATCGTCCGATCTTCAAGACCATGGTGAAGGAATACATCATGGAACCGAATGATCGAAACACTGTGTTCACTGCGACATTCACCATGGGTTATCGTCTTTTAACCGGTGAACTGGCAAGAATCTTCTCTTCTACGGAGTCTACTCCGAAGGGTATTGTTTACAAGCCCGATAAGAATTCTCGTAAGAAAGATGCTTCCAAGATGATCAAAATGTTCAATGCTGATCTGGAGAGGAAGCTTGACAGCTATGTCAAGAGTCAGTCGATCGGTAATGATGATAAGCCTGTGAATGAATCATACCTGACAGAAATCCTGAAAGGTCGTCCAGAAGAACCGTCTGATGAAACTGTTCAGGAGGGCGTTGGTGCAATCGTGGCAAAAGGAGCTTCAGGTATTGCTGGAGCACTCGCAAAAGGTGCAGCTGCAATTGCTCCGACTGCAACAAATATTGGCATCATCTCTGCATCTGTCGGAATGTTGGCCGGTTTGTTTGCAGGTATTCACAGTATCTTCAGAGGTTTGAACCCGGTTGCTGATGTCAACTATCTTTTCATGAATTCTTATGAAAAGAAAATCAGTAAACTGAGTGCTGTCGCAGCAATGTATGAAGAAACCAAGAAAGCTTATGAGGAATACATGAAGATTCCGGAAGCAAAACGTCAGAAGAAGGTTGAAAGCAAGTATATCCAGAATATGGAGAAATATAATATTACGATGCAAAACCTTGCTGCTGAAATCGAGCATTTCAATCAACGTGCGGAAAAAGAATCCCAGGAACATGCAAAAGATGTTAAAGACAAGCTCCCTGACGATTCTTCAAATCCGCAGGGAGGTGATTCTGGAAACGGCTCCGATAATCCGGATGACGATTTCCAGTTCTAATGTGTAATATAGATGGAGGGGCGAAAGCCCCTCCATCATTTTATTACTTTTATACACATATATATTTTATATGTAGAAAGGAGTTCGATATCGTTCAGAAATGAAGTGAATCACTTATGACGAATCAAACACAAATATTGGCCGCGTCGGATTACAGCGACGCGACCAACAATGTGTCGGTCATTATGACCGATCCGTATGAGATGTTGCATTCGTACTTCGAGAGAGTATTGAATCCATCCATACATTCACAAAAGATCTTATGCGTGCCGATGATTCTGAACAGATGAGTCGGTTCGTACGATAAGATCCACCTATGTATGTATCATTGATGATGGGCCCGAACCATCAATGGGTATCAATGATACATACATTTTTGTATTGGTTACACTACCAATTATATTATGGAAAGGAGGTTACTTGTTTGAAAATACAATATATTGTAGATGATCTCGCAAATGTATTAACGGAATATTATATGAAACTCCGTAATATAAATGTGAACGACACGAAACGTACGATTATGAAGCTTCATATGAAACAAGCAATCTCCGATACATACAAATACCTGTATGAACCTGTGGAAGAGGTATGGATGATCGACGTATTATACCATATGAATTTACACACATATGAACTAAATCATGATGTGGATTATGATCGTATTGAAATAGATACTATTATACAAGACATTCGTGAAAAGCTTGATATCATTCTAAATGAATTGGGCGATACTATAAATAATAGCGATGACATCATAATCATCCGTTGTGTACCATTTGATGGTTTCTCAATATCCACGCGAGACATTACACAATTATTGGATTTAGATTGTGATGTTATCAGAAAATGAAAAGAGGTGAATCATATGTCACGTTCCATTCGAATCATGGATGACAATCAGCAACTGATTGGTGAGCTGATGACTGCGTCAAACACTGATATTCTTGCATACATTGCAAAGGGTTTAAAAGTGTATGATAAGAAAACTGGTGAGATGATCACAGAATCGGCAATGACAGAAGAGCTCGGTGTTTCTGATGGTGGAATCATCATGGAAGCGTAATTTTTTTTTGTCATTCACACATATATACTTACGATGTATAATCGGGAAAGACTCGGTTGTATATAAAATCTATTCTTTCATAAGGAGGAAAAAACTATGGCAACCAACAAACCTAGTTCACTGTCTGCATTCCATGCATACTGCAAAGAAAAGGAGAACACTCTCTTTCAGAATGCTCTTCGTGAATCTTACAAAGTGAACGCCAAGAAGCTTGGTTATCCGAGCAAGGATGAAATCGGCATCGTCGATAATGCTGTCATGGATGGTTCTCACATCGCTGAGGTGATTCCGACGCTGATTTCGAACTACATGCATGATGAAAAGCGTGCATTCGATCTTCCGGCTCCGGATAAGAAGACTGCTCCGGCAACCATCAAAGTTGTTGCAGTTCCGGAAAAGACCAAGACAGGTACTGTCATGCTTGGTGACAAGAAGGGTCAGACCTATACCTCTACTGTCAAAGCGCATGAAGAGTACAAGGTCAAGTCTCGTACCAAGGATTTCAAGAAGTGAGTTAAGGGTTCCTCGCTTTTTGGATAAAGATCTGACATGTTGAATACAATGGGGCTTCGGCCCCATTGTATTCCACTCACTTTGGAGGTAATTGAAATGGAAGAAACCAAAATCGTTTTCAAATCCCCATGTACAAATTGTTTATGCAAAAGATGTGTAGATTGTACACAAGAACATTGTGATGATTGTGAAGCATTGAGTCCAATTCATGAATGTGATGGATTCAAATCACACACGATCAATGATCTTCGTGATGAATTGTGGCAATTCATTCATGCGGTCATGGTTGATGAAGTTGAAGCAAGTAAAGAAAAGAGAGAACTGAAATATCCGGAATATGCTGGTATGCGATCTATTTCTGTAAAATTCGAGAATTTGACTCAGTACGCGACTTCTATTAAACTTTACAGTGATTCTAGAATCCGATTCTCTATTATCATAAATTCAAATGAAGACGGCAGTGAATGGTGGTTCACAAAGCCGAGAACAAACAAACGAAACATCGATGAAATACCAGATCTCGAAACTCCACAGAAGCAACATTTTATGAATAAAATCATTGGCATCATCGAAAAGTATATTGGTTGCTCATATGATGAACGTATCAAACGTACAGAACTACAGACGACATTCAAACAAACGAAGGGGAATTGATATGATCTTCAATTTTCAAAATAAAGAATGTCTCACCGAGTTATTATATTACTCGATTATCAATAGAATCATTGTTAAAATGATTCCGCCGAAAACATCAAACAATTTCAGATTAGCATCCATTAATGACATATATAATCATGACGACACATATGTCAAAAAAGGAATGCTTCTGTATAAGAATGAAACAAAAGATCCCAAAAATCTGCAACCAATTTTATCCATATGCATGGATGAAGAACGTGTTTGTGTTTCCATGACTGGTATCGCGGAAAATCTCGGAATTGTCATCGAGACTGTCGATGACGGAATTGGTGTTGACTTTAAGGGTATAGAAGATCCGGAGCTAAAAAGTGATGAAAGAAATGCTGCCGAATTCATATATGATATCGTCAAAGCCGCGTTGACAGAGCTTGCGGAACATTTCTAAACATATTACTCCGAGATAAGTCTCATAAGGGACTAATACATCAAAGGAGTGAAAAATATGTTAAAGAAATTCAAACCTCGGTTCACAAAACCGGAACGTGGAAACCCATTCTACAACACAATCACCAATGGAGGGTACTCAACTGCCATTGTTGGTTGTCCAACCGATCCGGATTGTAATGTGCTCGCGAACTGTGTTGGGTATGCTTTCGGCAGATTCAACGAGATTTCCAACAATACAAAGATGACTTTGTTGGAACCTCGGAATGCTGAAAAGTTCTACGACATTGCACTTGCACAAGGTTTGACTGTTGACCAGAAACCGAGAATTGGTTCTGTTATGGTATGGCAGAAAGGACCGACACGTGATCCATCTGGAAAAGATGGTGCGGGACATGTTGCTGTTGTCGAGCAAGTCGTCAGTGAAACAGAAGTCATCACATCCGAATCCGGTTATGGTTGTGCATCACCTTTCTGGACACAGACCAGAAAGAAAGCAGATGGAAACTGGGGAGCTGGTGGTGATTACAAGTTCCTTGGATTTATTCATCATCCGGAAATCGATGCAAATACGCAAATCGATACTGGTGGAGACACACCTGTACAACCGTATCTGGTAATGCTGACTGCAGGCACTCCGATTTATTCCATCAATGGAAAAGTTGTTGTTCAGGTTGGAACAATCACACAGACAACGAAATACACGATCGTTGACGAAACTGTTATCGACGATAAGAAGTATGGTAAGTTGAAGTCTGGAGCCGGATGGGTAATTCTCGGAGAAGAACCTGCACCCACACCTCCGTCTACTTTGAAAGAGGGAGACAGTGGCGATGATGTCAAGAAACTCCAAGAGAAATTGATATCACTCGGATTCATGTCCAAGGGTGAGAACGATGGTGTTTATGGAAAACTCACATTCTCCGGTGTTGCTGGATATCAGCTGAAGAGTGGTCTGAAAGCAGACGGTGTTGCTGGACCTGCAACATTGAAATCTCTGAATCTGATTTAATGAAAATGATATGTGGGGGCTTTCGCCCCCACATTCATCTTTATTTTTTTTTATGTCAGTAATCCAGCAAGTTGTTGTATTACCAGATCATCCATATATGTGAATTCGTCATCGTCGTCTTCCAAATAATCGGGTAGTTCATCAAATATCTGACCAACCAATTCCTGAATATGTGGGACTTCAATGTTGTAATCATTCACAAGTAAATCATCAATATATTCCAATACAGATGTCTCTGTGTATTGTGTATATTGATTAACGATTACTGGTGGTTGAGCATATTCATCATACATTGGATAATCGATAAGCGGATTTGCATCCAATGGAGGAATATACATCGGAGAAACAAACTGAGAACCATTTGAATTATTCAATGAATTCATGAATGCATTCATAGGTGCGGGATCATAAAATTCAGGAACAAAACCAACATCTGGTGCATCACCACTACCACGGAGTTGTTTATAATAATTCTCTGCAGCGGTATGGCGATCATTGATACCGGACATTCCCATCCATGGGTATGCCCTTGCAACAGCTTCATCAGAATTATATCCTGTACCTGCTTCATATCTCCATAAGAACCATTGGTTTGCCTCTGTCGGTGTTCTTGAATTGGATATCTTCTGGAACAAAGAAACATTGCCAACCTTAGACTTTTTCAATGTGTTTGTAACAGAGTCAAGTTGTGCACCAACGTCAGCAATTGATTTACCTTTCTCAACAGAATTCTCATACAATTCTTTCTTCAAATTCGAAGATGTGAATTGTGTCAAACCATAACCAACAGCTTCACCAGGAGTTTGTCCAGATCTACATGTTGCGTATCTACCATAGATGAAGTTCTTCTTTGATTCTTGCTTGCTATCTACTTTCGATGTATATTGTTCATCGGTCAATCCGAATTGCGAGTTGTAGCTATCTTCCAAGTTATTCGGTTTCAATCCGGATTCGTATTTCATACATCCCATCATACCAGCAGCACCAGGACCAGACATGCCTTTGTTTTTGGTCATGTAATTGTAGATCTGTGCTTCAACGGTATTTCCTGATATCTTTGATGATGATGACTTTGTACTCTTTTTGGATTTACTACTACTCTTCTTCGTTGTAGTTTTCTTTTTGGTTTTCTTTTTTCCACTTGTAACTTTTACATTTGATCTGGTTCCTGTTGTCTTAACACTCTTGGCATTACCAACGAATCGGACACCAAATGCCATCGGAGCACCGGTAATAGCACCAGTCTGTTTGTCGTAATAATGTCCTTCTGATTGGATGGATGGTGAGCTGGCTGGAGGTACTTCATTATTCTCCAGATAATATTCTGCCAAACGGACTGAATTCGCCATGGAGTCATTACGACCGCCATTGAATCCTAACCATTGTCCACTACCTTTGAATATTGGCTGATGTCCATGCACGTTTGTACCACGACCTGCAAACCAAATATCACCAGGTTGGACGCCATCTGACGGATATATGATTTTCCAATCTTTAGATTTCTTTCCGTTTTTGTCAAAGATGTTTGGTCTTCCGTCACTGTTGTCCATACCCCATGATTCTGAACCACCACCGATTGTTGCACGCATGAAATCATTTCCTTGGTAGGTTGATGTATATGCTTTTCCACCGGAAGGAAGATAATAACCCATACGTTTTACAATTGCTGCCATCATAGACATACAAAATGTGCACGAGATTTTGTCAATTACAAAACCATCAGGGAATTTGATTCCATTCAATAATGAAGTACCGTTCCACAATAACGGTTTCTTATTGTTTGCAATCCAGGAATAATAGAAGACTTCCGCACCTGCACGTATTGGATCCATCTTTGCAGACGTATATTTTCCATTCTTCGCAGCTTTTGCTGTTACAGTTTTTCTCTTACCAGATGACTTCTTGGAAGATGATGATTTACCAGAAGACCTACCAGAAGATTTGCCACCTTTACCGACATAACGGATTGTACGAACAGCACCGTCACTGACACCCATTGCCCAGTACCATGGAATATCCTTTTCTCCATTCAGATAAGCCTTTGCAGCTTTACCAGATTGAACAAGATTTCTAGTACCACCTGCATCAAGACCCTGTAAACTATTTGGATTTGATACAACAATTGGCAATGAGATATGACCGCCACTCGAAGTAATATCACCTGGCTGCATATCATTTGCACTTGTGGGTTTGACAATCCAGTCTTTGGAAAGTTTTGTACATTCTTTATCATCATAAATGAAGTTGTTCTCCAATGGGCTTCTTGCAATTGTATTATGACAAACCCATGGTTCATCCTTCATGTGATATCCGAATGCAGTAATCGACGCTGTCACCATACCAGAACAGTCTGTACGAGCTGTAACAGATTGACCATCTCTGGTTGTGAATGTGGTGTATCCGGAGTTATTATAAGTCGGATATCCATTTTTTGCATCATAATAACCTTCGAACACTTTTGCTGCTGTTTCGATCCACGCATTTGTTCCACCCTTTGATGTCGTTCTTGTATTCGAAACTTTTCCTTTTCTGGTGTTGCCTGTTGAACGCAAAGTGGATGTTCTCGTACCGGCAGCGGTCCTCTTTGTTGAAACGCGTTTTCCTCCTGCACGTCTGTTGTTAGACGAAGATCCACCCTTTCCTCCAAGGAATCTCCAGATCTTCCTCATGGCAGGCATGCCACCATTTGTAACCCATGGGATATTTTTGTCACCTTTTAAATATGCCACAGCGGCAGCTGGCGATTGTCCTATGCCACTACCACCATCAAGTCCCTTTGGACTTGTTGTCAAATCAACGATAGGCATTGTCAAGTGTCCACTTAATTGTCCAGGGGGAGGAGGAAATGCGGTAATATCACCAGGTTCCAATTTCGATTGCGCATAATCAAGAACCATCCAGTCTTTAGATGGTGTTGTAGCATTCTCAGAATCGTAGATCAATGTATTCTTTGTCTGTATACCCCATGTACCAGAACGAATACCTTCATCACCAGGATTGACTCCATTTACTTTCAAAACGTATCCGAGTTCTTGAATCGCTGCAGACATTGTACCAGAACAGTCCGGACGAATCTTTCTTGTATGACCAGATCGTGTTGTGATTGGTTTATCCCACACCAAGTTGCTGTATGTCAATGCAGGATTTGTCTTTTGATACGCTTCAAAGATTTCTGCCGCAGAACGAATCAGATCTTCTTTTCCACCAGTAGCGTTGCGTAAACGAGATTTACTCGATTTTACTCTTCGACGACCACCCTTTGGACCAACATAACGGATGACAATACCTTGATTGTAACCGTCTGCCGACATCGTTGCGACTTCAGAATCAGTCATGGATGGATCTTCATCCGGCATACATCCATGCGATAAATAATATTTAGCAAGTTTAAGGCTACGTGCTTCCTGTTGATTATCTCCGAGCGGGTTACTACCATTGAAACCATACCAGTTACCATTCCAACAATATGCTGCCATGTGGGCATGCCATGCCAGAGTATCATCATGACAGTTTATTGCCTGAGATGGTAATGAAATATCACCTGGTTGATAGTCACTTGGGTTCTTAAGAATAACCCAATCTTCAGATTTTGTTCCATCTCGATTAAAAATATTCGGATGTCCATCGGCGTTTTCAAGACCCCAACCGTTGTTCTTTCCGTTTGCAGAAATCATTCCGACATCACCTTGATACGTGTCGGTATATGGCTTACCACCAGACGGAAGATAATAACCCATACGTTTCACGATTGCTGCCTGTGTACCAGTACACATCATAGAAACTTGGTCGATTGTAAAGCCATCATCAAATGTAACATTACTGATCCATGCACCATGTGCTGAACTGGTAGCATGATCCTTAGCAGCTTTTTCGATTGCAACGAATGTTTCTGCGGCTGCTGTCAGAATGTCACCAGCTTCTCCAGTGTAATAGTATCCGTCTTCATCATAGTATTCATCATCACCATAATCAAGTGAATCAAACCAGTTACCCATGATTTGTTCGAAGTCACCATACTTGACCTCATCTGCAGCAGATGATGAAGATTTCATGAAGGATGACATAATACCGTCTTCATTCATCGCATCATTGATAACAGATGTTGCACCAGCGTCTGAACCATCAGCAATTGATTTTACTTTGGTTAATACTTCTTCTTTTGCTGCTTGTGCCCAATACTTCATCTTTTCCTTCTCATATCTTTGACGATATGATTGATCAGATTCTTCATGGAACTGACTTTTTCCTTGGGCATTCTTGAATAATTCGAAAGCTCTATCATCGATTTTCTTCTGTTCCTCTTCTGTCAAACCAGAAGCATCGATTACAGCTTGATTGAAATCTTCTTTTCCTTTCGCTTTCTCGAGTTTTGTTTCCAGGTCATCCGATCCTGCTGAAGTAAACATGGAGATGATACCAGTTCCAATACTCTTCAAACGGGACAACGATTCCTGAACATCCTCGTCAAATTTGTATGGTGCCTTCTCATCACCGGAACCAATTATACCCTCCATCGGTGAACCATGATATTCTTCCGGTTGTGCAACCTTTTTGTTCAATTCCTTTTCTGCGGAATCAGGATTTCCTTCAGCTTCAGCAACTGTTGTAAGTGTTCCTATCATATGTCCAGCCAATTCGACACTCTTCTGCATACCGGACTTTATGTTCTGAGCACCCGACGTGGTCATGTTCTTGCCCATATCAAATAATTTCTTACCTGTCTCAATTGTACTGTCACTATGAGCAAACCATTTTACCAGAACACCGACAGCAATTAAATTTGCTCCAATTCCAGTAATGATAACACCCATGCCTACTTGAACAATTCCCATGATAATCTCGAGCGTATTTCCGATTACTTGCAAGATAGGTACGATGACTGTTTGAAGAACTGCTGTGAGAGGAACGATCAGAATGTCAACCAATCCTGTTATCATTTCTAAGATTGGTTCAAGGACCTTCATAATCTGTTCAAGCAACGGACCGATCGTCTCTAGTATCGGTTTTATAAATTCGATAACAGTTTCTGCGATTTGAACGATATAATCCATAATTTGTCTTAATACATTTGCCACTGTTTTCATGAGTGGTTTAATTGCCTTATACAAACTCTGGAAAGCTTTGTTCAAAGGCTGTAAAGCTGTTTTCAAAACTTTCATTCCGAGATCCATGATTTTCTTGACAGCGGTCAATGACATTACAACCGTCAAAACAGCCTTTGCAATTCCTGCAAGAATACTCGTAATTCCTCCAAGAATCTTACCAAGATCAAATCCCAAACCCTTTGTCTTTTTTGTTGCTTTTTTCTTCTTTGCAGCTTCTTGTTTTTGGCGTTCATCCGCTTCAGCTTCAGCAACACCGCCAAACCATTTCGAGATCGATGAAGCCAGATCATCGAGAGCTTTCACAAATGAAGCAAACACTGATGTTGCATACGGCTGCTTCAATAAATCATTAACAGCATCAGACTTTTGATCAGCCAATGATGATGCAACGATTTTTGAATGTGAACCGATCTTCTTATCAAACGCATCAACAAATCCTTGGCCGAATTCAGTCTTTGATAATGATTCTTTCAATTTATCAAATGCTTTCGACGATTTCTTTGTTGATGATTGTCTTGATTGTAATGCGGACTCATCCAATGATTCCATTGTAGGTGTATCAGAAGACTCTTTCGATTTACCAAATCGATCTTTGATTCTTTCTCCAATACCTTTGAATCCTTCCATCATGACTTCTTTTCCACGTTTGATTTGATTCAAAGATTCTTTCAATTGATTTGTGACGATATTCACTTTTGATGTCAAGAAAGATTTAATACCGGAGATTGCTCCAGAGAGAAATGTCTTTGCAAGACCGAAAACAAATAGGAGAGATTTTCCTAATAATGATTGTGGTTGTTTCTTTCGTTTTCCTCTAGAAATAACACCATCAACGGTTTTCTTCAGTCTTGCTTTTTGTTTTGGATCATGGACGTCTTCAATTCGTGCTTGAAGTTTCACTTCATCTTCTTCTGAAGCTCCTTCAACTTGTTCACTTGCTTTCAGACTTGCCATGACCTCATTTGTTTTTTCTGAATCTTCTTCTTTGTCAGATAACATGTCTTTCACGCCATCTGTCATAGAATCGACAAGCATTTTTGCATCTGTCTTTAATTTTGCTTTTTCTTTGTTTACCAACGTTTTTACAGGATTATTTATCAATGGACTTGATGCAGGAAGTGACATTGTTCCGGATGCGATATCAATGATTGGAATATCCATGACACCAACATCAGGCATTGGTGTCTGTGCTTTTGGTTCTTTTGGTTTATCCAAGGTCATGTTATAAACATTAATGCCTTTATTCAAACGCGTAAAGATATCATTGATAATCACCTGTATATCGACAGAACGAGAAAGAATCGATGTACCCATTGATTCTGTATTGGCTCGTTCTAATTGTGCATAGAAGTCTTCATATCCATTAATCTTCTTATCGTAATTCTTCAGATCATCTATAGAAAGAGAAGCTTTATCGATAACACCTTCATTGACCAATTGACGTAAAGTCTTTCCATCGTATTCGAAGCGTTTGGAATCTTGTGATAAACGTAATCTCAAACGTCTATCAAATGCTTCTTGTGTCAGAACCATTCGTTCCGTTCCATCCATAACACCAGCTTGCTTAATTCCCGCCACATCCAATTTATGTAAACAAGAATTAACTGAAGTCACGAATTGTTCACGATAGGCTTTATTCAATTGAAGCTTTGTGGATATAATGTCAATGATATTTTCCCAATATTCTTTGTTATGACCTTTTTCTTCACAGAGAATTTTGACAACGTGATCATATATAACAGGATCACCACCGTTTGCAATATCACTTGCTTTCAGATTGTTATCTGTACTGCGATACATGATATACACATATTGTGATATAATTGCACGTTGGACTTCCTTTACATCTGCAGAACGAAGTTCGGGTTCTTTTTGTTTTGATTGATTTGTGATATCATTGATATGAACATCTCTGATATTTGAGATATTGAATGTCACATCAATCACACGCTCGAATTTATTTGACGTATCTGTCGTCAAATTACCATGTCCATTGATTGCAAGGTTCTTTCCTGTCAATGCCGTTGTGATTGCACGTAAATACCCAGGAATTATATTCACAATTGTTTTTCGTGTCATTCCATCGAATATAGCTGGGTCTTTTGTATATTCATTATTGATGTATCTGGAATAATCTGTATTTCCCCGATCATTCAGATTAAAGAACTTTTTCACAGCAGGAATATTAAGAAACTTTGTCAAGATATTGTTTTGAAAAGCTTGGATCTTGTCCGAAATCATCCGGTCTAGTTCACCAAGTTTCGTACTTTGTAAAATGCTTCTCGCAGTGTGCTTTGCAACACCAGACTGATTCTGTTTGAAATAATTCATCAAACTATTCACAGATAATTGGCCTTGATTATTGTAGATACTGTTATTTGCAATCTGTCTTAATCTGTCATTTTCACTTTTATTATATTCAATCAATACATCCAAACGTTTTGAAATTTGATTCACCAAATCATTTGTTGTTTGTAATCTGGTGATAATCTCGGATGTACGGATATTGATATTCGTTATAATTTCAGATGAGGTTATGAGCTTTGCGTCTAATTTCTTCTTCTCAATGTCATATCGTGCTTTAGACTTTTCAGCTTCCAATTCCGCAAAATCATCTGCACTGATAATGGAAGCTTGATATCCATCGGAATGCACACCGTCATCAAATTCATCATCATCAAAAGCACTATGATCTCCATAATCCTCATCACCATGTTTGAAATAATCCATCGTCTTTCTGATTAAAACGTTATTGCGTTTCAATTCAGATACACGAGACGATGTTGTCTGGTAGCTATTCATTAATACATTGCGAATATTTTTGGACTCTTGTTTCAATTTTACGATGGAATTGTACGTATTAGAACCGGACAAAAAATCTTGCAGGAGATTCGGCATAGAAATCACCTCTCTTTCAATCATAATAGAATCGGTTGGGCTCATATGAGCCCAACCTCATCTACGTTATATTCAGTCATCCCACAGATAAGCGTTCAACTTGTTGTGGGATTCCTTTATCGGAGAATTGGTCATTTGCAGATTGATTGGATTTCGTCTGCATTCTTTGTCTTCTTTGCTGATTTTTCTCCCTCATCAGCTTTAACATTTCTTCCAATTTGTTTTCAATTTGTACTGATCTCACATTATACGTGTTCGTCAGAATTGCATTAATTCGAGAATCAGCACTGGTAGATGTTGCTTGAGATGAATACTGATTCACAATTACAGGCTGACCGTAACCATATCCTGTATCATATGCTTGTGGAATCACATCAGCTGTTGATGACATTGTTGTATTCATCACAAACGCAGGACCCGATGGAACATCACCAGAAGCCATGCCTGCTTCATTCATCATCGAATGAACTGTATCCCAGTCATATTCTGGAGGTGTCGTATATCTCGTGAGACTATCCATGTATTCCTGGTTCTTACGGTTCTCTTCCTGGTCCTTCACGTATTGTTGATAAACAGGACTTTGATCCATGTTGTAATTATATCCAGTCGGTTGTGTTGGTACATACAATGATCCATTCGGTTTTACCCAAACTTCTCCCCAACTATTACGACCTCTTAGATATACTTTGAGTGTAGATTTATCTACCCAAGTCTGATATGTTTCTCCCGCAGCATTTGTGACATATCCGCTATTACCCATATCGATCAATTCGCTTACCGATAGACCATTGATATAGCTTTTTGTATATGCACCGTCATATATTCTATAGATCGTCTTTCTAAGAGTTTTAACAGCATCTTCGGAATACTTTGAATTCTTTACGGGAGTATTCGCTGTAACTGTGATCGGAGTTGAATATGATTCCGGAATCTTGATCTTAGGTTCATTTCCAGTCACCTTCTGACGGAACAACTGTCCTGCGATTGTTAAAGGATAATCAGCAACAAGATATGTTGTTTTCGTTCCAGTACCAGGTGCTGTGTAGATCCATTCCGAAACTTCGCTTTTATTGGCTCTCCATGTATTGTCTCCAGGTGTGTTTGTCTTTTTCCAACAACTTGCAAGAACCTCACCGGCAGCATTATACATCTTGCCATTTTCGATTTTTGCGATTGTCATTGATGTCTTATCTTTTGCCACTGTTCCAGCAGCTGCTGCGGATGTTGCGTTTATGGATTTTCCACCCGTTTCTGAACCAGACCAATCATATGATGAATCAATAGAAGCTGAACTTGATCCGCGGGTTCTGTTCACACGGTTCAATCCAGTGATACCACTTGCCTCAGGATCAATCCATCCTTCATCCAGTAACCAGTTATACACACCGACCGCTGTACCGATATATTTACGAGGTCCTTCTACAGTATGGATGACTTCAGGCACAAGAGCTCCACGATACCAGTGTTCAGAACCTTCGATCAAGTCGTCTGAATTCATGTAAGGACCATATCTATCACCAAAATCAAGAGCCCATCCAGATCGTCCGGTCGCTTGGTTGTAAGCTTCTAAATCAGCCTCATCATAATCATTATGTCTCACAAGAGCATATTGGTTGTCACTACCCTCATCGAAGTATGTTCTTTGTACATATTGAAGCTGTTCTTCGATAGTATCACCGTAATCAATACTTGTGTCTTGCCAGTTCATGATACCCATTGCTTGTTGACCATTCTTATCATGTGTAACATTAAGAAGAGATTTATCACCCCATAGTTTTTCACCACGGTCTTCCCAGATACCCATTGATGTAATAGCAGCGACTTCAGGGCCAGTCAATCCTGCAGAGAATGCTGTATCGATAAAGTCTTCGACACCAGCTTGATCTTGATAATTTGGCCAAGCGTTACCGGATTCAAGATCTCCTTCGAATGGGACTTCGCCATATGGTGCATAACCATAGTCACTTCCCTCTTCCCAATGGAAGAATGAGTGCGGGTTCATGATCTCACCGGTTTCACCATCTCGAATTTCATAGTGCAAATGTTGTCCGTAAGATTTACCGGTGTCTCCCATGATACCGAGTTGGTCACCACCATAAACGTAGTCACCTTCCTCAACCATCGGACCAGGATCCTCACGCATATGTGCATACAGGTGAATATCTCCACCTTCGTCCTTTATCTTGACAAATGTTCCATATCCGTCGCCATATGATGTCTTTGCAGTTCCTATAACTTCACCATCGGTTGTTGCAAGTATTGGAATCTCACCACCTAAAGTGAAGTCAACACCTGCGTGTACACGTCCATCATTCGTACCTTCTGCGTCCTTATCGACAGGACGTCCACGCCATCTGAACGGACTTGACATCATTGTTCCTAATAACATCTTATCCATCCACTCACCCATGACGGTGTTTGGAACAGCCGTATCAGTCCATCCAGTAGCATCGTTTTCAAACACTGTCGGATCATACTCATCGGTGTACAAACGAGCACCCTTATCGGAATAGAAACCACTGTCAAAGTATTCATCATCATCCCAATATCCACCAGACAATTCTTCCATCATTGATTGGAAACCACCTGCTTCAACATCATCAGCAGCCTTGGTCATTGATTCGGCAAAATTGTCCATGAATCCAGGATTCTCTTCACTACCCAATGTGTAGTTGATTAACTTCGTTGCACCTTCATCAGAACCGTCAGCAACGGATTTGACCTTTGTACGAACAGCTTCTGTTGCAGCCATTGTCCAGTATCTCTTCTTATTTCTCTCGAAACGTTTGTTATATTCAGCATCCGTTTCGCCTTCAAAACGAGGAGATTCTTTCTCAAATAACTCACGAGCTTTCGCATCAAGTTCCGATCTTTCTTCATCAGACAGACCGGATGCATCGATTTCAGCCTGTTTGTATTTCTCTTCATTGGTTGCTTTATCCAAGCTCTCATTGATTCTATCTGTTTCAGATCCACCGGTGAACATCGAAATGATATTACCGACAATGCTCTTCAGATTCGAGAGTGCATCTTGGACTTCGTCACTGAACTTGTATGGTGCATTATCATCACCGGCACCAATGATGTTATTGAATCCAAATGCCGGTGCTGCATTACCAGAACCATACAGACCAAGAACAGAACTAGAAGCGAGAGAAGACATCGAGCGTCTTTCAACACGTCCTGTCATCGGATTCGATACAAATGCCGTACCACCAGAAGAACCGACAACGTTCATGAAGTGATTATTTCCACGGCGTGTTGTATAATCTGTGCCACTACCAATGACTGTGATAGGATTGTCAGGCGTTGCTTGTCTCAAAGATCCAACCGTGACTCCGCCAGGTGTCAAATTCATACCCATACTTCTAGAAGCATTGATATAACCCTGAACAGATGTGCCTGCAGAAGGATTGTATGCACCCGCAGAACTCATAGCTGTTGCCAATCCGCGAGGATCAACAGCACTACCAGAACGTCTGGAATATGCATCTGCTAATGCAACAGGACCACAACCACGTTGAGCCATATTAAGATAATTTCCATATCTCGATTGTGCTCCATATCCCCCATAGATGGAACTGTAATCAGCATCACCCGCACCGACCAAACCTTCCATCGGAGAAGTGTTTAATGATTCTGGTATCGGTGTCCTCTTTTCACGTGTTTCTTCTTCTTTGTCCTCTTCAGTATTTACACCAAGGACATTTGCCCAAGTTTCACCAGCAAGTGTGACACTTTTCTTCATACCGTCAACAACATTATGCGCACCGGATTTTGTCATGTTCGTACCCATATCAAATAACTTCTTACCGGTTTCAGCTGTACTATCACTTGATGTCAACCATTTTACGATTGTTCCAACTGCCATCAATACACCACCGATAGCAGTAATGATGATACCGAGACCGACTTGTACGATACCGAGCAATATTTCAAGCGTATTTCCTATCGCTCTTAATACAGGTACAACAACTGTCTGAAGAATTGCTGTTAATGGAACAAGAAGTATTTCGACCAATCCTGTTATCATTTCCAGAATCGGACTTAATATATCCATGATTTGTTCGAGAAGCGGTCCGATTGCTTCCAACAGAGGTTTGATGAATTCAACAACAGCTTCTACAATCTGAACAACATACTCGATGATTTGTTTCAGAACTTTCGCAACTGTTGCCATCAGAGGTTTCAAAGCGGTATACAGTTTCTGGAATGCTTTGTTCAAAGGTTGTAAAGCTGTCTTCAAGACCTTCATACCAAGATCCATAATCTTTTTAACCGCAGCCATAGAAAGAACCACAGTCAACACAGCTTTCGCGATACCCATCAGGATACCGCTCATACCACCAAGAATTTTACCAAGATCGAAACCAATACCTTTCTTACCAGCAGATGCAGCTGCTCCTGCTGCAGCACCAGAAGTTGCGGCCGACGTTGCTTTTGCTGCGGTTATATCAGTTGCTGATATTCCTGGCATTGTCGTAGCGGAATCAATAGATGGCATTGATGGAGTTACACCTGCTGGAGTTGTAGGCATTGTACTACCATATCCTGCAGGAATATTTCGTGCAGTCAGATCCGTTCCGCCTGCACTTTCACCACCACCACCAATAGACTGCATTTCGGTACTACCACCACTTGCTGTGGTACTTGTACCTCCACTGCTACTACCAGCAGATTTCGTTTCCAGTGATTTCACACCATTTTCGAAAACAGTCTTTAGATTCATGATGCCTGATAACATTCTTGAGAGAACCGTTTCACCTGCACCAGATTTACCGTCTTTACTCTTTAACAGATCAAAGATTCCTTTCGTGGATTGATCTGCAAGAGTCTGTGGTTTCATTTCCCTCTTACTTTCGAAAGCTGACATGAAACCTTGACCGAATTCTGTTTGTTTGAACTTGTCTCCTAATTTGGAGAAACTGTCCATAAATCCAGAACGTCGAGCACCCTGTTGTCCAGGAACCTCAATCGATTCCATTGTTGGATTTGCTACAGTTCCGCCTTGTCCTTGTTGCGGAACAGTGATACTATCCATCGTCGGAGATGTACCTTTGCGAGCACCAATATTATGTGCAGCATTGCTTGCTTTTGCTTTCATAATATCTGCTTTTCCGATGGATTCCATATCATTCTCTCCAGCAGGTTCTCCGAACATATAATTCCGGAATCTACCGAAGAGACCTGCAGATTCATCAGAACCCATGAAACCTTCTTTGATCGATTGTCCGCCACGAACAATCATATTTCCAGAAGATTTCAAACTATTGATGATAGGTGCCAACAAGGTCTTTCCGAGAGATGTAACAAACGTTTTAGCTTTACCGATAAATCCACCAAACGCAGTCTTTACAATTCCCCAACCCCACGTCAGAATCTTACCGAGTTTTGATGAAGCCGGTTTCTTGGAATCGCTACGCTTCAAAGTTCCTTCCACAATTGCATTCAATCGTGCTTTTAACTTTGGATTCTTGATTTCGGAAATCTGTGTGGATAATGCAGCCATGTCTTCTTTCGTGTCACCATCTGCTGCGGACGCTGTCATTGCTTGAAGAACAGCATTTGCAATGTCACGATCTTCTTGATCTGTGTCTGCACTATTCATCTCATTCTGTGCAAGAGCTTTGTTGACTTCGATGGAGGCTGTTGCTTTTCCACGATCAGCGACATTTCCAAGATCATCAAATGTTTTATTGATTTCTCCACTGATAATATCAGAAACTTTGCCCAATGGATTTGTTACCCAGTCTTTGATTTGCTGACCGGTATCAGATTGGCCCTGTCCGCCTTGTTGTCCACCACCAGTACCACCGTCATTACCACCACCGTCATCTCCACCAGTTCCAGCAGGTGGTGTGTTGACAGTTGCACCTTTCGTGACAGTAGCAGTTGCAGATGGTTTTGATGTTCCCGTGGAAGAAATGTGTTTAACATGCATTTTGCTGAATGCTTTCTTTCGAGAACCATTCACAGCAAATACATTGATACCGCGATTCAATATCTCAAAGATTGACGCAACATAATCCAATGTCGTATCAGTAGACTTCTTGAAAGTATCACCAATGGATCCAAGAACTTCAGACTGACGCATTCTCTCCAGATCTGCTTTTCGTTCAGCTTCAGCAGAAGCACTGTCAGTTTTCTTAAATCCTTTTGGTATATCTTCTTCTTTGATGAGACCCTGCTCAATCAACTCACCATATGTGAGTGTAGATTTTCCACTCACGTTCTTGAGATATTTATTAGCAACATCATCAATCATTTGATCCGTAATTGGACCGATGTCATGTGTATCGTGTGCATTCTGTGCATATTTTTTCAGATTGTTGTGTGATTTATCAATCTGCTGTTGTAATGTTATGACAAACGAAGTTCTCATAGACTTATCTGTCAATAATTTTGATGTAATAAAATCAACAGCTTCTTGCCATTCAGCACGAGACTTTCCATCAGTATGATTGCGAGCTAAAGCATCAACAACACGATCATTTATTTCTTGGATACCACCATCTTCAAATGTCTCTTGAGGTATTGTGACGTTGCCTTTTCTACGGAAGTGATTTATATAATAATACGTGAAAATACGTTGTGCTTTGTTAATCATCGATGAGTCAAGTTTCGTACCGGACGAAACACGTTTGCCTTCAACATACCGGGTATTGAATCCAGATGTTATAGAACCTCTCAACACATTCGCAAATCCGGATTCTCGTTCTGTGGTAAGAGTTCCTTCAGATGATACCCATAATGTTTGACCAGTAACAGCTTCGGTGATACGTCTCAAATATCCAGGGATGATATCAATGATTGTTTTTCGTGTCATTCCATCAAACACGGCTTTATCGCGATTATATTGATTTTCAATGAATAAACTATAATCTTGATTTGCTCGTCTAGATGTATGATCACCGAATAATTTCTTGAATAGTTTATTGTTCAATAACTTCGTCAAGAAATTATTTTGTGCATTGGCTATCTTGGTATCAATATCCTCTTGGAGTTGTTCGTATGTTTTGCCACCGATTTTGATTTTATCGCCGAACATTCCAGGAATCATACCTGCTAATGAACCAAGCATCTGTGCATTTGATTCTCCACCCATAGAACCCATAGACAGAAAACTTTTGAGCATGGATATGGGCATTGCAATCATCTGTAATTTATCGCTGGCTGTGCTCTTAGCAAAATTAAATACAGATCCAAATGTCAGATTACCACTGGCATCAAATGGTCCATTGTTTCGACTTTGTTGCTTTTTCGATATTGTCGTCAGTTCAATCAACTTATCGAGTTTTGAACCAATGCTTGTCAAAGATGAATTGATATTGCCTAAAGATGCAATAATTTCGGATGAACGAGTATTCATCGTTGAGATGATTTCAGATGCAGTCATTGCAGAAGCTTCAGTCTGTTTTCCAGCAATCTCATACATGGAACTGACTTGACTTTTTGCAATATCTTTCATGGACTCATAATCCAATACTTTCGCTTTTGGCTCATCTTCTTTTTCATCAGCACCAAATTGGAAACCTGCATCAAAATCATCATCGTCATTATCAAATGCAGAATTTTGTCCAAGCTCATCACTACGATGGAACAACGAATCTGTGACTTTCTTGAATTGTGCACTATTGCGAATTTCACGATACTTTTCGACAGCGGTTCTTCCACCAGTCATCAATGTATCTTTGATATTTTCTGCATCTGATTTCAATTCACTGATTGATTGCGGTACCAACGATGATCCGAAACCCTTTGCAAAATCCAATAAAAGATTCGGCATATCATTCATCTCCTTTCATGAGAATTTGAGGTATATAAATTAACATAGAGAATGCGTGGGCCGAGAGCCCACGCATCATCTCTCTGTGTTGTTTTCATTGTGATTAGAAGAATTGGATCAAATCTATTTCATCGAGATGGAATGTATTTGTCCATTTTTCAACCAATGCATTTCGCGCATCTTCAGCTCCAGACCAGTCATCAATACGCAATTGAATTTCTTTGAATGCCGATCCAACATTGTTCATATTCTTCAACGTATTATAGAGAACACGTTTCACATCCAATGTCGCTAACTCCATAAAAGATTCACGACACGAGATAGGAATTGTTTCCAATGATGGATCATGATCACACTTTGCAACGAATTTCACGTATGCTTCTTTTGGGAAATCAAACAGTTGAATCTTGTTGAATCCCAACCACTTTGATGTTTGTGGACGAGATGTCACACCTGCATATTTATTAATAGCAGCTCCTGTTGCATTTGCATTCAAAATATCCTGAGGATAATATGAACCAAATCCAACAAAAGGTGTTCCAACTGTAAATGCATTGATAGCAGCTTCTTCATCTTGGTATTTGGAATTTGCCAAATAGGCATCTGCATATTGCACCGGAGTCCTTGTCAAAGTTTCTGGAAGAATATAAATCCCCATACTCTTTGAGAAGTCATCCGGTGAACGCAGATTTTTTATGGAATCGAAAGCTTCGCGAATCCATGGTTTATATTGAGAGAAGGTGCGAACAGATGTTTGAATAATCTCCTGTAACACGATCTCGGTCGGTTTGTTGAATGGAAGCGCAATGGTTTCCAAACCCAATGACAATTTGATGTCATTGATAACATCCGAAATATTCAATGAATTCACACCTCCTCACAACAATCAATCCTTTGAAGGATCGGCCATAATACTTGCCAATGTTGGCATCGGTGGGTTATTCTCTTGAACGGATTCGATATTACCCGAACCACGTTCTGACAGAGATTTTCCACACCAATCATCAAAAAGACAACCTGTCTCTTTGACGAATGTTGTGCATGCTTCACATGCTTCTTGACTGAAGAGCATTTATCAACCCTTCTTTCAATCTTATTTCTTACGCATTATCAGCGGTAAGCTTGTCCTGATCTGCCTTGATCTGGTCACGGAACTGCGCACGCTTGTCCATGTTCTTCATGCCCTTGTTCTTGGCATAGAACTTTTCCTCGGCAGTATCAACACGCGTGTCAACTTCCTTCCACATCTCATCAGTCTTCTTACGAAGCTCTTCGATGCGAGCAGTCTGCTTGTTGTTTGCTTCAGTGAGATCCTGAAGAATCGACTTTGATAACTGGACCATTGTGTTGAGAACCGAAGAATTACCTGACTTCTTCAGATCATCATAACCTTCTCCTTCGGCCGCAGAATCAGCGTTTTCCTTAAGGCCTGCACACATTTTCTTGATGCGTTCTGCATTCTTGATGGCATTATCAAAAGCAAAAGAAGCCTTTCTGGTATTTGCTTCAAATTCACCGGCCTTAACAAATGATGTCTTCTCAAGAGCCTTGGACATTTTCTTTGCAGGATCATTCATGATACGCATGATTTTTCTGAGAACATCAAGTGATTCCTTTTCACGACCGTTGTTCAGCTTCTCAACGCAATCCTCAACCATTGTTGCATACTGCTCGTATGAATCAACAGCATCGATCAGAGCTTCGAAATCAAACCACGGAATCAGAGCGGTCCAGGTGTCGTCATCGTTACGCTCAACCTTGAAACCGGCCTTCTTGCAAGCTTTGACAACTTCAGAGTTGTTGAATCTATTCAGCTTTGCAATGTTATCCTTGCTGAACTTGGAGAAGAAACCGACAATCTTCTCTTTGATTGCTCTGAAGAATTTGCAGATAGCTGTCCAGATTGTCTGAAGAAGTTTGCCAGGCTTGGAGTTCTTAAACCGCTCACCGAGAGACGGCTTCTTTTCACCTTCGCCGCCATCTGTCAGATCTGCTGCTTCCATAATGGAATATGCAACGTCAGGATCTTCAACAGATTCCTGAATCATCACAGACTTCAGATACACGTCAGCAAGTGAAATAAGCACATTAGCTTCTGATTCAAGCACAACGTCATCAATGGCGTCGATTCTTTCGAGGATACTTTCCTGAATCATTTCATTCATGATGTAACACTCCTTTTATTATTTTGAATATGAATCGATAGCATGCATGACAGGTGTTTTCGTGTCATAGAATGCCATTCGATTTTCGATAGATGCGATCTTTGGATTGGTCTTCGAATTACGAGTTGCCAACCAAAGATACAGAGACATATCGTCGCGATATACTCTTGCCAATTTGTTGTATTGGTTACGAGTCATTGCAACGAGCTGCTGTGATTCAATGTCAGAAAGATTTTCATTGATAGATTCCATGGTATTTTTCAATGCCAGAGATCCTTCCAGAAAAGTCTGATTCACATTCTTCATGTCTTCCAATGTATGTCGGACACGGTATGGAGACTTTTCTGACATATCAGAAAACATTCCGTCATAGTATTTCTTTGTGATTGGGATTACCTTACCGTCGTATTTTGAGGTCTGATCATCCCCGTTACGATAAGAAACATATCCTTCCAGAAATGTATTCATTTCATTCAGGATCTTACCGTAATCAAGTGATGAATACATCACATCGTCTTTCGGTCGGATGTTCGGAACGGTTTTGGCAACGTCTTCGAACATTGTCCGATATTCACAAACGATTTGTCCAATCTCTTTTGCCATAACTTTCATCATCACCCTTCCGGAAGTGTAGCATTGCATCCCAACGGTACCAACGGAATTCTGACTTTCAGTATCTGTGATAACATACGACCGAGTTCCGTTTGTAACTGCACAAGATGTTCACGAGTGTGAGGTACAATATACCGACAATCTTGTGTATCAATACATGTTAAATAGAAATTCACAAGTTCCAATTTGGAACAAGTGTATCCAGCTATCATGGATTGATCGTTGACATCTTGAATGGCTCTGGATTCCATCTCAATATAAGCGATAATATCATCAGGAATCGGTTTAAGACGTTTCGGTTTCTTTGAGAAGAATGCTTCCTCATATGTTTCATCATCACCGTAAGAATGACGATACTCTTCGTGTTCAGTATCGCCATCACCCATATCCATGTATTCATAGTCATCGTCATCAATGACTTCTTCATCATCCAGATCATGAATCTGTTTGAGTTCTTCTTTTGAATCACGGACTTCGGCTTTCAGATCCTTGGGTAATGACTCGTGATCTCTGGCACCGAGATAATGATCAACCAGGTCATCAACTTCCTTGTCGTCTTCTGATTTACAACATTTCAGTTGATCCATGAATTGTTGACCATTCTGGATACCAGTCAAAGATATTTCAATCGTACCATCATCAGACATTCGTCCAATGATCCCTGACAAGATGATTTTCAGATGTTTTGGTCCTTCAATACCATGACGAGTCATTGCATTGATCGGAACATTTGTCATTGTCAAACATTCCGCTTGGCGTTCAACATCATCCGCATCATCGAATATGGTACCTTTTGCAATTGCTTCAGCAACGCTTTCCATCTGAATCTCCGAAACATCTTTCGGATATAACAAATGAATTTCATCGTTGTTAGAATACACACGGACATCTGACCCAGTATAGGTCGATGCAACGACACGTTTATTCTTTGACGGATGTTTGATTTTCGCATATTCAGAAATCGCTTCAACTTTTCCACTCTTCAGAAATGCTTTAACCATATCACGTTCAAAACCATTCGTTAGCACACACTTCACCATCCTTTCTTGTAAATTTAATTTGGAGGTAATTTAAAATGACTATTCAGATCAATAATCCGGCAATATGTATCGTGATCATCACGTTACTCGCATTATCCACAATCGTATGTGGAATCATACTATTTGTAGTATGTCGATCCATGAAACGAATTCGTCGACAATTAGACGAAACAAATCGTTTGTTGTATTTCAATCATATTGGATATCGAAATACATCACAAGCAATCGTTGATACACAATATCAGATGGAACTGATTTATGATCAATTGGAAACATTGTCAACGAATCTTCATATACATATTGAGACCGAAGAGAATAAATCTAATAGAAAGATTTATCCAAGACCTGATATGGTCAAACAAATCACTTCGACAATTCTCGAACAGTTCGATACATTTTGGACATTGTCCAGGAATTTGAAAGCTCCGTCGAATGATTATCTAGATACAATCACATTGAATGTGATGAATACATATCCAGAAATAGAACCTCAATACATTATAAACAAATGCATTGCAATCACGCAACAAAAGCTTGATCAAATCGGATCGGAATGATAAATGATTGATGGCGGGGGATATCCCCCGCCATCATCACTTCAGGCGTTTGTTTGCCGGAGATTATATTAGTCCTTGCTGTAATACTTGTTAGCAGCCCATGCCGGAGCAACACCAGTAACTGCAGTACGCTCACCTTCCTCGGTGTCAGCGACGAAGTAGGTGCTGTACGTGGTTGCCCAGTCAGCCGGCTGAGTCTGGATTGCAGTACCACCGGTTGCAGCGGTGAAGTAGAACTTGGAGGTATCGAACTGAGGAGCAACCGCAGTCACAGCCTCCATTGCAGTGCCACCAGCGTTCAGCTGATAGTAGTTGCCATAGGTGGTTGCCCAGTTATCCGGCTCAGAAGTGGTAACGGTGTAACCCTCAGTCGGATCGACCGGAGTATCACCACCAGCGACCGGACCAGCGTTGGAATCCGGAACCAGAACAGTGTTCTTGCAGATGACGCGACCCTGGATACCCTGGATAGCGATCGTTCTGTACTGGCTGGAAGTGGTGACGATAACTGCTGCGCCGCCAGGATTCTGAGCATCAGCATATGCTGCGTTCTCCGGAGAATTGGTGAGGTGACGAGCGAAGCGGAGGTGCTTGTAGGAGATGTGGAACTTGTCCATCGGATATGCCACGATCTTGAAGAAGTATTCGCGGGACACATCACCCTCCTGATGCTTCTCCTGATATGCCGGAATGGTGATGTATGCATCAACACGGTTGGAGGATACAACACGGATCGGAACATCAGTATCAGTGAGCACACCGAATGCGTGGTTCATCATGACACCGCCGATTTCGGTAGACTTCTGAACAGTCCATGTGGTGAACTTCTGGAGCAGACGAGCTGCCTTCGGGTTCGCATAGATAACGAAGCCGAGGTTGTCCAGCTTGCCCTTGTCGCAGAGCTCGTAGATAACAGAAGCGATTGCGTTGTGAATTGCATTCGTTCTGTACTCCCACGGATCGCCGGCGAAGTTCGGAGAAATCGCAGTCGGATCGAGATCGACATACTCGGTAGCAGTATAGGACTCGAGAGCCCAGATGTCGGTCTCAGTGCCGTCGTACTTTGCGAACTCCTCATCGAGGTACTGGAGAATGTACTCGTCTTCGAACATTTCCTGAGCAGTTACGAGCTCCTGAACGAGACGATTGTAGAGGTTGAAGTTCAGAGAAGAATTCGCTTCAGCAAAGTCCTCAACAGTAAACGGAAGCTGGAAGCGAACGCCGTCTGCGATTGTGAACTTGCGGATTTCCGGATACTCGCGGAAACCGATGGTTCTGAGGTTGGTCTCATTGGAGACGTGACCAGATACATAGATACCGGTAATAGTACCACAGGAAGTAGCGGTAATGGTACCCTTGATGAAGTCGATGACACCAGAGAGACGATCTGCAACGCCGGTAACAGTTTCGCCGGTAGGCTTGTTGTTTGCATCAACAACAGTCAGCTTCATATCAGCTGTGATACCACCGTTCAGGAACACACCACCGGTCTGGATATCAATCTGGATACCACCGTGCGGCAGGCGAACCTTCTTGCCGTCGATCTCAACATACTGAATGCCGAAGTCATAGGACAGACGAGTACGAACGTTCGGAGTGATGGTGGTCGGATCACCATTGTCATCCAGCAGCCAGTTGAAGAGAGAATACTTCTTGTTGGTTGCAGCCTGGATGGTAGAAAGCGGGAGGACAGTGTTCTCATTGAGACGCAGGCCCTTACCAGCATTCCACAGCTTCTTCCACAGCGGCTGACCATCGTCATCCTTCTGGAAGTAGATTGCCGGGGTCTCATACTCCTCACCAGTCTGGTTGTTGACCAGATACTTGATGAAGATTCTCTGCTCAATGTTCACAGAGGAAGCGGTCTGGACCGGAATGATGTCCTTACCGAGGAAACGGATGTACTGCTTGATCAGCGCCGGGAAGTCCAGGGTGGACAGCGGCAGATAGTTAGCAACGTTGTAAGACTCCTGGATCAGGAATGACTGCTTAGAAGCATCCCATGCGTTCTCCAGCTGATCTGCAACCTGCTCGAGGTGAACGCGCATTGCCGGCTCATTGGTCGGATAAGAACGGAGCTCTTCGAGAACCGGCTCGAGCAGAAGGGTCTTATACTCGGTCATGATCTCATCAGAATCCATCATGCGCTTTGCTTCCTTCATAACGTCGACACCCATCTTGGATCTCATTGTGCCGACGACCTGCTCGAAGTGATCATCGAATCCATCGCGAAGACCGCGGAGCTCAGACTCAGAAGCATTGTTGACAAGGCTTTGCTGTTCCTGGAACCAGCTATCGTGGGTACCAGCACCATTACGTCTGAATGCCATAATTGATACAACTCCTTTATTATTATTTGATTTTGGTGTTGAGTAACTCAACAAAAGTTTTGGGCTTGTTATTCAGAATCTTTCTGAAACTTCTTCAAAACCGAATCGATTTCATTCTGCAACAAGGTGTACAGACTATCGAGTTTCTGATAGAAAAGCAGATTCTCGCCGTAGCCCATGTTCACAAATTTATTCAGTGCATATTCCTGACCATTTGTGAGTGCTCGTTTCAATCGATTGATTGATTTGTCGTTCTGAACAACGACATCGTTCGGGAGTACGGGCATAATAGCTTGCAGGTTATTCAAAGTCTCCTCGATTTCAGAGTTTCGTGTCAACAACTGTTGATACAATTGCTGATTCAATACATCATTCACTTTCTTTGTGATATGATGATTGGTCGGATCCTCTTGATCTTGTTGACCTTCATCACCTGTAGCTTCATCCTCACCCCCGGTTTCATCGAAGCTAAGATCTTCCATTTCACCACCTGCATCAGGTGGTAGATCCGTCGCCTCCATGTCTGCCGGTGGTTGTTCACCTGTTGGACCTTGTTGCTGTTCTGGCATATCAGCAGCAGGCTCATCCGGTGGTGTGAATGGTTCCAGCAAATCTCCTTCTGCCTCCATGACAGTATAGAACAAGTTCATTCCCATTTAGAACAATCACCTCTCTTGTTAGTAAACCGTCGACGCCAAAGAGAACTTGCGTCTCTGATTATCCGTTCCCATCTGAACGAGCTTTTGACGCATACGCATCAGCTTGTAAATTTCCTCTTGTGCAGAATCGTCATCACCATAACGACTTTTCGCTTTCAGGTTCTCGATTTTATCATCGATGATCCGAATCTCGGTTGCGATCTCAGCGTCAGCTTCCTTGCGGAGGCGTTCTTTGTCTCCATGTCTCAGCGCTAGATGTGCGCCATATGCAATACCGAGATATGGTGAAATATACGTAAAGATTGCAAGCTTACCAGTTTTCAATGCAATACGTGCGACTTTGTACAATGCGGAACGATAAGAAGGATTCTCGGTGAGCTCTTTCTTGACTTGGTTCTCATCTCTCTTAATGAGAGAATCAATGAACTTTGTCAACCAGTTCTTTGTACGTGATACCGGTTTAGCAATTTCTCTGCCGGTGTTCGTAAGTTTCTGTACACCGCGTTCCAGTTTCTGCTTAGTAGAAACAGTGGATTGATTGTCAGACATCGCGTCTGTCAATACATCATTACCAGCAGCCGATTCGACAAATAGGGGCTCTTCAGATGTAAGAAGTGCGAACACTTCTTGGACAGATTTTCCAGTGGAAAAAGTGTTTTCATCCTTAGAATTTGAAGAAGGTCTGGTATTATCATAATTGTTTGTTGGTGTTATTTTAGCACCACTGTTTGTCCGCTTATTTGTGGACAAATCATTGCTGGTCGATGATACTTGTGAAGTATTGTTCTTAACGTCAGACTTACCAGTTGAATGATCGTCAGTGGTGACATTCGATGTATTGTGGGAATTCGTATAGTTGTTCGTAATATTGTAAACAACCGTTCCCTTTCCACCATTGCTCGAATTATCGATATTACCATTATAACCGGCACCAAGCATATCTCCAAGAGAATCTGCATTCGGATCATTCAGACGAGTATCAATCGAATCTGCGAGATCATCAGGATCGTTCATCGGAACATCCGGAGGAAGTTGTGCATCGGTTACTGTCGGCTTCTTCTTTTTATCACCTTTTGCATTATCCGCTTTGATTCTGTCTTTCAGGTACGCTGGCATATCACCAGTTTCCTGTTCTGTAACAGATTCAACATCTGTATCAGATGTATCATCAGCATCGGCATCGGATAATTCTGAATCAGTAGGAGGATCCATGTCAACACCGTCTTCGGTTTTGAAGGTTGGTGTATCTCCACATTCCTCAACATCGTCGACTTTCTCGGTTTCTTCTTCCGGTTCATCTTCTTCAGTCGAAGGTTTGCCCTCCCAATCATCGAGATGTTCCAGAAGTGTATTTGTATCCGGTTCGAATGGTTTCAAATCAGACATAAAGAGATTATCCATATTGAATGGATTATCAGAAACGAGAATCGTGCCATCCGCCGCATTCAGCCAAAGAACGTTGATTGAATCAGGATCGGAATCATCATATGACTTTCCGTCAGGCATATATTCTGCAAACATCAAGACTTTGTTCTGCATGGAGAACTTACCGACATCCTCGGTATATTTGATACAGGCCAGAATATCGCCCCATCCAAATACATGACCGAGGCATCCACCCTTATCATATCCGATCGAAGTTAGCTTCTTCGGTACAGAATTAATGAACTGGATGAATTCCTTCGGGAGATGTTCTTGCATGTAACGTTCAATCTGAATGATCTTCTTCTTGGAAGATTTTTCCTTCAGTTTTGAAATAACACCTTCCTGAACAAATTCCTCATCATCATCCTTGAACAGATCATGGGATTCGCCGATATATCTGTCAATCAGGATTGGTGATATACCTTTATTATACAATGCATCGCCGAGAGTTGCGATATCATTGTATACAGCGTCTTGCAACTGTTCACAGTACATCAGATCCGAAATTGATACATCCCCGAATTCCTTCAGGGTTTCAATCACAGATTCAGCCACCTGATCAGAGCCCTCGACCGTTTCTTTTACTTCTTTCTTCTTCTGATATGGATTTGATGCACGGGAATTCTTGTTGACTCTTGCACGAATCGCTTTCACGAATTCATCCTCGGAAGAATATTCTTTCGAAATCGGAGAGTCCTGTGAATTCGTGGCCAAACCATACATGAGATCGAAATAAATTCTGGAATCAAAGATATTGAATACAGTGAGAAGTGTGTTGTTCATGATCACAGCATTCTCATCATTGATCAGATTCAGTTTCAAGAAGTCTTCGATAAATTTGATTGTGCCTTCCTTATCCGTCTTGAATGTGGAGAACAAATCGATTCTTTCGAAACGCTTTGCTCCATTATTCTTCGTCGAGATTGATCTGTATGATGCCAGATAATCACTCATTGCTTCTGTACCGAGAACTCGCTTTGGATATTTCTTGGGGTTATCGAATACACGAAGAAGAATGCACGGAATCACATTATTCGCAAGCATGTCGACATTGTAGTCTGCTTTTGAGAATAATTCCATGAGATCATCTGTTGTATCACATTTCCGAAGATCCGAGATGATCTTATTGACAAGGCTTTCGAATTTCTTGGAGATCTTCCATTTGCAAGAACCGTTTTTCGAATGACATTCAAACTGAATTTCATTCGGGGTTCTGTTCTGGAAATAGTTTGCAGTTGCAGCTTCCTGAACAGTTTCATCCACAACAACTTCCGCATCCGGAATATCAGTGAATGTCTGGAATCTCTGCACTTCGGTTTCCTGCTGAAGATCTTCGGGAAGTTTGATCTGATCATTATCGAAAATGCTTCCGATATAATCAGCTGCATCAAACAACTTATACTCTCCAGGGAATTTCTCAATCTGATCAAGCTCCGGAAGCGGGATCGGAGATGTGAAGAGTTGAATTGCATCACGATACTGACTCGGTTTGGTGAACAGCTCGAATGAATAAACACCATTCAGCAGCTGATCAAACTTGTCAAAGTGATCTGCAATGAATTGAAGGACTTTGAATCCAACAAATGCATGGAACATATCCGTTGCAACTTTGTTTTCATCAGAGAAAATCTTGGACCAAGCAGAATCTTGGTTGACTTGTTCAACAGGCTGAATTTCTTCAGCAGCTTCTGTAGTGACTTTCTCTTCACCTTTTTCCTTCGGAGCAGAATCCTTAATCACAAGCATAAATGCACGAGTATCTTCCTCGAACTTATCACAATACTTCTTGATGTTCTCAATTTCTTCTTTTGTGATAAATTTCTGAGTATCGTTATTCACTTCCGGAATCTCGATCGTTTCATTGAGCTCTTTAATAGAATCAATGTACTTATCGTATTCCTGAGTGAAGGCCTCGTACACAGCAGTCTTTGCTGATTTAGATTCCTCGAGGATATCTTTCAATTCACCGATCAGTTTCTTAAACTTTTCGATGTAACCAGTCAGATCCACCTGGTTCCAGAACCAATCATGAGATTTATCAGAATCTTCTGGTTCATCAAAACTCCATGATGATTGAAGTACCGGGCAGTTCTTAATAGTATCAACAGTTCTGGTTATCAGCTTAGCTTTTGTGAACATTCTCTTGTCGAGGTCCTTCACATGCTTTTTCTTGGAAATAGATTTTCCAATACCAGCAACAATTGCTGAACCGGCTCCGATAATAGCACATGTTGCAATCAGTTCAATCAATGTGAATTCCTGAACAACATCTTCGTCTCCACCATCATCAGAATCATCCTCTTCTTTGACAGCTTCGATAGGCTTCTCGACAGCTTCATTTCCTTTGATAAACGCTTTGAGATTCTCCAGAGTCTCAACCGCTTTTTGTGGATTTTCAACCCATTCGGGTTCCACGTTGTTCAACCACGACAATGTCCGAGAAACAATGCGATCCAATTGGAAATCATCATTCACAACCGGAAACGCCTTTGTCTTGAAACTGGATGCAAAGAAATTGTTCATTGCATCAATTGCGACACGGATATTGTCGAAGTATGTCTTTTTAATGACAATCTGCATGTTTATCATCACCATCCTCTTCGTGATTTTAGAATGTCATTAATCGTATTCATACTTGTATCTGATACGAGTATACAATTTTCCAAGTTGATCATAAGTGATGCCTATGATAACTGGAGACATGTCCATGTGATATTCAAGCGTTTCTGTTCCTTCCACACGGATAATCATCGCCTGTTGTCCATCTGCGGTAATATCATGAAAAACTTGAATATCGATTCCGGTATAATTTAACCGATTCAATTGATCCGTTAATTTTGACTTGATTGTCATTGGAATATTTGGATCATCTGAATACTCGTGCAAATACTGTTCAACATCGATCCCCAGTTCGGGGATCGAAGGAAATTGTCCAGGTTTCATTTTCAACAATGTAAGAATCGCGTTAATACACATTTCAAATGTGGACAATACTTTTGGTTTGTACATCTCATCAACATCGAAGGATACATCATACCCGAGGGTCTGGAAACTCCTCGGGTATTTGTATGAAACTTCTGCCAATGTGATGCCACGCGGATCTAACGCCATGATATCACCCCAATGGTAGAATTAGCCAAGAAGGATGTTCAATGCTTCACGACGAACATCACCACGAAGCGGAATCATCATTCTGCATCCATCAGATTGCTCAACAACAATCGATTCATTCTGAATACCCATCAGCTCTTCTGTAGAAATCTGGAAAGATTCACAAACAACCTTCAAGTCTTCAGATTGATCCTTGCAGTATTTTGCAAGCTCTTTCAGGAATACAACACGTCCTTCATCCACTGCAGATTCCTGATGGATAATCGGAGCAATATCTCCGTCCGCATTCTCATGTGACGGGAAATCAACCATGTCGTATGTGATAACTTTCGTTACACGCATATTCGGCTGATTCATTGGTGCATTCGGTATCATGGTTCCCAACAATCTTACCGAGAATGATGGGACCGAACCAAGATCCACAATTTCTTCAGTTGCACCACGTCCACATTCAAATCCCGGATCGGTTGTGATGATTGCTTTGTAACGATCACCCACAAGACGATTTCCGCGAATCATATGTGAAGTACGAGTTTGTTCAGGAATTGTCATTCTGATATCAGAATATCGTTGTCCAGCAATATCCGGATTCGGATGATTCAATTCTCCACGCCATTTATTTTGACGCTTCAGCGTTGTGATACGCTCATCATTGTCGATGACACTACAGAGATTGACGGGATCATATCTACGTCTCATTCTGTTATAGCAGTTGAACGTTTGCAGAGTTGCATCAAATTCAACATACGCATGTCCGTTGACAGAACGGAATAACTTGAAACCGCGCGGATCAACCTTATAGCTTACAAGTTCACAATCCTGAGGAGACTCCTGAACAAAACAAGCAGTTTCGTACTTGTTCGTTTGTGTACTCTTCAAAGGCATATTCAAACACTCTCCTTTCTTAATCATCTCTTACATCATTAATTCGCTGCATGATATATGTTGCGATATAACAAATGTAAGCTTTTACAAGTTTATCTTGTACTTCATATTTTTCACACATTGGAAGAATAATTGGTTTCCCTGCAATTGCGCGATCAATTGCTGTTGGAAATTTGGTAATTCTTCCAATGTATTTTGAGGAGTTAATGTCATCCAATGTATTGCCTTCTTTAACAATGAATACATATAGTATGACATCAATGATGTTTCCAATATCTCTCTTATCAACCCTTTGAGCAAATTCATATAATGCTTCTGGTGGTTTGATTACTTTCAATTCAGCAATCGCTTTGTATGTTTGATTCATACGATGATACAAATCATCTCCACCGGAAATCTTACGAACCAGATTATTCCGAATCTTTGTCAGCTCATTGGTAGTGATATTAGAAGCGTCTTCTGTGTCGGGAGCCATCTCATTACCAGCATCCAAATCGGCATAATATCGATTTGCAATCGTTTGTAAATTTTGACGGAATGTGTTCCAAACACGATTCATGAAATCGACAAACACTTTTGGTGTTAAATCGACTGCGAGTTTTGTTCTGTGGAACGCATAACTCGTTTCCACAGATTCACCAATCCAGTTGATCATGTTTTCATCTTTGACAAGATTCCATGATCGATCCAAATGCTGGTAAGTATATTCCATGATGGATTCTTTTGGATGTGGTGATGGGAAGAACTTATTGAATGCGGATTGATATACCGTCAACCCCATCTGTTGTCGTGCGGAATCACGAATCAGATTTCGTCCATCCTTAACATGTGCAGGATCTGTTACCATGTCAGAATAGATCAATACCATCGCATGTATAACATTTGATGGATAAGAAACAATCGTATTGAAATCAGCTTCACTCACGTGAGTCTTCAAAATCTCTTTGATTGTTTTCTTTAATTCAGGAACGGTAAAACCGAAAATGGATAAGACTTCATCAACATATTTCCGAGGAAACACAACGCGTTTTGTTGGATATTGTTTCGCCAACATTTCTGCGTTTGCATCAATGAAGTCATTACCGGCTTTCAAATATTTTTTCATTCCTGACGGTGTTTTCATTACACGAATTACAGGATCAAGAAGTTTTTCTCGCATCATGACTTTTCCGGGATCATCGAATGATGATTCCTGAATCAGATTCCATGCTTCTTGTTCTGAAAGAATTGGTTGTTCACACATGAAGAACATGTTCAACACCCCAATTCTTATTCAGCATCTGTATTGTTGTAATTCCGATTCTTCTTGTTCTTCTTCTTGTAGTTGCGATATTGCTGCTGGGTTTCTTCTGCAGGCTTTTCTTCCTCAGTCTTCTCCTCAACAACTTCTTCAGTCGTTTCTTCGACAGTGACAACAGGATCCAGCTCAACTGCCGGTTCCACATATGCTTCCTTCGGAACTTCCGGAAGAGGTTCTTCTTTCAGAGCTGTCTCGGTGAAAGCCGATTCAACAAACGGCTTTTCTTCGATTTCAATCGTAACCGGTTTCGGTTGTTCAACGACAGGAGCCGGTGCAGCTGCTTTCTTTTCAGCAGCTTTCTTCTGCTTATCCAGAATCGTCTTCTTTGAAATGAAAACGCCTGTTGCAGCATCGTACACTCTGACATTCTTGAAGTTTGTCAGACGAATGATTTCATCGTCAGACAGTTCAACATTTCTTGCCGGGAGGAGACCGATACCCGGAAATGCTCCTCTACCATCAATATTGACGCGCATAAAATTCCCTCCTATTGGATTCATCGATTGATTTCCTTCATAGAATTATGAAGTTTTTCAATGCTGTAATAAGATTCTGAGATCAGATCTGTTTTAACGCCCATTGCTTTTAAAAACAAATCTGTTTGAAGCAATGTGGGTTTATCATATACACCAGTTTTGATGTCTTCCAGTTTGACAGAACCAGAACGAGAAATCTCATCCAGCATATTGTCATATTCTGTGACATTGTCACCACGTGCACCAGATATCTCAGAAAGAACCGCATCTGCACCAACACCAGCAAGCAACTCGTTTTCAACACCTGTTGTAGTACCACCTTTGGATTCACCTTTGACAGCACCGGTGTTTTCATCACGATTGGTATCACTCAAAGCCAGACCCGTCTTTTTCATGACCATTTGCTGAGGACGTTTGATGTTCAAATATCCAACAAGTACAGGTTCCTTGGTTCTTACGGGTCTGTTCGGGTCTGATGATAGATGAGGCATGTAAACGTACTCGAATAACTTGATTCCGAGCAAGTTTGCAGCTTTTTCCAGATTCTCATATTTCAGTTTTCTGGATTCATCTCCAAACTCTTCAATGTCAACACGAATGTTTGATTTCGGATCTGCCAAGAATTTTGTGATCCAATCATTGAATTGTTGATCGGACATGACTTGAAACATCTTGCGATATTTCTCAGCATTCACTCCAGAAAGATCCATTGTTTTCAAGACATTATCGATGAGCGTTTGGACTTGTTTTCGTTTCTCATTCAATGACTGACACTCCTTTCGGTATAAAAGTTACAAAAGCGTTTGAGACTATAAATAGGAGGAGGGCCGAAGCCCTCCTCTGTTTTGATCATATTACCAACGTCTTGGGCGAGAAATCTTTGATACAAGTTTAGCAGATTCCGTGACGGTAACTCCACCGCCCTTTGCAATCTTCTGGAGATGCTCATCCAGATTTTCAGCTTCCTTTGGATCAAAGAGTTGATCGGAGAATATCTCTTTGACATTGGTCTGTTCCAATGACGAGTAATTTTCGACAATCCACTCACAATATTTCTTGACTGATGGATCGAGTTTCTCTTTACTTTCAAGAAGAGCTTTTGCAATCTTCATTCCTGCATAAGAACGTTCTGTAGCAGATGGGTGTGGATCCATAACCAATGTGCCGAGTTCACGTTCCAATTTTGCAAGACGATTCAAACGTTCTGTATCAACCTGATTTGGTGTTAGTTTTGAGCCCAAACCACCGACGGCGAATGCTTGAGGGAGATTATACATACCTGCAAACAAGTCTGCATAATATTCTTCCTTATTGGTTCTATTGAGATATGCTTCAACCTGTTTTGCATATTCACCACCATCGTTCGCTTTTACTAAAGCGCCTATGCATAATATGAGTCCGATTGGAGCTAATATGCCTGTACATGTCAATACGATTCCAATGATAAACATTGCTTTCGATTTAGAACCTTGACTTCTTGATTTTTCAGAAGCTTTCTTCTTTTCATTCAATTGACTCACATAAGACTGGAGACGTTCCATATATCGATCCAGATGTTCCAGATCTTCAGGACCCGCTTTCTCCACTTCACGCTTTAATTCTTCGATAGCGTTTTCATTGTACTTTGTTGCGGCGATTGACATCAATTGTTTTACGAGTTTGCGTTTCACAAAACGACCAATCTTCTGTTGTCCAGTAGCAGTAATCGCGTTGATTGCATTAGTCAGAACAGCACGACGGGATTTGATATTGTCTGTACTGGATGCAAGCATAACTGCGGAAGCCATGACTGCGATATATCCATCTGTCTCTTTTCTGATGGCCGCGGAGATATTATGCCAAATCTCATGAAGGATAATCGACATGATTGCTTGACCATACATCTCACGGTCATTCTGTGCAGGATTGATTTTAACGATATCACCAGCCAGAATCACATCAATCGGAAGTCCATGCAACTGGAATCCTTTTGCTTTTGAAATGGAAACTGGTTGTGGAACGTCGCTGTATGTCGGTGTGTAACCATCGGTGACTTTCCGACCATTCTTATCTCGGACATCAAAGAATCGAACTGCAAGATGGCAATCAAACTGAGATTCAATCAGTTTAATCGCTGATTGGAATTTCGGTTTTCTGATCAACTCTTTGAAATCAAAATCTTTTGTTTCAATTTCACTTCTCGCTTCATTGATCAACTTGACAGCACGGAAGATATTCTTGTTGTCAAACTTCATGTATCGAAGATCTTCAGCCTTTGCGGCTTTGGGCTGTTTTGCAGCTTCTTGAATCATCGTATGTGTTTTATCCACATAATCAAATCCAAGAGATTGCATTTCTTCATAACCCATGTATGTAGAACCATGATGTTTATCAAACAAATCAACATGGAATGCACACTCATGAATGTTTTCTGAGATATCATGTGCTGCTTTCTCCAGATCAATCTTCGAATCAGATGCTGTTGGAAGATTATTCATGATATCATCTTCATCTGTGAAGTACGACTTCGGTTTCGATGGTTCTGAAACATAATCCGGAATCAACTTTTGTGAACGGAGTTCAGCAACCTTTGCATTTGCTGCAGGTGTATTCTCCATGTCAACAAGACCGGAAGAATATACAATGATTTCATTTCCATCGGAATCAAAATGACGACTGATAACTTCACCCTTCGAAGGATCGGGTGTCTTCTGAGAAGCATTCAATTTATTCTTCTCAATCTGATCTGCCTGATAATTATCAAGCTTTTCATTTACGCGTTGAGAAATGTTATCGAGAACAGCACCAATCGCACAAACAATTGCCTTTGTATTTGCAGACGGATTTGGACGATCCGGTGCAAGGATTGTATCTCCTTGCACCTGAATCGAATTTGCTCGATCATCAACGACAATATTCTCAGCAGGAATCTGATACATCGCAGCAACAGCTTCCAATGCAGTAATCAGCGAATCAGAATTCTTTATCGCCTTTTCTACGGCTTCTTTTGTGATTTCAGATGTCATATAAATTCCTCCTTTCATATTATGTGTTTGATGGATTTTCTGCCGGAGTTTCTGGATTAACTGCCTGATCCGCTGTCGGAGTCCCAGCTTTCTCTGCACCATTTTCTTGAGGATTAACCGTATTCACAGCATTTTCCTTTGCAGCCTTTCCAGATGTTTGTGCCTGGTATGCATCAACAATCTTCTTATACGCTTCATAATACGTATTGAAGAATTCTTTGGTGATGGTGTTGATTGTGTTCATCTGATAATTCGCAGCAACTTCCTGAAGCATATCGAACATCTTTTGAGCATTGGACTTTCCACCCTGAGTATTGGTGTCTTCACCGCCGTTTTGTTGAGCTTTATTGGCAGCAGCTTCATCAGATTTCATCTGTGATTCAACAGCCTTCAATGATGTTTGAAGAGCCTTTGTCATACTGCGAGAAACTTCTTCAATGAGCTTCTGAGAATTCAGCAGATCAGATACGATTGAATTCCAGATGTCTGCAGTCATCGCACCAGTGTAACTTGTTTGCTGTTCATTTGGTTCTGTTGTGCTGAAAAGAATATAATTCTTTATCAGTTTCACAGCATCTTCCTTCTGAGCCTGAGCAATCTTCGTAGCTGTTGCATCATCACCCGGATAAAGATCAGCTTTATAATTCTGAAGCTCTTCATCCGTAATTGGATTATCTTTATTCGCGCCAAGGAATTTCGCGGTCACATTTTGAACATTCGCTTCCTTGGATAACACATCCTTTGCAGGAATCTTGTACATTGGGAAATACTTCAAATTCGGTTTGAAGTTTCCGTTTGCAATCGCCTGACCAATGCTCTTGTTAACTTTGTCATGAGTCTTGATCCAAGCGGTCTTTGCAGCATTCAATGCATTAAACGAATTCGGAACATTCGCAAACTTTGTCTGGATCCATTTACCGAAGCTTCTGATTAATCCAGTCAATTTCGAAAGAACACCATTCTTCGGTGCTGTGTTGACAGGTTGTCCACCGATCTCAACTTGTGGACCGCCATTATTTTCTTTACCTTCATCTGCTTCAGTAAATACGAACTGTTCGCAATATGTGAATCCGGGAATCATTGTATCACACATATTATCATCGTATGTAATGACGGTATGTGTATTATGATACAGCTTCAGAACATTCTTTGTGAAGCATTCACCGAGCACACAGAGAATATCCGTAACAAGTTGACGATTACATGTTAATCCGACAGAATCGATTATGTGATGCATCACACCAGAAATACGAATAATATTATCTGCAATATCCGAATTATCTTTTAATGTGCATCCACAATACATTCTATGAAGCATCTTCATTGTTTCAACAAGAGGATGACGTTCATCATTGCCGACTGCATCCAGACGATAATTGGAATCATAGAATTGGTTACCATAAGAAATCTTATCTAACCAATTCACATCCGTGAAGAATGAACATCTGTCAGCAAGGAATCCACGACCATTGTCATTCAATCCAAAGTCTTCTTCACATTTATGGAAGTATGGGCGGAACATTTCAATGGTAGGTGCACACATTGCATATGTCGGTAATGAATCCATTGTAGAATACTTGACAAGCATTGTGCGAATAGGCGAACGTTCCGACTTCAACATGAAATGAATTGCACTCTTTGTATCCTTGAAATTCGGGGTGCAATCTTGTAATACAACATTTCTCATGTTGCAATCAAACGGCATCCGTGTGCTGAGATTCACATCATTGGTTTTGATAATCGCACATTCCATGACACATTCTTGCCAAGGTTTTGCAACTTTCGTACGTGCAAATGATTTCATTTTCTTGTCGACATCTTCGCCATTGTAATCCTTGGCATTTCCGTCGAATACAAGTTTGCATTGATCCGGTGTCATTTCCGCAGCATCACGCATCTGTTGTGGAGAAGGAACGGCCTTATCAGAAAACGCCTTTCCACACATCTTAATCAGGTCATTCGTAAATGTTGTACAGATCTTCTTGGTATCATCCTTGGAACCAGTTGTATCATCATTGAATGCCTTCTTGATCAATAATCCAATATCGAACTTGGAATTGTCCTTATCATCATAACGACGCAATGCTTCTTGATGGATTGCTTCATGAGCATCTTTCGGAATATAGAATCCGAATACACAGATGTCTTTATCCGCAAGATTGGATGCTTGTAATGATTCACGTTTCATACCCATCTTCTTAGGATGATCCGGATCATCTTGCAATCTTGCTCCATAAGAGAACATCTCCTTCAGACCGGCATCAAATGCAAGAGAGCAATGGGACCATTTTGATTTTGTAATCTTTTGGATCTGATGGCTCAATGGTGCAGTGCCTGACGAAAGAACGATGAACAACGGAGCATACTCTCTTCTGCTGAAAGATTCCTGGGTAATGATTTCTCCACGTCTATCTTTGGAATCAAATGTAGAACGCGGAATTGCATAAGCGATCATCTGTTCCAGAGTACATGTATTCAGAGAGCAAACAAACAGAATGAATGTCTCGATGTATTTCATAACGAGACCGCAGTCACAACAAACGATTCCATCTCTGAGAGAATCCTTCATTGTATCTTTAATAGTATTCGGAAGCGCATTGACAACTGCTTTCATTGCAGCAGGGAAATGCATACCATTAATAGTATCATAATCCTTCTTCATATCTTTTGCACGTTCCGTCAGCTCATACTTTGAATATACAGCTCTGTCAAAGAATGTGTTCTGTGCTTGTACCAGAAGATCGAGCAATGTTTCTGTACGAGGATCCATATAAGAATCGAATCCAAGCAGATTATCTCGACACATCTTCACACCACTGTTATCAACGACAAATTGTTTCGCCAGTTCAACTGATAATTTCTCCAGATCAGGAACATTGCATGCAACCAGTCTTTTTGATATTGCTTTGAAAAGATATGAGATGTAAGATGCAATATCTTTTGGAGTGATGTAGATCATCTGATAACGTGTATTACAGATACCATATGATTCCGTGAACTTTGATCCTTTTACAATGGATTCGAGTTGATCCAATGTATCATCATAGACTTTCAGAGATTCTGAAAAAGCAGTCAAGAAATCCGAACCAAACTCAAGCTTCGGCTTTCCGTCTGTCTTATTCACATCAATGATATCCATTACTTTATCGGACATAAGACAAATCTCCTTTTCATAAAATTTGAAATAACAAAACCCTCTACAAGCAGAGGTTTAACAACTCGTTTTCCACATTATAATACTTCGCTTTTTAAAATGAAAAAAAAAATAAAATTTCGTATATATTTCATTTCCATGAAATGAAATCTCATTTCATATTCATTACAAAACACTGCCAATCAACATTCCAATTATCATTGGGGATATTTTTGAAAAAATCATAATAGAAAATTATCATGCTGATTGGACATTATATATTATCTTTTGACAAAATTTTAATCACTTGAGAAAGGAGGATACTATATATCATGCGTAATACTCGTTGTCCTTTTTGTATCAAAATTTTTAATGACAAACATCAATTCTGTCATCACATAGCCAACGTTCATAATGATCAAACTCCAGAGGACGCTGATCCTCTGGAGTTTGCTTATTCTTTATTGGTTCATAAACCGATTGGAAGAATCTGTGTCATGTGTCGCAATAACAAAGTGAATTTCAATCAACAGAGTTTGAAGTATGACAGAATTTGTTCAGATCCAAAGTGCAAAGAAGCTTATGTCAAAATGATGAAAGCTAGAATGGTGAAAGTCCATGGACAGGAGCATCTTTTAAATGATGCCGATATGCAACGAAAAATGATTTATAATCATCCAAACGCACGGGATTTCGTTTGGGATGAAGATCACAAATTTCGGGTGATCGGTACTTATGAAGAAGATTTCTTGAAGAAATTGAGATCTATTGGATGGAGTCCAAACGATGTAATTGCACCGTCTCCAAATAATTATTGGTACAAATGGAAAGATGGTACATTGCATCTATATATTCCCGATTTCTATATCCCTTCTTTGTCTCTTGAGGTTGAAATCAAAGAATCAGATAATCATCATCCGAGAATGGAACATGCTCGGGAAATTGAACATCTGAAAGATCAACGTTTAAGAGATGAAGAAAAGAAAACCCATATCCATTATATCAAGATCGTTGATAAAAACTATGACGAATTCATGCGGGATTATGTTAAATCCGATGAAAATAAACCGGAGGATTAATTATATGAATGAACTTTTGCAATGCATTGATCAAATCGATCAATCTGTGAATGATGCTGAAATCAATGTTCTCGAAGCTCTTATCGGATCATATGATAAAGCATTAATGATACTTCAAGAATGTGAAGTCTCTGATTATTCCGCCTTCGAAATTTTCCAGGAAGGTGAAAAGTGGGATAAGTTTAAGGAAGATACCAAAGCTCCCATTCTTGGAAATAAGGGTGAGAGTCTCATCAAACGTATTCTTATGATTATACCACGTTTGATCCAAAAGATCGCTGCGCTTATAGCAAAAGCGTTTACAAGAAACAAAGCATCGAAACAAAAAATGGAAAACGATGTTCAAACATTGAAACAAGCGGTACAAACTTCTGAACCGTTTGAAAAATTTGAACCAAATGAGTTTGAACCGAACAAATTTGAAGCTGAACCACAACAACAACCACAACAACAACCACAGCAACAACCACAGATGCAAACAATCGAACCCCCGAAAAGAGATGAATCAGAACCACAAGCTTCTGGGAATGAAGAAACGAATTTAGAAGATGTTATTCTTCATGTCAAAGGTGCGACATTTTTCGGTCAAAAATTATGGGATCTTTCGAAGATTTTTGATAAGGATTCTGATTTAGAATCGCCAGCGATAAAAGTATCATTTTCAATCCCAATGGAGTTATACGGCAAACAGGAAGCGAATGATAAAGTAAGGGAAGCACTTCATCAAGTTGATCAAACTATTAAACGTTTAGAGTATGAATATAAACTTTTAGAACAGGGAAGGAAAGAAAGTCGCGAATTTCGTGTAAGAATCGGTGATGCTGTTGAAGTTTTTGAAAAAATGAAAGCGGTCTTTAATGAGAGACATGACAAAAGAAACCAAACAATCAACACACTCAATAGTATCATTAAAGATCTTGACAAAGCAAATGCTGAATTCAAAAAGAAATACGACGCTAATGCTATGAATTTCCTTCGTGGATTTCAAGCTAGTTCAATGGTCATGTCAGAAGAACAATGGGACGAATATAATCGTAAAGAAAATGCGTGTCTTCAGCTTTGGTTAAATTATACACAAGGAGTGTCCGAAATCGTATCATTGATGTCGAATATAACAGCTACTGAGATGAGAGTGTGGGATAATAACTACAAAGTCGTCATGGATGCTGTCAATGAGATTAAAAATAATAATCAATCGGATTTGGGCAAAACCAAAACCATTAATTTGTCCAAACGTAATACCAACTAAATACTATTTAAAAGGAGCTGAATGATTATGGCAAGACCACGTAAAACGGAAAGACCGGAAACAGTGCTTGATGCAATGGGTCCGGACATGAATGAAGAAACCTCCAACGGCAGAGGTGAAGATGAAGTAGAAGAGGAGGAAACCAAAACATGAGCAACTTCACAAATTCTCCACTCGTGTCATACACACGAATTTCACCGAACAGAAACTCCCCCAGAACAGAGGACAAGATCACAAAGATTATTGTCCATCATATGGCAGGTGTTGGTTCTGTTGAATCATTTGGAGAAATCGTAGCATCAGAAGCAAGACAGATGTCTGCAAACTATGCAATCGGAAATGACGGTCGCATCGGTCTTTATTGTGAAGAGAAAGACCGTTGCTGGTGTTCTTCTTCCAGATGGGCAGACAACCGCGGTATCGCGATCGAAGTATCCAATTCGAAACTCGGTGAACCATGGCCAATTTCTGACAAAGCTTGGAAATCATTGGTCGAACTCTGCGCAGATATCTGCAAGAGAAATGGTATTCCAAAAATGACATATACAGGAGATACCAACGGTGTACTGATGTTTCACCGTTGGTTTGCTCCAACAGGCTGTGTTCCAATTAACACGACTGAAGTATTGACTCGTGAAGGTTGGGTTCCTGTCAGAGATATTCAAATCGGTGAAATCATCGCAACTGTATCTCCAAAGGATTTCTCAATTCATTTTGATCGGGTTGAGAATCTGGTTCCTGTTCATAAGGACACAGTATTCACAACAAATGACATGAGTGTCACAAAAGAACACAGAGTTTTGTTCTCTGACATGACAGGATGTGGATATCGTCTGGATGAATATCAAAAGATTTGTGATCGTTCATTCACGATTCCATCAGCAGGTTCATATGGTGCAAAAGGAATGGATATCACTTCATCTGAAATGATATTCTTACTTGAGATGCAACGTGTCGGTGTGTATGATGAAAATAAGAAGTCTCTTGAATTCACATACATCATGGAATCCAAAGAACAATACTTCTATGGATTACTCCAGAATCTCGGATATGAATTTACGAAACATCAGGATGATTTGGGACCGGTCAGATTTTGTGTCACCGACCCAAGAGCATGGGAGCTTTGTAAATATTATCTTTCCGGAAAAGACTTCAACTGGAAATGGTTGGAAATGAATCCAACACAATTCTCCTATTTCATTTATAAAGCAACATCTCATGTTGATACTGGATGGAGTAGAAAATACACATCGGATTCCATGGTGAATGTCGATATCGTTCAAGCACTGTGCGCACTTAATGAACGTGGAACAAAATTCATCTCTTCTGAGAAGACATTATATATTGATAAAGCTTTCCGTATTATCGAACCTGGTAAGAAAACATCTACAGAAGATGATGTCGATGTTGCATGTGTTACCGTGAAATCCGGATGCTTCCTGATGAGACAAAACAATGTCACAACCATAACTGGAAATTGTCCCGGTGAGTATATCTTCTCACGTGCACAACAGCTCTGTGATGAAGTCAACGCATTACTCCCCGAAGTGGATCCTCCGGTTATTCCGACAGATTTTGTTCCTGGTGCATTGGTGAGCATTGCACCTGACGCAGTGTATTACAATGGTGCGGCGATTCCGGATTGGGTGAAAGCTCAAAGATGGTATATCGATAGTATCTCCGGAGATCGAGCAGTTCTCGGAAAGAATGAAACTGGTAATTCAGATATTCATTCCGCTGTCAGTACAAAGTATCTGACACTGATTCAGAATGCTGCAGCACACGAATCTGTCCGAACCGTGTCATATCTCACAAGACTCCAGAAGGGTGAACCGATTTACTCTATTTCTCAGAACAAAGTAAAACGGATTTCGATTATCACTGTTGGAAGTATTTATACTATTATTGAAGAAAATACAATCGATGGTGTTAAATATGGAAAACTGAAATCTGGCGCAGGTTGGGTCAAACGCGGTGTTGACGAAAAGGTTGTTGATAAAACGATCAATGTCGGTGATACTGTCGTACCAATCACGAACAGATTATATGGTGACGAAGGAACCTTTATAATTCTTGAGAATTCGTATAAGGTACTCCGCGTGGATGGAAACCGTGTTGTGATTTCTTCAGATGGAAAGAATGCCACGGCAGCAGTCAATGCAATGAATCTTAAGAAAATTTAAAAAAAAATAAGGATGGGGGCGAAAAGCCCCCATCTCTTATGATCGATATGTTATCGTCGATGATGACGTGATTACCGTCATCACGCATAAACCATGATCGGATGTATCGAATACTTTCGACCATCCAATCATGATATGATCGAAATCATCGTGGTTTATCAATACACGATGATTCGGAGAATCTGCAAAGACCCAACCTTTTTCTGTCAGAGTCATCTGCTCTTGAATTCTTCCATACTTGATATGGACGATTTTCACGTCCGAGATTGTGAACGCGATCCCATGAATAAACATTGGGATCGTTTCCGATAATTTCTTTTGCATAATTTTTGTCTCCTTTGTTTTTTAATATTTGAATACTTCTATATCTTGTATTCATATTAATTATATACATATGAAATTAAGCTTTTTGCCATATATACATTATTTTTTCGGATGACGGAGAACGATTGGTCAACCAATTTTGTGTCAGGAGGATTTAATAATGGATGATAGAAAAATGAATTCCAGACCACCGAAACCTCTGAAGTATTCGGAGGATACTGTACTATTCGATGTACGATATTCTCGTAGTCCGGAATCTTTTGAGGTTATCACATGGAATCCAATTACAAGACAATTGGAAGTCACTTATGAAGAACCGATTATTGATATCTGGTTTTTGAAGGAAGAATTTCGCACAAACGATTATCAGATATCCCAAGTAGAAATGGATAAATGTTATCCGTTCTATTGTAAACCGTCCCAAGTTTCAAAAGTAATTGCACAAGAGGTTGGTGGGAAATGGGCTGATATATATGAAGAAAATAAAGAGGTAATGAGCAAAAATGATTTATCCAGAAAGATGTGCGAATGTCCATGGGTATTTAAAGCGGATTTTGATCCACCGGTATATTTCAGAATGCGGTGGTTTGAACAATACGGCAGTAAGATTGATATGACGAAAGTCTCTGAGTCATATCTTGATATTGAGGTTGATTCCATTGATAGAATCGTCAATGCCAGAGATATCAATGATTCATCGAATCCAATCAATGCAGTTTCTTTGATTTTACCACACGTCAATATTTGCGCATTGTTAGTATTGGCTCCGCGTCCCAGACATAAACTTGATAAAAAATTCTGGGGATTGTTGGAAAAACAACAAAAAGAATATGACTGGCTTGTTGAGCATCTGGATGAATTCAAAGAGATGATTCGAAATTATGACGAAGACAATATTTATTATCTGAAAGGATTTGATATTCGGATTCACTTATTTGATTTTGATGATGAAATTAAATTGGTGAAGACGGTATTCGATTACATCAACAAATATCGTCCGATGTTTGTAGAATCATGGAATGCTACTTTTGACCATCCGAGACTGTGGCATCGTATCGAATATCTCGGATATGATCCCAAGAGCATTATTATCCCGAAAGAATTCAAAACTGATCAGATATTCTATAAGGAAGATCAGACTGGTAACTTTGCAATGAAGACATCCAGAAACTGGTTCTTTACTTCGACATATTCTATCTATATCTGTCAAATGAGATTGTTTGCTGCGATCAGAAAATCCCAACAAGAGAGACGATCATATTCTCTGTCTTCTGTTGGTAAGGATATGTGTAAGATTGATAAGTTGACAGATACGAAATCTGGTTCATTCCGTTTATTCCCGTACACAGACTTTTTGAAGTTTCTGTTGTACAATGTTCGTGATACCGTTGTACAGTATGCAATCGGATTGAAGACGGGTGACTGTTCTACACTGGTCAACCGTTCATTCAAGTTTGCAACGCCATATCCAAAATGCTTCCAGGAAACTCATATTGTGAGAAATGCGCGTGAGTATTATTATGAGAAATTCTCGAAGAAAGTACAAGCGTGTAGATTGATTGTAGACAACACGCAGGATTCTGCATTCAAAGGAGCATTCGTGGCACCTCCTGAGAAAAATGCTCCTACGGGTTTGGTGCTAAATGGTAAACGTCACAACAACATCATATATGGTGCACTGGATGCTGATGCTGCATCATACTATCCATCTACCAAAATGGGAATGAATATGGATCCAATGTCATTGTTATATAAATGCATTATTCCAAATGATTCATTCCAGAATGGAACCTGTACGAATCGATCTTTGTGTCAAGAATACTTATGGTATGACACAAAGAATCGTGCGCATAATGAAGATTTGTCAGGACCTATCATCAATGCGTATAAGAATAAAAATACGTGTTCGTTGATGAATAACTGGTTTAATCTTCCAACGGTTTCTGAGTATTTTGCGTATCTGGATATGAATATGAAATAACAAAAGGAGGCGTTGATTCATCATGAATCAATACGAATTTACAGACGATATTCCATCTTTGGAATTGGGTGAGACATCAAAACAGTACATGATGTTGTATGGTATCAATATTATTGTACAACGAGCAATCCCAATGTTGGTCGATGGATTGAAACCGGTTCATCGCAGAATCATGTGGGCTATGTATCGTGCGCATAAGAATAACTTTATCAAAGTTGCAGAAATTCAAGGTGATACGTTAAAGTTTTCACCACACTCTGAATTGGGTACACGATTCATTGTTGCTGGATTGGCCCAACCCTTTTCGAATAATGTACCATTCTTAACTCCGAATGGAAACTGTGGTACAGCTACTGCAGGTGATGATTGTGGTGCTGCTCGTTATTGGAGTGCACGTATTTCTGACTTTTCGATGGATGTCTTCTTTTCAGAATTCGACGCAAAGGTAAACATGAAACCGAACTATGATGGAGAATATATGGAACCAATTACATTCCCTGCAAAGTTTCCTACAATTCTTTTGAATGGTTCGAATGGTATCGCATACACAATGTCTTCTGATCTGTTACCGTATAATTTGAATGAGATTGCAGATGCAACAATCAAATTATTGAAAAATCCTGAAGCGAAAGTGAATCTGATTCCAGATTCTCCAACAGGATGTGACATTCTGAAACGAGATGATCAAACATTCGTGATGCAATCATCGTTTGATGTTGATAACTTGAATTATACAATTACATTCAAGAATACACCATATGGAGAATACTTGAATGATATCAATAAACGACTGTGTGCAATTCAAGATGGAGAGCATCCCATCAAAGAGATCTTATCTGCAGAAGATGAATCCGAATTGTCTGAAGGAAAGATTCGGTATGTTGTTCGTTGTAAACCGTGCAACTTGTATCAAATCATCAATCAGTTATTCAAACGAGTTCCTGGATTCCGTGTCACAGTATCGACAAAGAATGCGAAAGTCATTGACACAAAACGCAGGACTCAGCATTACAACGAACGGCAGATTCTTTGCGCATGGATTTCCAATCGTCTGAAAGAAAAGCGTTCATACTATTTGAGAAAGTTGGTTGATAAAACCACTGAACATAATATGATGGAAGCAAAAGTATTCATGTTATCGCCAGAGAATTTGAATAAGACGATTAAGGTATTCCGCAAGTGTGAAGAATCCGATGAAATCGTACAAAGCTTGATGGAAACCTACAAGGGTAAAGTATCATCTTCTCAAGCAAACTACATATCTGATATGAAGATGAATAAATTGACCAATGGCGAATATGTAAGGACGTTAAATAAACTGAAAGAGATTTCTGATGAGATCAAAACTCTGAAAGAAATCGTAAATGATCCGAACCGTATTCGTGATATTATCATTGATGATATCAAAGAGATCAAAGAGAAGTACGGGTGTCCGCGCCGCAGTAAGATTCTGAATCACAATACAAATGCAGCAGTTCATATTGGAATCTGTCAGATATTAACAGATGGATCTGTGTTATTCTCAGAGACAGAGAATCCAGATCATTTCTCATCAGATGTAACACCGATTGATGGAGATGAAGTTTGTCTGATTGATAAGCATGGACGCTTCTTGTGGGTGAATGTAAATAAGATTCCACAGGGTAAACCTATGACATTGACATCGATTGGACGTCAACAGATGGATGCATGTATTGCAGCTGTTTCAAAGTCCGAACGTTCTATTGTGATGCTTTCTAATAAAGGACGAATCAAGTTAATGCCAACAAATCGAATCCCATCTAATCAATCCAGAAAACCATTGATTCCGCTGAACGATGATGAGTATCTCGTATCAATTCTGGAAGTAAATGGTACATCGGATGATTTGTTGATGTACACAACGGATGGATTGGGTAAACGATTCTCTGTGTCTGAATTGAACATGGTGAATTCTCCGGATGCACAAGGACAGTTCATTGTCAAAGAAGATTGTGATGCTGCCGGAATCTTTATCGTGACGAATAAAAAGCCGCTAATTTTCTATGTTACACGGCTTGGAAGAGTCCGATTGAATCAATCCAAATTCCTGGTGTCTGGTAAGAAATTCGGTGGTTTGAAACCCATTATCAAGTTATCATCGCAAGATGATCTGATTGCAGTATTCTGCTGTGACCCCTCTCAAGCAGTTACAATGTATCATGCAGATGGAAGAGTTTCATGTGTAAATGTGAATTCATTGCAACCAGTTACAATGAATACACCTCCTGCGAAACCAAAACATGTTCCTGGTATCAAAGTCATACGAGCAACACTGTCTTGATTCAGAAAGGAGTTAGTTATGAAAATCTTTAAACGTCAGCCACGTGTATCAATCGTGAAGGAAGAACCCGATGGAAAAGAAGTCCTCAGAAAAACTGAGGACTTCAAGTTGTATGTTATTCGGAAAAGCTCTGATGATTCTATACTTGGTACCGTTTTATTGACAACTGCTCAGTTTCACATTCTAAATGAATCCTGTAACGCACAAGGAATCAAATTCACGGAGAGGTGATGTAATATTTTTACCGTTACAATTCGTGCAACATCCGTTATGATCACCCCGGGTTCAGAAGCGCTCATTCCTTTACAACCATTGATCAATCTTCATGAATATGAAGATGAATATCAAGATACAGTGAATGTTCTGGGATATATGTTAGATGAAGAACATGATGTCTTGTATTTCCATAAAGGAATAGATATCAATTATCTGAAAAGATTATTGGTGGATGTTGAGTTCAAATTCGATCCGTATGATCCCTATCAAGAAATGAGATATCAGTTTGAGGAAGTCTATGCTCCGAGAGATGAAGATCAAGAAGATGCTATCGACTTTATATCCGGAGAACATGGACACAAATCAAACATCAATGATTCTCAAATATTCTTGGTACTTGCAACTGGCGCCGGAAAGACGTATTGTGCTGGATACGGTGCTGGTGTATTGGGTTTAAAGACTCTTATCATCATGCATCGAGATAATCTTCGATCTCAATGGAAAAAATCTCTCCATGATTTAAATGGATATACTTCTAAAGAGGTATATGAATTGACATCATCCGAAGAATTGGAAATGATTGCAAATGGTGAATTGGAATATGATTATGATATCTATCTAATGACACATGCGACATTCCGAGCAGGATGTAATCGTATTCGAGATTGTGAAAAGATTCGTAATATCACAAAGAATCTACATATCGGACTGAAGATCATTGATGAAGCACATCTTGAATTCCGCGATACATTAATCATGGATTTCCTGTTTAATGTAAAACGGAATTTATATCTAACTGCTACTGATGGTAGATCATCTAAAGATGAGAATGCTATCTTCAAACATGTATTTGCAAATACAACATTCTATCGTCGTGCAGAGCATTCTTCAAAGAATCATCCTGATAAATGGGTTGAATACATCACCGTTGATATCAACACACATGTTCCAATCAGTATTTATAAATACCGCGTCAATGGTGGTAGAGGAATGTCTGCAATTACCTATGGAAAATGGGTAATCCAGTATGACAAAAAGAAAACACATTTCAAAGTGTGTAAAGAAATCTTAAAAGAGATTTTTACAAATGAATCGACTGCGAAAGTAATTGTGTTTATGCCGTTGATAGATCTATGTACGGACTGTGCAGAATACCTGTCAAAAGAATTGAATGATGATGACGCATTTGATTTTTATCTTGAAATCAGAACTGTGAATTCCCATAATTCAAAATCCGAAAATGAATATAATAAAAAAGCGGATGTAATCGTGACTACGATTCAATCACTTGGAACTGGTTCTGATATTAAAGGTATCACCGATATTATCAATTGCTCACCGATTGTATCAAAGATTGTTGTAAAGCAGGTGCTTGGTAGAATTCGTTATATTGCGAAGCCATGTCATTACTACGACATCGTAGATCAATCTGTACAAGCAGATGTATATTGGTGGAAGTCTAGATCTCGTACATTAAAAGCATTGACGACGAAGTATACACATCTTACGTGGTTAGAAGATAAAGGAGATGAACAAAATGACTCCGATTAAATTCATAGAAGAAATCATGCATAAAAAGAATCGATTGATTGCGATTTCGTTAGTTCTGAATATCGGTGCATATATCATCACCCGTTTAATTATGAATCGTGCATCATTATCGGAACGAACAGAAACATTGATCACAGGTGGCGTTCTCATTATCAGTACAGCATTCGTATTGATTTCCAATAAGAAAGCTGATAATAAGATAAGAGAATCATCATATGATCGAATTGAAATGGAGAATTATGAATTCGCAAAAGCTGTATATGAACATAAGCTATATGAGGATTCACAAATCATCCCCGTGATTAAGGCAACGCAAACAGTCATGAAAAGTAAATCAAAAGACATTCGTATTGGAGGGGCCTGAGCCCCTCCAATCATTTCTTTTTTATTTATCAGCTTCCTCTTCCGAGGACGGAGGATGTGTTTTAAAATCATGATCCTTCGGATCATAATAAAACTCCTCATCAAAGACGTTCGGAGGATCCGGGAGATCTGGGAATTCGATATCAGGATCTAACTCATGTAATCTTTTTTCAAGCCAGGAACGATAACGATGATCATCACCAACGATCCAATTCATCAACGAAGAAAGCTTGTTATTCAAAACATCAACTTTCTTAATCAGTTTTGAATTCTCTTCTCGAAGTTCAGCAACCTGCTTCTTGGTTTCTTCGTTCAACTTCTTGGTTTCCTCGTTGACATCTTTCATTGTCTTGGTCACATATTCCATGAGATTCTTCTCATTTATGATCTGCTGTTCTTTCGCTTCCGCACGATATTTTCGATATGAGAATATTGTTGTAAGAATTGCAGACAATCCCGCGCCACCGCCGATTGCGCCAACTACGACAGCGATTGATGTTGCTCCATCCATAATAATACCACCTTTAAAATTTTATAGGACAACTTGTTGTCGTTCCTTAATCTTGAGTTTGATTTCCATATTTTCCGAAACATCAAATTAGGTGTTTTCACCAAATACATATGTGGAGGCGATTCTTTCAAATGAAAAAGGGTTTAAAACTAATCAAAGTCGAAATTGATTCGGATGGAAAAATGAAGTGTTTCACAATCTCAAAATCCGGAGAAGTTGCATCATTGACGTTGACACGCACGCAACGTCATTTGTTCCGCCGTTATACAGATCATGATTTCATTGATCAGATTGAATCGGAATTCGGTCCAAACATGTTGGATGATACATTTGTAATTACGATGAACGGCGAAACTGTGTTTTCTTTGGAATAAGATTGAGTATGATGAAATCATGCGGGCTTTTGCCCGCATGATTCATTCATCTTTTGATTCTCCGTCTTCTGTCTTGGTTTCTTCAACCGGTTTAGAAGTAATGATGAGTTCATCCTTATCTTTTGTCAGTTGTTTGTAAACCTGATGATATCCGGTTCCACATCCACCAGCTGCCAATCCGATAAAGATTGCTTCAACGATGTTATTCCCCATATTAACGCTCGGAATAAAATATCCCCAGACTCCAAGGACAATTCCGAAGATCAGTGAAAGAATGGGAACATAACGATCGATCTTCAAATCAAAGCATGATGCAATTCGTTTTGCAGCATCATCCAGAATCATGACAAATGCCGAAATCGTTACAATTGAAAACTCCATATTTTTATCAACTCCTACATATATATGATTACATCGAATATCGCAGAGCCTGTATGCGATATTACTAAAACGTGGAGGTATGTTTATATGTGCAAGAATCCAGTTGATCTCATTATCAAACATAATAAGGTGATTTTGAAACCGAATGAAGTGAATGGTATGGATCCACGGATGCTCATTGACACTGATGAGAACAATGACACAAAAATCAAAAAGGAGGAAAAGAAAAATGGAAAATGAAAAGTTTATCGACGTAACTGAAGAAGCTGATGTGTCTGATGCAATTCTTGAGCATGAGGCAAATCCAGAACCTGCTAAGAATCTTGATACCGTGTTGTCATCTGCGTTAATGGATAACAATGACAACACGATCAAGATCCATTCTATATCAGCGAACACGTATCTGATGGATCGTGCTACAGTTGACTGGGAGCAAACAAGTCTCCCTGAAAATCTCCAGAAGATTTATAACAACAAAGATTACATTTATCGAGTATTGCGAGATCTTATGTTTACTCGAAATGTCGATGCTGAAGATATGAAGAAATTCGCAACTGATCAGGCTATGAATTTCGTAAAGCCTTTTGTAGAAGAATTCGGAATCCGTCCGAATTATAAAATGACATATCCCGATGCAGCTGAAATCGACGTTGCAATGTGTTATTGTTTTGATGCGATCATCATTCTGATGACCATCTTGACAGAAATCGCCGTATATCGCGCAACTCATCCGGTAACAGCATCTGAAGTAGATGTTGAAAATATTGAAACCCACGAGGAGGAACAATCATGAATATCACGTTCAAAAAAATCCCAACCGCACAGATTCCCGATAATGTCATACAAATCACCGACATATTGAAGTTGGTAGAACTCCCTTCCGCTGATGCCGATGGAAAGGTTTCGTTGTCTCTGTTCTTTACAACAGAGAACAATCCGGAGACATATCTTTTTGAAGTAATTCCGGATACACAGACAGGAGCTCTCTCAGATGTCGTGAATGATATTCTGAAGAATCTGTTTGAGAAGAATATCGAAGGTATCGATGACAATGAGCTGGGTCCGATCATTCGCGCTGTCAATATTGTCGCAGGGGATATTGCGAAGAATGAGTCATTCGATCCAACTGATAAAATCGTCTATCACATGCTCAATGGTATGACGATCTTTTCCAATATGCGTGCACTCAATTGGGAAGATCTTATTAACCATCTGGGTGATATGGAGATGACTGCAAACAATGTCCGTGTTCTGCTTCGTCTTCTGTTGACCGAACGTGTATTCACTCCTCCGAAGACTGATGACAATCCGGAACCGAAAGAAGTACCGGTTGAGGAATTCGTTGCAGATGAAATCAGGAAGTTCCGGGAAAACAACAAATATGACATTGATTACAGCATGTTCGACAATGACATTATTCCGACACGTGGTGTTCTGATCGCCGAGGTCATTGATATGCTGGAGATCTATAATGAATTCATCACTGTCACCAACATGATGAAAGTACAGCGTGATATCCTGAAAGCAACACAACCGGAGATTCCGGAGAATGAGACATCCACAGAAGAAATCCCGACCACTGAAGCAGAAATTGTCAGTGAGGGGTGAGTAAAATTGAAACGGATCATCATTGGTTCTGTTGCAATTGTTTCGGTTTCTTTCATGCTCGGTTGTATTTACCGAGCATGGGAGAATCATCAGAATAAATTAAGACGTATACAGCGTGAGAATGAAAACGCTGCAAAATGTCCATACTATATTGAAGGGAGAAATGGTCATGTTCGTTGTGCACCATAACGACGATGACGGAAGATGTGCTGCGGCAATTGTACAACGCGAATTCACATCATTTGAAACTGTTGATGAACACAATTACATCGAATATGGACACAGTGGTGAAATCGCACATGATTTCATCGAAGAACTGCGTCCGATGGGTGATAGTGTTTATATCGTTGATCTTGCTCTGGATGATGTGATTATTCAATTGATCAGAGATATTTTAGCACAAAAGCCGAATACAAAAATTATTCATATCGATCATCATGAAACGACATTCAAACGCATGGAGAATTTATCTGACGAAGATAAAGTCATTATGTCAAATGAGAATATCACGAAATTCTATCGGAAAGATGCTTGTGGTGCTCTGTTGACATATATCTATTCATGCATGACAGAAGATGAGAGAGCTCATATCGATGAAATGTATTATGACTTTACAGAGGAAGGTAGTCATTTTGCATTCTTCCTGGATACTCCTCAGCAGAGAATCTATCGTATTCCGATGATGTTGCGATACATCAACGATTGGGATACATGGACACACGCTTTCAAAGAAACCAAGTATTTCAATCTTGGATTCGGATGTGTTGGGGATAAGCATCCAATGAATCCTGTATGGGATATCCTGTACGGAAATGATATCACCATTATCGACAAATATCTCAAAGACGGAATGGCGATCTATTCGTACAAGGAATCTGAAAACAGACACAAGATGAAGTTTGCTCATGAATACAACATCTCATGGGTTACAAGAGATGGGGAATTCAAGCAGACAACAATGTTGTGTCTGAATTCGAACGGCAATTCCACTGTATTCGGTGATAAGATCAATGAATACGATGTCGTGTGTTTGTACATGTATCATGGAGATACACAAAAATGGTATTACTCGATATATTCAACACGTGGCATCGACGTCTCTGAAATCGCTGAATATTATGGTGGTGGCGGACATCCGGGTGCATCTGGATTCCAGATCGATGATTTAATTTTCCTTCGATAAAAGCATTTAGATATATGGGGGCAGTAGCCCCCATATATCCATGCGTTCCTTTGATATTGATTGCCCGCGACATTGTCTTTAAACAATATCGATGCGTGCTCGGAGAAACCAATATCTGTATATATACAATCACACTGATGAAAACAAAACCCATCCAAAGTTCCGATTCACTTAATACAAGAGGTGGTAAGAATCAAGTGAATGATGCGCATCACAGATTCATCTCGATCATTGGTCAACGCCGCATGAACTTATTTTTTTTTATACACATAATCTGTGTGAGATGGTTCTTAAGCAATATCGTAAATCCCGAGATTCCATTGAATGAGAATTGTCGCTCTTTTCACCAATATGATTGGATCACGCCTTCACGACCTTTTCTAACGGTGTAACAGTAGGTTCTATTCCATTTAATGTTTGAGATAAGCCGACATTGATTGCTGTTGAGATATCTTGGAATAATAATCCTTGAAGGATACCTGCCCGTTGTACAGCTTCACGGAATGCAACCTTCGTATATGACAATGGATTCACATCCGGATGTTTTCCGTATACATATGCAAACGGTTTTCCGGAATGCTGACATACACGACGTGCCATGATCTCATATGTAATTGAAGGACCTGTCAGATCGATACGATTGATTTCCAAACAACGGAACATCATTTCGACCATGATGTTATATGGGATCTGTGGTGTTTTACTATACAAGAATACTTGGTTGATGAAGAATTCCACATTTGCAACATTCTGTCGAATTGCAACGGAACATACACGTGATCCAGTGTCATATGGAATGATATAATATTCTGGGTCTTCTTGAATATCGTCATAAATTTTGAAATCAACGGATCCAGGAATTGTTAATCTGTCGGAGTGTAATTCTTTTCCTGCATTGTCATAGAACTTGACAGGGACTACACCGAATGCGGATGCGGACGTTGCTTCAATGGAGAATCCCTTAAAGTCTTCGAATACGCGTGGGATAAATACCTTCATTGGAACTTTGTTGACAATGAATCCTTCTTCCACATCATAATATTTGCTATTGACTTCAAACAGATGTTTCTTATCGATGATAGCCGCCTTCATCGTCAAGTCATGTTTTGATTTCAATTTCAAGTTCAGAAGTTTCTGTGTGATGGAGGTTGTCAACAATCCGACTTGTGTAACTCCGAGATTATGGAAAACTCTTCCTGCACATTTTCCACAGATTGCATCATGTGTGCAACATTGTGGTGAATACATTTGAACCGTTTTTCCAACAAAGTTTCCAATGTTGTCATTTGTCGTCATCACAGTTTTTCCATTCCAATTAATGTTTCGATATAACATGTATTGTTTATTGGAATCAGTAATTGTAATTGGTATCGTAACAGATGTACCACAATCAGAGTTTGGATCCGGGTCAATATGTTCTGATTGCAATAATGCAAGGATGATCTTTGCCATGTAGCCGGCATCAGCGGTACCAACTGCAGACGGATATGCACCGGCAACAACTGAATTTGAGAATGCTGGGATGTCTTGTTTTTTGATACCATCCATAAGAGATGATTCAACGACATCAAATTTTCCGGTAATATTATTGTAAACCGGACCTCTCATAACATTAATGGTTTTATAGTTATTATCCAAATTACCATCACCAGATGCATACAGATCATAACCATAGTCACCTTTCAGATTCTTACGAACCATTCCCATGAGTTCTTTCTCAATTGCACCAGATGCAAGTAACTGTTTCGTCGGGTCATTCGATTTCAAATCCGCTTCATGTTCTTTTAACAATTCCATCTTCCGTTGTTTTACATCATTCATAGGACGAACCAATGTTGCTGAGATGGACGATGATAAGAATGAGGCTGCCTGGAATCCCAGTGTATCACGTTTATCAACAAATTTACCAAGCGTCTTTGTATCAATTTTATCCGTGATAACGAGATTGTTTACAATTGTATTCATCTTACCGAGATTCTTGGAATTTAATTCATTATTCCAATACCCCATAAATTGAATCAATCCCGTTGATTCCAACAGAAAACGATTCATGAATAACAACCCCAGAGTTGTTTCAAGTTCTTCTTTGACATATTCATATTCGGAATGGGATAATTTAATTGTATCAGTCGCATTGAATGGTGGTTGTACCATCTTATGTGCAGTACGATCATAATATCCAGCAAATAAACTTTCCAAGAAATCTTTATTGAATTCGGATATATCTGCAGAGAGAATCCGTTGTTTTCCGACATTCGCATTATTTTCAGCCATAACAAAACCCTCCTTATGATTATGGACCAGATTACTGTTCGGTTTTATTTTTTATTTACCATATGTATATTATTATAAATGAATACGGGTGCAATCTACCGTATTTACATGACATTTCGAGATAGAATATGTGTAATCGTACGGATTCTCATAAGATATCCGAAATGATCAAATTTATTTTAAAGGAGGCACACGCCATGATTGTCAACAACATGATCCTAATCAGGGTCGCACAAGCGAATATGCAACAGCTGTTCGCATCAACCCAAATCACCGTTTCTGTGAAAGAAGTAGGTGATGATCCATCATTTCGACTTCTAACCATCACATTAGATGGAAAGAAAAAAGACCAAGCAGAGGTCCAGTTGGAAATGAGGGATGGGAAGGTCATCGGTATTCAATTGAATGCAAATCAGGTTACCGATGTAACGATTGATCTTGTGAGAACCGCGAAAGCGATATCCAAGAAACTCGAAGAACTCAGAAATATAAAAACGGTTTATTATTATGATGATAACTATTTGATCTCGGATTTTAGAGAGATCGGTATCGATTCTGATGATGGAAGAAGAGATTTATTAATCAATAATAACAAAATCTATTCATTGGTCAAGTGTCGAAAGAATCGAGTAATCACAGAGCCACTGACGGAAGCACAACTGATCAATCTGATTCATATTGTGGCTAACTCGAAACATAGCGAACTGGATGTTCGCGATGCAATTGTTCATACCTTCGTCGATTATGACGAGTATGAGTGGGAGGAAGAATGAGAGGATGGATGGAGGTGGGGGCGTTTGCCCCCACTCATCCGATTTTTTTTTGTTATCGTAATCCGTGATAGAGTAATGTGTAACGTGGTTTATCTTCATCGAAGAATTTCCAACGAATGAAATCATCCAATACAATTGCAACACCTGAAAGGAAGAACCAATAGATGGAATTCCGTAAACAGATCTGTCCATACAGATTGAAACATCTGTCGGAATAATCCCACACATTCCATCCAAGTTTGATGTTCACAATGTATCCGGAAATGAGTTCCATCGCAGTAATCACAAAACAACCAATCCCCATTTGCAACAGGAATGGTGTTTTCCATGTATACCATTCGTTGAGTAATCCGATTATGACAAAACATAATCCACCAACGATGAACATAGACCAATGTGTGAAACCACGTCCAATAATTTCCATCAACGCATAAATGATTCCACCGATAACGAATAAAATGAATTCACATATCAAGAATTTCTTGATGGATTCTTTCATTATTCCTCACCTGACGATTCGTTTGAAGTGCGGACACTGTCGTACACAGCAGCCATCAGATTCATGATGTATGTACGATGTTGCGGTGTATCGATGTTGCTGTAATTTTCCTGGATAACACCGCTGGAATTGATTGTCATGGTTGCAACACGCGGAGAACCACCAATGAGAGTCCGATTGATACCGATTGTTACGATGCCATCAAAGAGAGACTCATCCAGCATTGCAATGATTTCCCATTCATCTGTCTGAAGGATATATCTTGTGGAAGATTCAGGAGTCATCGATTCAGTGGTCTCGGTTTCGATCGCTTTGATAACATTATCGAAGATGGTGTTCTGCGTACGAATCTCTGTGATTCGTTGGTCCATACGTTCTTGGATATCGGTTTTCATTTAGAAAACCTCCTTTCATTTTAATTAATTTTCTGTCAAACAGTGATAATGCTCTTTTCAGGATGAAGAATTCTATCATAGTCATAGGGGTCTTCAATTTTATCGGTATAAACAACACCCGTTGTCGAAGTGATTGCTTCCATCTGTTCTTGAAGATCCGGTGACAATTCATCACCGTATTGGAATACACATATCTGTTCAAATGATGAAAGTGTTTTGATATATGCTTTCGCAAAGTTATTGTATGTCGTATGATATGTAACCCAGTTCACGGATAATTGCGCAATTGTCAGAATTTCTTCCGGTGTGTATTGACGACACAATTGTCCATCCGCATGATAGAATATTGGTATCTGTGGAAATGACATCGCTTGTGTTGCCAATTTTGATAAATTGATCTGGTCGGTTTCTGTTAATGAATAATGATCATCACCATACTGGATACCGGATTCGATTACCGATCGACATGTTTTTGACAAAAAGGATATCTTCTCCTGTTTTGCTTCATTTGCATGTTTGTAATCGGTATCCTGCTTTCTGACGAATTGGCCGTTTATATATTTATATGAGAATATGTCTGACATGATATCATATGGGATATTTTCCACATAAATATTTTCCGGATTATCCGGATCACCTCCAACCGTCATCAATCGAGTAATTTCATAGTTTTCATTGATGTTGATAAACACATTATCACCTCCTTAATACAGACCATATATTGTCCACAGACCACGTCCACCAATCGTATCTATTCCGCTATTATAATAGCCGATTGTGAATTTATTGTCATTCACATATATCAGCTTCATATAATTTCTACCTGTTGGGTTATTCTCGACTGTGAATGGGAGTGGTATATGCATTTCTCCAGAGGTTCCTAATGATTTTAAATATTCCAATGGAATGATTGCTTGGAAGCTGGAGCATTCATCACCACCACCATAGATCAGACGTGTACATTGTGCCAAAAGAACTTTCCAGTTTGTGAATAAACCCGTGACTTCAATTGGCATTGGAAGCACCGATAAGTTATCCGTTGATTCAAAGATTTTTGGTTGACCACATGCTCCGTTCATGATCATTCGCCATACTGGATAGTATGATGATCCATTACAAGTGTAGAATGCTATTGTGCTTGGTGGAAATTTCGTATATCCAGATGTCGCAGTAAAGTTTGGAGCCGGGTTTGATATGATTTTTAATGTAAACGCACCGGCATTGTATGAAGTGGCCACACCAATATATTCAATACGAACACCGGCAAGATCCATTTCATAATTGATACCATTGACAGCCAATCGCAAAATGTCATTATCCGAATAACTCCATGTTGTTTGCAATACAACATGCTCATATATTCCGGAGTGAATATACTTTTTTGTCGTCATCAGCCAATTCATCAAGGTTTGCAATGTAATCTTTTGTCGTTTTGACGAACCTGTTTGAATTGCAAATGGTGTAATCAGTTTTCGACCATTACACCCGATCAAACCTGTCGAAGGTTGTGCATATAGATTTGCAGAAGCGTATACTTGCTGTGTGACAGTTGTTGTTAAATCAGATGGTGTTGTCGAATTATTATAACCCAACATCAACGCTCGAAAGTCTGTTGTTGATGAAATTGATTGTGTAACATAGGTGTTTGTATTTGTGTTATAATCCGAATGTGTCCAACGTGCGTCTGTTGTTGCTGTTCCACTAACTTTGATTGCGCCTGCTTCAAAGTATGTCAATATGATTGTTGATCCTGCCGGATAATGTGTTGTCAATCGGGTTGTGCCATTCCAGTAACAATTGATCGCACCAGTTGTTGCACCTGTAGACAATGTCAGATTCAATGTAACATTCGTGGAAGCCGCGGATGCATATGGTAAATAATATGCAATCGTCAAACCGTTATGCAGTTTCGATGCAGGAATCGTGCCGGTCCATGCTGCTGTTGATGCGGTTTGTGTACCGATAACATAGTAGAAACCAGTTCCAGGTGCAGTGATATCTCTCGGAATATCTAAACTTGAAACAACTGTCAATGAATCATCAACAACTGCACCATTTCCCCATGTGATATTATATGTTCCTCTAACTGTGATATCCGGATCTAACCACGTGCAATATACTGTCATACCATTATTATTCGTTGTATTATAATAGAAATCAACATATAATGTGTTTCCGTCAGAAGATTTTGTCATTCTTATTTTTGGGATATATTGTGTAGCTGCGGAATTCGATTTTGAATATAATATTTCAAAACCTTCTGTAGCATTATACAGTCCTATCATACGTACGGAAAACACTTCCGGTTGTCCATTATTATAATTACGGATACATGTCAATTCAATTGTTCGAACTATTCTACCGGATGCTGATGCAGAACATGGGAATGATAAGACGCGGTGCCATCCAACAGTATTCCACCCAGAAAACACATGTGCCATGTTTAATCCAATATTGTGTTGAAGTTTATTCTGGATATACGAATACAATGCAGACACAGGTCTTCTGTGATATGTCGTTGTTGACGTTCCTCCATTTGCGTATTGTGAAATATAATAATCAGCATCGGAAGGAACGGAAGAACCCGTGGTGAGTAAATTGATTGCAGCATTCACACCAGCATTTGTATTCGGGACGTAATCCAAAGCAGGAATATCACCTTTGGCTACGGATGCTGTGGCGGACACATGTCCCGCTGCATCAACTGTGATCTTATATAATCCAGAAGTTTTTGATGTATATGCTTTATGTGAGATCTTCACACCAGAATTGTATGTGAATGCTGCAGTACCACTGCCGACTGTCGTTGTTGTTGCAGCAACGCTCAGATACGAATCGGTTGTAACAGATGACGCTGTAAGAATGCCATTCCACGTAGACCAATTGGATGAATTTGTACCACCAGTATCGTTCTGCCGATACATTAAACTTCCGCCACCATTCGGCATAAGTTGGAATTTATCATTACCAGCGTCGGCTTGAATTCCTACCCAGTCATTTATATTACCTAACAGATTAACTCCTTTGAAGAAGAAGCAACCAGCTGTGTTGTTGACTGTGGTTGCATCAACACTTTTGCACGTCAATGTTTCATGTGTATGACCTTCCAATGAGACATTAGTGCCATCTAATTTTAATATCCCTTTTCCGATATACAAACCAACATCAGTTCCCCATGGAGCGTTATTATGATGATATGGTCTCAGAATGATAGCACCCTTATCAGTGGAATCTCCACCCGTATTATGGAATGTGATACCTGGTTTGTAAGTTGTTGATGTAGCACCATTAACATTCCATTCAACAAGAGTAACTGCATTCGAATCACTTCTGAGATTTTGTTGTATCATCGTGTGTTGTGCAGACAGTTCATCAGTTATAGCCCCAGGTGTTAACAATGTACCATCCGTTTGGAACTTCCAAACTCTGTGATTGTTGTTGTTGTATGTTGCGATACTTCCTGCATTCGAAATAATCTGAACTTCGGTATCGGCACCAAGATACAGCTTTTCAGTTTCTGTCGTAACGATATTGTCGTATCCAACCTGTGTTGTATTTGATGAATTTTTTCGTGCATATGCGTTAGTAGCAAACTCACCGCCACCAATCACCATATTTCCGTCACATGAGAAAAGTGCAGTCATTCCTGATGTCGCCAACGGATACATGACGATTCCAGGTGCAGTATGTGCTTTGCCCGATTTTGTTGTTTGGAAACTGAGTCTAGCATAATCTTGGAATTTTATGTTAAAAATGGTATAGGTTCCATTATACGCGTAAGCAGATACCGTATTCGTGGTGGTATAGTCTAAAATGTACTTTGGTGTCGTAGCATTACTAGCGTGGAAAAAACCCACTTGTTTACCAGCATACAACATCCCATATGGGTCTATTATGGCTTTTGAATAAATCATATCACCCCACAACATATATCCTGGTTGACTGGTCAATGATGAATTCAAAAGGTATCCAGATTCTTTATAACCCTCTGGATAGTCATTGTTACTTTCGATTATCCATCCACTTTTATTTTCTGCGAAAGTATTATGATTACCAGAATCATCACACACAACGATGTCTCTAATACGAATTTCAGGAGTATATAATGGAATAGCAGCTCGTGGTACCACAATTTGTATTTGTGCTTTAGAATTTAAAACACCAAATGAAACAGTAAAAGGATAGCAATTTGATAATGCTGTTACGGCAAACCATCCTAGAGTTGAATTGCTATTACCGATTACTCCAGCAATTGTGAGTGTGTCGCTAGTATATAGGGCTGCGGAGTAACCCCACATGTCAACTTTGAATCCTACCTTGAAATAGTCGTCTGCTGATGTAATTGTAGATGTATCAATCGGCAGTGTTATTGTGATACAGCTAATTGGTACACTCTGGTCAAATCCGGAAAACGTACCGTCTTCCGGATATGAGACGAAACCATCTTTACCAACAGCATTACCAACAACTTCGGTTGAATGAACGGCTTTCCATTTGAAATTTGATGCTCCGATCTGACCCTTATTGTCAACAGATGGCCGGAAACGACCATCTGAATCAAACAATGCAGTCTTCACATTGGTCCAGTCTGTATGATTTGTTGTATTCAGACCATTGGCTCCTGATACAAAATAGATGGAACCATCTGATGTGATACACATCTGTTCGAGACCATAACTCCAAGCAGTTGTTCCATAAGGATTCTTGTCTGTTGACATAACAGCTGTGGTGAAGTTACTCGGTGATTCACCCGCTCCAATACAACAATAACCACCACCAGTGTGGTTAAACACCACACCAATACCATTGACATCATAAGGGAGCATCGCGATAATGTTTCCATAACCACGAGTCGACGTTGAATATCTAAGGTATGCACCTTTATCATTTGCATCGTTGAAATCAAGTAATGCCTGTGTTGTTGAACTGCTTTTAAGTCTAATGCGTGGTGCAATGAAGTATGTTCCGTCCTGATTACCAATTAATGTCAATGATGCCGGTGAACAATAAGTATCATAATCATCCCAGATCAATTCTGCATTTTGTGAACTATCTGCATTTGTGAATCTGATTTTTGGATTGACACAACCATATTCTTTAGTAGCAGTAGTCCCACCATGCAACTCTAAGAATGAAGTGGATTTGGTATTGATTTTCAAACCTTCACTCATTGCGACCAATCCGGTTGAATTGTTAATGCTGAATGGTCTCAGTGTACTCCAACTACCAGATTCTGCTTCACCGGAATTTGTTAATAAAATCCATGTGTTTGTACCATCGTTTCTGAACAATGCACCATAATTTCCGTTGTAAACACGTAACTGTGTTGGAACTTTTATTTCTGCAGGGAATATCGCATTTTTGTCAACATCCCATGAATAAAGATGGTCATAACCCATCATTGAATTTGCTGCAGCAAAAAGGCCATTTTTTCCAAATGCTTGAATATCGTGAATTTCAGAAGGTTTGTTGATATATGTTGCACTTGTATTCACAGCTGTTGTTCTGAATGTCAGACGAATCTTTGACACAGTTGTTTTCAATCGTAAGTTTGAAATGTTGACAACATTTCCACCACTCCAACCGTCGATTAGCGCATTTTCTTTATCCATTATAAATGTGGATGGATCTGATGCATTCGCATATTCAATATCAAGTCTTGTCTGATGACCTTTTGTATTAAACCAGATGTACAATTTACAAATAAATGCATCACGATCCGTAAATGTTAATGTGATTCGTGTCTGCATCTGAGTTGTCCGATTGTCTGATGTATTTGGTCCGACTTTAATCGCGCCGGCTTGCCTCATTATAAAAAGAGAAGCTTTATCTGCTGCAGTATAACCTCCGTCATTCCATGTTGTACCACCATCTGTCGTATATTCAATTTGAATATTATCACTTGTCATGAAAGCAAATTTATCCGCACGGTATGTATTGATGAACGGGGCTGAGATGATAGGTATACCTTCAGAAGTTCTGAAGGTGTCGTCTTTATTCATTAACACATCACCTTCATAATGTGTATGACTGGGTAGATCTGATGAAGTTGCCGCAGATGAACCTGTGATGTGACCTTGAGCATCATATGCGAATTTCAATAATGATTCTGTAGTAACTGCAGTAACAGAATTTGAATGATTAAATGTCAAGCCGGACAATACCAATCCGGTTCCCGCGGTATATGCTGTATTAGTTGGAATAGCCCATGTTCCATCACCGCGAAGAAATGAAGTTTGTTTTCCAGCAGCCGGCGCCGGTACAAGACCTATTGAACCGGCGGTACTAGAAGTTGCAGCACCCATTGTTGTATTCGGAATGGTGACTGTTTTTGTATTTAATGTTGTGACATGACCATTTGCATCACGCGACACAGAATCAACAGCAGTAAACGTTCCACCAAAAGCTGGAGAAGCTGTGGAAGTTGTATCTGTTGTAACAGGAATAACTGGGTGTTGTGTCAGAAATGTACTACCCAAAGTCAATGTCAATTTATTCGCATTAGCACCAGTGCCGTATGACGCTGATGTGACTGCATTTCCAGATCCAGTGACTTCAACTGTTGGAGCAGTCCATGCACTCCATGCATATAAATCATACCATTTGGCAATCTTACCAACAATGGTAGCTATGTTATCCAAGTTTGTTAATTCAGCTTTTGATGAGGCTTTTGTAAAAGCAACATCGAGTTGTACATCCGAAAACTCATATACCATGGATGTGTCACTCCTTTCAAAAGATTACCGAGTCGTTTTCCACATATGTAATTAAGTAATATAGGGAGGGGCAATGCCCCTCCCACAATTATTACGATGGTAAAACAGAAGGATTTTGTGTACAATGGAGAATCAGAATATCACTTGACTGGATGCCTGTGTCCAGATCTCCAACAAGTTCGTAGTTGGTTCCGTCATATATGAATTCGTATACACGCCCAGAAGCCAATACTCCTGGGTCAGGCAGATTAGCACCGCGATATTTAATTGGAGCGCCACCCGTTGCGTTGACATTCAATTGCAGAGATGCAACCGCGCCGGTATTTGTTGCGGAGAATTTCACAATGATTCTGGAACCAGCAACTTTTGTAAAGCTGGTACATGCAACTTCTTTTACGGGTGTTGCTGCAGCTGTTGAACATGTTCCGAAGTGAGTGATCGCTGCAGAACCATCAAATGTTACACCATCAATTGCACGACCGGTTGTCAATGCTGCAGCAGATGCGACAGATTTACTTGCATCAGCTGTGTTATCAACATTACCAAGACCCACATCGGCTTTTGTTACGTTATGCGGGTTTCCGGATGTAACCAATGAGTGTTGATATGCTGCTTCACCATAGTCACCATAGTATGCATTCGAATGAGATGTTCCTAATGCGAGATCACCTTTGATCTGTGTGTATTGTGTTCCAGACCAACGATATGTTGTATCGGAATCTTTGTCAACATAGATCTTTCCTTCTTCAGGAGTGACTGCTGTTGCGGATATGTATTGTGAATTATCCGCATCCCATACATATGCAACATATGGTGATGTGGTTTTATCAAGATACAATGTATCTGCCGCAGGAGTAATCTCTGTTGTATGTTCAGAATCCTCATAGAACTTTCCGGATGTGGAATCATAGTAACCTTCAACTTTATTGGATTCTGTATAGAATGATGTATTGTTCTTATAACCTTCAATGACATCATCTACATATGACGGAAGTTGCGATGATGGAACTTTTCCGGTAGCATCCAATACAGCAACATTGTGGATATTGATTGTTTGCCAAGCCCCACCATCTTCTTGGACTTGGAATGCACCAGCAGTAGAACCTTCACGGAATGCATATGTGGATCCACCACTACCTCCACCAATCAACTCGGAGAATCCGTTTGTAGAATCCCAACGATAAATGATGTCGGTCGTCGTATCGACATAGATCTTTCCGGTTGCTCCGGGAATTTCTGTTGTCTTAGTGGAATCCGTATAGAACTTACCTGTGTTTTCATCATAATAACCTTCAGTGACGTTATCAAATGATGCAGGAATTGCATCTGGATTAATTTTAAATGTATGCGGTGTAACGGATGTATCGTATATGATACATTGTTGATACCAAGAATAAATCTTGGCAAGTTCAACAGCCATATTCGTTTTTCCGGATGGATCCAGATTCGATAATAAATCGACTGCATTACCATCAAGATCAACTCGTTTGGTTGCGTCGTTCAAAACATTCAAGAACGCGAAGAATACTTGAATGTCATTCAATACCGAAGCAGGCATTTATAGTCCCTCCTTTAAATTTAAGACGATGGATTTTGTGTACAATGTAATTCCAATTGGTTTAATGATAACACACCTTGTTGTGTAATATTCAAACCATTACCAACAATGACACCACCAATTGCTTGGGTGGTTGCTGGAGTCACATTAATCGTTTTTGTCGTTGGTCCAGTTCCGGTGATGTATTGCATTTCATCAAATTTTGATAATGTAACAACATCGCCGTATCCGTATTGTGTATTATTAATACGAACCGTAATATCCAATGATGATTTTCCGGCCGGCATTGTGTATTCATAATCGCAATCAGTATCCCAATCATTCGGATCTGAACTCTGTCCAAAATGCAATCCACCAGTTGTTGCAGTATCATTTTCATATCCATATAGATACCAATATATCGTATCATTTGGATCTGCTGGTGTGAGTTTTATTTTGAACTGTGTGCCTGGTTCAATGTGCAAGTATCTGAGTTTGAATGTTCTGGAATCAGATGTCGGTGAACGCCGACCATCATACATGTCAGCATAATTTCCCCAGTTAGCACTAGAAAGATCTGTGACTATTTGACCACCGGTGACAATTGATATACCATCACCTGCGAGATACTCTTTCGATTCACCACCAGAAGCAGAAATAACACCGTTTTCATCAATACTGATACCATCGCCAATGATAACACCACCGAGATCATTTGCAGATGCGATTGGAAGTGTGTATTCTTGAGGGAGTGTTATTGTTGTATCGCCGGATTCTTTCGACACAACTAGATTTCCAGATGCATTTTTTGTTACATCCAAAACACCGGTGTTCACAATGTATTTGGAAGTATCATCCGAATATATGTAATTCAGAATTGCAGCGACAGTATCGGTCGCGGAAGTTTCCTCGGATTCGAAATATGGAACAACCTCGTTGACATCACCAACAGGATCGATATCGCCCAGTGATATCATGTAACCATTACCATACCACGTGGTTCCATCAATTGTGACGGAGACCGCATCAGCTGTTGATGATCTTCCGCTGAAATGATCACTATCTAAGAAATTACACAATGTATCATTGATATTCTTGGATATGACATAAACCGTATACCAGTAATAGGGCAACCCGCTAGTATTTTTCACTCTGGATATTACAACATATGCAGGATTGGTTGTTGTTCTCGTGTAAGTTCTACGTCGTCCAGGACAATCCAAAATCGCCGAGGTTTGTGTATCACTGTAATATGGATGAGTTGTATCATATATCGATGGATCTCCACTAGAAGCTGTTTCTATTGAAATACCTGCTCCGGCCTTATATACAATACTTCCATCAGCAGATAATATACCATCTTGATCGATGGATAGTCCATCACCAACTTTGATACCTCCTAATGTGGATGCTGATGCTGTTGGTAATGAATAAGGTGTAACAGAAATCGTACCATCGGCAGCAACAGTTACACCATTACCAATGATAACACCACCAAGTGTCAATGTTGTCGCAGGTGGTAGTTGATAACTGGAAGGAACTGTTTTCCAAGTTCCATCAGCGGCGAGATACTTTCCATCATCTGTTGTCTCTGGAGCTGGAACCAAACCATGTGTTCCAGCAGTAGATCCATCTGTACCAACAAAATCCGAATAATTTTGCAATCCAGCAAGCTTTGTTTGTTCCTCAATTGTATATGAAGCAGTGGTATTGTCCAGGACGGATTTGTTGGAATGTGTATGAGCCGATGCTTGTAATGCCGTGATATCTTGTTTTACAGATGTATCATCATATGGTGTGACAGAGATTGTTCCATCTTGTGTAACATTGACACCAGAACCAATCTTAACTCCACCAAGCGTATCCTCAGTCGCAGGTTCAATACCTCCAGCTGCAACAGATTTCCAAGTACCATCAGAAGACAAATATTTATTCGCATCTGTAGACTGAGGTGCAGGAACCAAACCATGTGTACCATCCTCAGTACCGTCAGTACCAACGAAATCAGAATAGTTTTCTAATTCTGCTAACTTGGTTTTTTCTTCTCTAGTAAACGCTGCGGTTGTGTCATCGAGGATCTCTTTATTGACATGCACATGTGCTTTTTCTTCCAAACTGGAAACACGGCGTTGAATGGGTGCATCATCATAATTATGAAGCGTTGTTAATTTAGACTTCTCTTCTAATGTATAAGATGCTGTCGTATTATCCAGAACAGTTTTATTTTTATGCGTATGCGCTTGAGCCTCTAACCGATCCAATCTTGGATTGACTTCACTTTTCTTTGCATAACCAGACAAATCAACCTCGGTCCAACCACCACCGACAAGAACCCATTTCTTACCATTCCAGATATATTCGATCGGGTCTTCCAGACCTTGGTTTGGATTCTTGACAAATCGCAAATCTCCTAAACGATTTCCTGTTTTTGGTAATGTATTTCTACTCTCATAAACAGTCGTCGAAGCGATCGACATATAATTCAGATTGGCAATGATATGATCGACTTCTTGTTTTGTATAATAATTGGATAATTCTGCATCTCCATCTATGTATGGAAGTTGGTGATAGTATTTATCACCTTCACCAACTTTCAATCGGGTATGATTCTTTGGTGTTATTTCAACACAAAGAACCCCTCTTGGGATTGGATAATTCGCGATTGCAGAATCATCCCATTCTCGAGATGTTCGAACGATATGATCATTGCTTGCAAAGAAATTATCAGTTTGATTAAATGCCAATTCAAGTTCCTCCTTTCTACAGGATTTAATGAAGCGTTTTTATGATATGCGGGGGATATCCCCCGCATATCTCTATCGTCATTCTTCTGGATCGGAGTCTTGTAACAGGAAAAATCCGTCTGTATAATAGTCGATTCCATTCAGAGTTGCGATGCCATCAAATCCCGCCAATTGTGAGAATGGCATCCAGTAAAAACCGACAGTTGTATTTATGCCACTGGTGCCTTTGTTTGTTGGAAGCGGTACGAATGTGGTGTAATCTTTGTCGAATTTCGTGATACTCAGATCCATCTCATTCAAGGGTGCTTCTACATCACCATATGCGACAGTTATAAAGTTTCTCCACTTCATATTAGTTCCTGATGTATTTCCGTTATTTCTGCATGAGATTGCGGTTTCTCCATTTTTTGCCTTTGAGAATATCATATACTGTCTCTGCAACTTCTGGACAAATGGCGAATTTGATGACGTCAGTTCCAATATGACACCATATTTACAAATGTATGCGCCATATATCCAGTGCGCTATATAACCAAGTGATGAAGAACCGCCACCAAACGACCAATACTCTGTTGGACTTCTATACAGATAAACCGTCAGAAATGAACTTGAATCAGTGTTACCCTCGAACTTAACCAATGGCTTATCACCGTTATAAATCGTCATAATACCATTGTTAGGATTTTGAGTCGAACTCTCTAATTCAATTCTGTCAAATACATCGATCAATCCATTTTGAATGTATTCGTTAAGTTTGTCCGCAGCAGGTTTGTATCCGGTTGCCGCAGCGACCGAAAATTTTTCGTAATACATAAATTAACTCCTTTCGATTGTTGTGACAACAGTACCAGGAACGGCGGTGATTTTCGGTTTTGCAAAACCATACCATTTCGTATCTGTTGATGGAGAAGGACCCGGCCCAGGACCGGGTCCTGGTTTCTTTTCAGGGAAGTAATCGTAATAGGTTCTACCATTCACGATTTTTCCTGTGTAGCTGTCGGTGATGAAATATTTCGGGATCTGGATTAATTTGCGGGTTTGATCACTATCAGCTTCATATCCAATTACAGGATTCGGTAAATTCACGATAGCAATATTGACTGGATTGTCAGGAGAAACACTGCGATCAACAATGTTGATCGCGATTTTATCTGCCATGAAAATTCACCTCCATTTCATAAAAATTTTATAATGCAACCATCTTCGCATAGACTTCCTTGCCGTTTCCGACTGTAATCGGATTTGTTTCTGCTCTGAGGTCTGCAATTGTTGCATACCATGTAAGCGAGGTTGTAGATTCGTCCGGAATTGTAGCTGGGAGTGCTGCTCCGTCTGCAAATGTATCGTAATAGGCATATGTGTAAGTGCTGGGCGATGGGTAGTTGCTTGCTGAGAGATACGCATAGGATTTAACAAGGATTGCGCAGTCTGTAGGAAGACTTGTGAATGCGTTAGAATTTTGAATGGTCGGTGGAGTTGCTTTCTCAAATTTCACACTACCGAGTGAAGCGCAGTTACCAAAAGCCAGGTTCCCAATCGATGTAACGCTGTCTGAAATTGTAACACTCCCGAGTGACCTGCAGTATTGAAAAGCATACGTCGAAATTGATGTAACACTGTCTGGAATGGTAATGTTACTGAGTGAAAGGCAATTGTAAAAAGCATACATCGAAATTGATGTAACACTGTCTGGAATGGTAACGCTATCGAGTGAATAGCAGTACATAAAAGCATACGCCGAAATTGATGTAACACTGTCTGGAATGGTAACGCTATCGAGTGAATAGCAGTATTGAAAAGCATACATCGAAATTGATGTAAGACTGTCTGGAATGGTAACGCTGTTGAGTGAATAGCAGTAATAAAAAGCATACTTCCCAATTGATGTAACGTTGTCTGGAATAGTGATGCTGCTGAGTGAATAGCAGCTGTCAAAAGCATTCGACTGAATTGATGTAACGTTGTCTGGAATAGTAATGCTGCTGAGTGAATAGCAGGATATAAAAGCAAGCGACTGAATTGATGTAAAGCTGTCGCCAATAAACATCCTCTTTATAGCATTTATATAGTTTCGCGATTCATTAGCATCGAATCCGTCTTTCATCAACAATCCACATGAATTGTTTTTTTCTAAGAAATTCGCCGTACCAGTAACCGTCAGCGTAATCACATACTCTCCACCGCTAGGATAGGTATGCGGCTGAGTGCTGACATAAGTTGACACATTCGTTCCAGTCAGCGTCGTATGCGCAGAACCATCGCCCCAGTCGATATCAACAGAACCATTCACGCCAAGTCCGAGAACAGGCTCTCTCCGGTATTCGTCAAGCTCGATAAAGATTCGCGTCTTACCGTCAGTCACTTTGTATTTCTGACCGATATCGAGCTTTCCATACTTCGCTACATACGCCTTTGCTTTTGCGAATGTTGACCACATCCACCCCTGCGCGGTCAGTCCGTCATGAGATGGATTTGTAGGCCAGTCTGTCAGCTCCGCAAACTCTGCTGCTGTGTAACTATGGACGATTGTTCCATCATAGTCGATAAAGTTCACGGCTTTCTTTTCAGCTCCGCCGCCGCCACCTGATGGGACATTGACAGTGAGACTGCTAATCAATGTGGTATCGACATCCCCATTCTCAGTCACAGTATCACTACCCTGTGCGACTAAAGCGCCGTTAGAAACGACTTTACCTTCATCACCCGCTGCGTATGTATTTGGTACATTGATTTCAATGCTATTGATTAGGGTTGTATCGACAGTTCCATTAGATGTAGCAGAACTGGAAGACTGTGAAACAAGTTCTCCACCAGATACGACTTTGCCCTCATCTTGTGCGGTATAGCTATTCGAAACAGAAACGCTGACAGAACTGTATCCATCAGCGTTATCATCTTTTGCTTTATATGCTCCATTTTCATTAATGGATTTGCTGATCAGTGTACTACCACCGCCACCTCCTCCTCCACCGGAAGGATCCTTGTCTGGAAAGTATTTATAGATACTTTCGCCGTTCACAACCTTTCCTGTTGCAGACTCGGTAATACGATACTGTGGAAAGTTGATCAGATATGCCAGTTGGTCGTATGTTGCAGCAAAACCAGAAACGGGATTTGGTTGATTAATGATTGCAATGTTGATCGCACGCATCGCCGGAACGGAGATATCGACAACATCAATCACCAACGTCTCAGCCATAATTATTCACCACCATCCTCATTGGTTTCGTCGATTGGTTGTGTGGATGAAAGTTGAACAAGCTTTCCGATAGCGACATCTGCTTCAAAAGCTTCATCAACAGTAACGGATTCATCATCCGTTGAAGTATATGTCGCAGAAACTTGATATACATAACCGATCTCATTGTATACGAGATCACCCTTTGTATATTCCGTGTTCTTTGCGTATTCTTTGACACGCGGTTTCATCGTGATGATCTGATTTTCCAATGCAGCAACACGTGCTTGGAGATCAGATACGGCAGTTGTCAGAATCGTAACATCGCGTGCAAGTTCTTCGATCAAATGCTCAGTCGGATGATACAATGAATTGTATACATCAAATGTATTTCCTGTCGCGATTGTATTCGCCATATAAGCAGTGAAGTTCATCTTCAGACGAGTTGTCAGATTCAGTTGAACTGCAAATCTCTGATTGATGTTGACTGCTGCAATGAGAATGCGATTATCCGCAATATCAATAGCATCATGCTGAACACTGATGTGGGTGTTATTATTCATCCAGATATAATACGGATTCAGATCATCCACAACATGTGTGAGTGTATCAAGAATGTCAACATACGCTTCCATCTTATCAATGAAAATAGTATAGATACCATTATAATCAACCTGTGGAAGATTGGTCACAATGACATTCTTGAATGATGTAATAAAGAAATCATTGACATCGGTATAGTGGAACAAATGGTCTTTGACAATACTTTCGACTGTATTCTCATATACCACACCACCTTGTGCATCTTCCAGATGGAAATACAGTTTGAAGATCACACTAGAATGCTGGATCGGAAGATAGTTCTCCAGTGTTTCAAATTCATTTGAAATCACCTGATTCAGGAATCCATTCCATACAGCATTTGTGACAATGTCTCCACCGGTCATATCCAGACTTGCAGTCAGATTAATACAAGACGGATCGGAACGTTTGCTGATTCTGGTGTAAACATTTTCAGACACACTCAGTTTTGTACCATATTTGGTAGTCGTATTATCGACCAGATATGGAATATTGTTCACGACCATGAATGCGTTTTCTTGCATACTTCCAGATGCAGGATACTTTGCTGTATTCGGTTGGTACATCTGCTGACAGCAATCACACTGGAATGATGCACCTCGTACATATGGATATGACACAAGCACCGGTTGAGAACCATGTCCACAACCACCGCAGTTGAATCCGCTTTGATTCATAAGAAACCCTCCTTATTTGATTTTCAATGTTTGCTTGATAATGTATATGATCAACGGTGTCCAAAGAAATACTTCTTTTGACATAGAATTATCGAACAATTGGTCTCCGGTGTATAATGACAAATCCCGGATACTCCGTAAACGTCCGTGGATATAATCATGAATCAGAGAAATGTAATCATACCGCTGCAGCTTGTAACGACGGATACATTTATCTGCACATTTACAACACTTACAATCACACAGTTTACATTGTCTCGGATCACATTCAGCTTCCAGAATATTATACACTTCCATCGGGAAATACAGATCTTCACCTGGATTCAAACACCATGCATCACCAGGAATCATGACATCAACATCTGCACCATAATGTGCGAATGATGAATCAACGTATTCCGAAGCTTTTACTGTACGATATTTGAACGTTGATAGATATCGTAATGGTGCTTCTCGTTCAATCCATTGATATGGTGAACGTTGATAATGGAATTCCAATTCACGATCCTTCAACTTGTTTTGAATCAACACGATATTTCCATGTGCATTATCACGAATCATGATTCCTGTTTTTGCCATGAAATAATTGCCACATACATCAAACAGCGTTCTACCATTCAGATGTAATAAGAAACAATTGTGTGCCGGATCATAATAATTGGCTTTGTAATTATCAACCATGTCATCGATCATTTTGATCAAACGAGACCGAAGTTCATAATCCTCTTCACCGATAACAGGCGTCAAATCCTCACCACCAACGGTTTGAAGATCCATGACATACCGACCAACGACTTGTTTGTTAATTTGATCAACATCTGAAATTTGAGTCGAGTACAGACTGTATGAAATTCGATAAGAACCGTCTGTATTCAATCCATCCTGCGTTACTTCTGTGACACGGATTAAATGTGTCATTCGAATATGATTTACAATGAAGAAATCATTTTCTTTTGGCATTATAGTTCCCGGTATAATGAATGCTTCTCCATTCAAATTATAATCACGAACCGTTGTAGATCCAGCATTTCCATTTTCTGGAGATAAAGGTGACAATGCCAACAGAACCATATTCTCGATTCTCCGATAACGCAATGGGGAATCTCTTCCAATGATCTGATACACATCATTGAATCCAAGAGAATCAGTCGTTTGTTGTTCGTCGATATTAAAGTATGTCACAAGTGTTCTACCACTTCCAGTATACTTATTGATTCTGGAATGGAGGAATTTATCATACTTAAATATTTGCTCATCGACCAATGATCGTTCATCATATATTAAACCAGACACATATTTCACCACACTTTCTATCAATCTTGAAAGATACTATAAATATATCTCCCAGAGTTACGAAACTGTTTTACAGCATATATTTGCGTGAAATTATTTTTTCACAAGATAAATATATCATTATTTTGCATACGGAAATCAAAATTCATTTTTCCGTATAGAAAGGAAGGAATTTATATGGTAAGAATCAAATTAGCTTCAAGATCGGAATCAGATGTAACGAAGATGAAAGCAAAAGGATGGGTGATTAATGTTTTCAGAGAACGAAATGAACGGGATGATTTTGTCATCGCAGAAAGGGATGCAATCAATACACGATTCACATTGCAATTGGCGAAAGTGCCTCATACAGTTGAAGTGAAGAAATTCGTCAATGGTGAATTCATTGATTCGAAATTGTTCCATGATCCTGGTTGTGGATTGTCAGGGACATTATGCATCTCCGAAGGAAAGACGGTCACAACAACATATGCATTCTTCAGAAATGAAATGCTGATGGAACTCATGGAACGATACGGATTGAAACGAATTGAATTCGCGAAAACGGATGCGGCAAAATTCGATAAGTTCGTATACGAAAACGATTTGAGTATGTATGGGAAAGGAGAAGGTAAACCAACATTGCCTCCATTCCATACGGATGGAACATACGAGGAAACAACACCGCAGCAACCGAATATGCGGAAGTTCCTTGTATCTGGAGCAACGTATGTATATGAATACAAGACATGTACATTGACAATTCCACAACAATACGACATTTGGAAACTGGACGAGTTATTGAAACATGTAACCGATTGAGGTGATCATCAGTGGGAATAGAATATAATTATCCACTAGAGCAATTGGACAAACTGGTTGTGATGGTGTATCAAGAAGGAAGGACACCATTATTGCCAGACGCACTCAAACAGGAAGTTGCATTAAGGTATCAAGAATTACAACACATGGATGATGACGAAGACGAGGATGAAGATTATCGCACTGCGGTTCAACAACACGAAGATGCAATGCGGAAGATTGAAGAAGAACGAAGAAAATCTCATTCTCGTAATGTTATAATTCTTGAATTGACAGAAGAGGAAAAACGGGAACTCCATGAAGGAATGTCCGCTTCATATGTAAGAAGCGATCCAAATTCCGAATATAATATGTCTGATGATGATATGAATGCGGATGCAGAACGAAAAGCAATTTATAAAAGCTTGCGGTCTATTGGCAAGATTTATTATCATCAGGAAGATTATCGGAATGCAATCAATATTATTCATCGAGCGATTGAATATTCTTTGCGCAATGATTATCCGTGGCTAACATTTGAAGAAGCATGTGAAGAATTCAAAGAGGGAAGAATCAAATATACATTCGCACAACTTCCGTTGTTGTATATTGATTATAATACTCAAATTACAGATCCGAAAGTATTGGCGGGAATCGTGTCTGGTGAGATTCATCTGATTGATAAGGATCAAGAACCTGTCAAGAAGAAGAAAGTCAAATCGAAACCAGTCGATGCAGATTATACAATCATCGGACCGGAAGAACATGCGGAATATGTCAAGATTCACAATGCTGGATACAATACTCCGATTTCCACCATTCTCAAATCTTGTTCCACAATTTACAACCGGTATGTCATTCCATCATCATTACAATTCGGATCCAGCCAACAGAAAGAGCTTCCTACAGTGGACTGGACACAACCCGGTGCAGGTCAAGCATATTTCGATGCGTTGCATAATATCCAACATAATACAGTATCCGATGTTGTATCATTCCTTAATGAGCAAAATGATAAGAAACTGAATCATGTCATCGGAAATGGAATGAGAGAATTCACACATGCTTGGGGACCAAAACAAGAAACATCGTTCAAAACATTGTCGACATCTTTGGAGCATCATGATAAAGCGGTTGAAATTGAGAATAGGATTCTCGAGATGATGCGACAGACTAATCCGCAATTATAATCACGGAATGATAATATGTGGCATCTGTGTCCGGTGTCACATATGTGAATTTCTTCATTCCTTTCAAATGGATTATGGTGGGGCTTTCGCCCCACCACTTTCCTTTTTTTTTATTTGATTTGAATAGGAGGTGTATTCGGAATCGTGGATATCAACCATTTGTTTTCAAATGAATCATCAATCCGAATTCGAATACCAGAACGGAGGAATGGGAATATTTTCAGAGTGTTTGCAGTATCATCGATTGCAGAATTCTGATAATTCGAGATATACAATGTGAAACAGTAATCTGTGATTCCGGATGTATAAATCTCGAAACCTTCGCCTTCTTCCAGTTTCCTCACATGTAATCTCTGTACCTGTCTGTCTTTAATGTCATAATCACTGAGATGTGATAATTTGATACTACCATTCAGACGTTCCCGTTTCCATACCAAATCGTACTGCTCCAACAATTTCCGGTTGGAATATTCCATAAATCCCATTGATGTCGAAGTCAGATGGTAAATCGGAACACCATTGATTGTTGGAATATGATGAAGTTGATTATATGATACAGGATCATCACCAGTATCAGCGTTGATATTATCCAGAATATCCGGTTCCACATCAACATTGTTTGAACGTCTGATATCATCTGTCAGATATTCATCAATACCATATTTTGTATTCAAGTTGAAAATATACTGAACAGATTCATCCATGACGTTTGCATGACGTTTCAGAATTTCATAGTATGATCCATATACATTTCCATCCAGGTCAATATACATATTACCCTTTGGGAATAATTTGGAATCCACCACATCATCAACCAATTCGACGATATCAAGATTCCGCAATGATGTCAGGTTTCTTAATTGCAAGGAAGTTGGTGATAGAATAATGATATCATCCGGATCAGAAATGAATCGACCATTCACCCAGAATTCATAACGATCACGAGACAACGGTGTTGCAATGTATCCTGTTAAGTCAATGATTCCATCTTCTGGAATTGATTGAGAAGCATATCGACAGATGCCAATATAATTCGTACGAATCGTATTCACATCTTGATTCAGAGCCAGATCAATCGTCAAACGTTCTCTGAATGTATTCTTGAAGATATTTCCAACAGGATATCTCAGTTCCTTTTCTTTGTCATAATACACGGTAAACAAATCATTGTCACCGAGATTATATGGAGATACATCATGATCTGTATCGAGTTGATAATGATTCTGGAGATAAACCTCCATTGTTTGTAAATCAACATCCGGATCTTTCGGAACGAGAATCACTTCATCTGGTATCAAACGATGTTTGATATTCGAAAAACCTTTCCAATCTTCAAATTCTTCAAGTTTAACCCAATCCGCATAATGTGTTAATGGAATTGACGCATGTGACATATGAACCGTAATGACTCCTCCAGACATTGGATGAGAAGGATCCGGCTTGATGTAACATACAAAATCTGCATCAACATATTCGTCAGCGGTTGTCTCAAGTACACGAATACTCGGAGATCCTTCGGTTCCTGTGATCAATGCAGTGAACATAACAGACGAAGCAATCCCGTTGAATTCCGCATTCGCATTGTTATTCACACATGCTAATGTAACATATGTGTCAGAAGCAAATCCATCGAACATACGGATGATTGATGTATTGAATTTCGGAATCTGAATATCGGGATCGGTTGTGATGTTTGATATCGGATGTTTGACATAGATATCGAAATCATCATAATCAAATGTCGTTTGATCATTCTTCGCCATCATATCACAGAATCGAATCGGTGAACCTGTGGTGAATAATCCACTGCGAGATGGACGTTTGAACATGATCGCTGATTCAATTCCAGAAGCTTCCAAGAAATCCTCCGGAACATCTTCCAATTCAGCAGGATAATAGATTTCGTTTTCGTCATAATGTTTTCTCAAACGAATTTTGTCATATGGATTATGTGATTCTGTCTGTTGTTTATCCAATGCTAACACCGGTCTGAATCGCACTTTACAATTCATTCCACTCATTGTGATATCATCAAAGATATCTGAATGATCATACACATAATAGATCAAGATCTTTTTCGATGTATAACTTTGATCGGTGAATTCAATGATCAATTGTGTCAAAACATTCATTGTCCAGTCATATGTTGGATCATCATCGAAGTGTGCATGATTTGCACCAGATTCAACAACGGAACGCACACTGTATTCTGATGGATCCAACCAACGTTTGTGTTCCCAGTCATACAATCTGACTTCGACTTGATCTGTATATGGTAGATCCTGAATATGTGGACGGAATGTATGGTCTAATTTTGCACGACCATTTGAGATATACACCATTGCAGCATCGTATGTGATTACATTATACCATGTAGAAGGTGTTTCCAAATAAGCCATATACAAAGTCAAACGGTCTTGGAATTCTACCTGATACTGATACTTCAATGTCAGATCGGATATTTGTGTTTCAATTTTACGTTTTTCGGCAACTGTCTTGGCTTGTGACATTTGATATGATAAACTACGAATTCTACCTTGCATGTCATGAATCGTTTTGATTGTCTCATTGAATAAAGATGTATACTTTTTCTTTTCCTGATCATAAATCAGACTCTTCCGTTCTCTATCCCATATATTATGATCATTCGGTTCATGACGCAATAACGGGTATAATTCCGGATTTGTCAATGGATTGAAATCATGACGGATTGTATTGATAATCATGATATGACCAAGTTGTGAAGTTTGCATCAGATCTCCAGAACCGATGTAAACAAAATGATGTTTTGGATCAATTGTTTCATCCAAACGATTCGGAATCTCATCATGAAACATCCAATTCAAACGGGTGTACACATAATCGGAATTTGTTTCGACGAAGATAGGATCACCCGGTAATGAATAACAATCAATGAAATCATCTGCGGGAACATGTGCCGCTGTTGATAATGGTGGGATTGGATAGAATTCACCATCCCATTCGGAAAATTCATCCAAGAAATTCCGAATGTTATCATTCACGATTGTACATGTCACATCCGTCGTGAGGTATTTCTCCATCACAACAGGATCGGTTGTGTGGAACCATCGTGCATGATGTTCATCCACCTTCAGTTCCAATATTCCGTGGTTCTGCGAATGATTGATCGATGTAATTGTCATTGGGAATAAACTCAAACCATCATCTGTGTAGGCATATACAGTTTGTCCAACAAAATACTTTCCACCCAATGAAGGTAATGTCACACCAACAACCTCGTTATGATATACATGACACGGTTTGAAGAACATTTCTTTCGTTGGTCTGTTAGATTGATCAACAACAGACAATGTATTCATTCTTGCACAAGACAAATACAATTTATCCCAAGGACCTTGTAAATTTGCTTCACGTGGAGGATTACAATATTCCGAAAGATGTGTCAATGGAATGAAATGATTTCCACATAATAATTCATAATGTAATTCTGCATGACGAACATTGACAACGTCATCATGATCGTTTACATCGAATCTTTCATGAACATTCATGACTTCCATTGGAATACATTGTAAACCGGAATACCGTTCAAATGTCTTCAGTATATCGGAAGAGATTGACACTTTCGTGAATGTGAAATTGTATGTGTATGTATTTATGGCATTTCCATTCTTGTCATAATATTTTACGCTCTTTTGCCATTGTGCATACAGGTTTCCATTTACAAATGCATTTTCACATGTTGGTACAAGTCGCAATACACGATAACCGGTTCCGGCAATGTGCTCGTAATCAACATGAAGTGTGACTGTATAATGTCCTTGTTGATCATTCTGAACATCTGGGAATTGTACAAGAGGACTTGTTTTCTCGATCAGAAGTTCTGCATAAGCTGGAGGTGCACCCAATATACTTGGTTGTGGTCGTGTTGTCAAATCGACAGCATCCATCACATAGAAATCGAAGATGTAATTCTTCATGACGTCATTACAATAATCGACCAACAGTTGGAGGAATTGATTTGCTTGTGATGAAGAATCATAGAATGAATCGATCACTTCTTTTGTTACATCAAACTGATTCACACCATCCGGTTCACCGAGTAATTGTGTAGTTACCATCAGATTCAAATGAGCTGCCCAGAATTCCAATTTGTGTTTTGTCGCATCATCAACGACATTTGGATTATCGTCATAATACATTGACATTTGTATCAGCATCATTCGATCCAATGTTTCTGCCCATTGTCTGTATTCATGCAGACTCATCGGTTGATTCATCTTCTTCAGTTGTAAATACAATCGTCTGATTCTACGAACCGCTACACTCTTGAATCCAGTACATTCGTATACTTTCCTCATGCACATCAATACCTGGTTTACAAGATATTGAATCGTGTATGGATCATAACCAATCTGAGACAATCTTGTCAATTGTTCAATTTGAATCTGTAACGTGTTTACAACATTCAACATTGGATTCAACAGCGAACCAAGCAAGAAGTAGTTTGCAACCATCAATGTGCTTGGATGATGTGCTTGTAATGAACCACCCTGCGAATCAACATAGGCTTTCATCTTCTTGCAAGTTCTGTCAATGACTTTTCGATATGAATCGATTCTGGTTTGTGTGTTCCATATCGATTTATAATCCGTCGTAAAATCATTGATCACATCATAGATTTCCGCCAGGAAAATAGAAACGATATTTGCAACACGTGCATCATCATAATACGATAATACTTCAGAATCGTATGAACCGAATTGGATGTAATGATCATGATCCAATTCATCTTGCATGACATAATTGTATTTTGTGTCATTTTCGTATACATTGAATACGAATGGATATCTTACACCAACATCCTGAGGAGATTCAAACATATCATGATTTGCATCCAATGGATATTGCATTCCAGCATATGTTGTTACACCCTCGACGTCAGGGAATACACACAATTCTTTGTCATCAGAAGATAATGCAGATGGAGGTAAATGAATCACGGAATAATTGATTTTTTCTTTGGGAAGATCCATATTGATTTCGGATAACTTCAAATCCGCATAACGTGGATAGAACTTTTTCCGAGTTACCATATACATCAAATAATGCGCGAGTTTATCTTCATTGCCTTGCATCATGGACAATGTATAGAATAAGAAATTCAATGCAAATGGGGCACGATATGATTCTTCGGTATAATCAACAACATTATCCGTCATTGCATTCGAGAACTCATAGTTCATCTCAGATGGATATTCCAAGAAAATATCACCATCTATTTTTTGTTTCATGATTTTAGACAGAATGGATATTTCCGTGTTCATATCATGTTTCTGATAATAAATCTTGGAGAGTTTCATCAGCTGATTCTCGACATACCAATATTTGACATAACCGATATGACGATCAACTTCTTTTGTGAATGCATCGAAATCTCTGAATTCAATATCTGTCAGATTATCAGTCTTCAATTCAACCGGATTCTCCGTGTCTGTATACAAGAAGAAAAACTTAAAGAGCTCATCACCACGAAGATTATCATTAACATAGAAGACATTTTCGATTCCTTTGAAATGTTTGATATCAGGTACATCGAATATCCAACACGGAATATCATCATCATGATTATATTTCAATGCGATGAAGCACTGTTCGGCCACAGGACGATTGATTCTGTAATCATCTTTATCCGATGATGTGAAATAGTTCGGATACATGATATCATATGTACCGAGTGTTGAGAAAGGTGGTCTGTATAATGGTGCTAAAACGGCTTTCAAGAAGATGTCATAATTATCACCATATAACATGTCAATGTCAACACGCTGGACACCATTCCAACTTGGATCTGCATGTGTCAACTCATCCAGATCCAATAAGAACTTTTCAAATTCTCTCAGATATTCCATATTGATCAATGATGTAATGATCGCACCATTGTAATATGTCTCATAACATTTCCTCAGTAATTTCAGCAGATACTTTGCAGGATTGATGACATGCTTCGTATAGTATTGACGTGCATCTGTATCAGTATATTTGATATTGCGTTCATGACCGAGATCCAGTACATCATTCTTGTACGATTTCATTGTATCAATCAATGCATAACATTGACGAAGTGTGTGGAATGAAGCAATATTCTTTCCAACACGATTCAATGAAATTGGCGGTGTACAAATTGGAAGATGCTCATCCACATATGTATTTTGTGAATGGATTCTACCACCATATTCGTTTGTCACATGATTGTATTGATCATCATAAACATACTGTGTTCCCATCATATCCAGATAGTTTACTGCAGGGAATACTCCGGACACTTCATGGAAATGTTTGATCATATAGATACGGACATGAGCTTTCTCCGATTTATACCGTTCGAAGTCAACGGTTGTTTTTTCTTGCATGTTTGTAATAGCACAACCATTTCCTGTCATACTACCAAAGTTCGGAGAAATCATAATCTCTTTACTGACGATTGAGTCAGAGATCTGAACAATACATCTGCATCCATTGAACTGTGATCCAACACCCTGGATTCCCATATCACTATAACGAATCACAGGATTGGCTACGTTCAATTTGGTAATCGGTATTTCAAAATCCAGAACCTTTGATCCATCCAGTTTGTAGATTGTGAATGTAACGTCGGCAGCATATCTCCATCCGATTTTAAAACGGAAGCCCTTTTCATCAATACCGACATACCAGTCATCGGACATATAACCATTCGTACAACAAATGACTGTGAATTTCAGAATCGAAGACATTTCGTCCGATAAGAATCGTGCTGCTGGAATATATTGGCGATTCTCTGTTTCATAAAATGCATGAAGTTTCTGACGAACAAATTCATCACGTTCTCCAAAATGCATTTGATCGAAAGGTACATCTACGATGTAATAGTGATTGAATTTATCTCGACAAACATGTTTCTTGTCTGTCTGAGGATATTGGGCAATGACAGCATGTGTATTTACGAGCATCTTACTCATTGCATTCTGCAATGATTTACGATACGTTTCTGCGAGAGATTTATCCAGATCTTCGAAGGTATAATTTGATCGCTCCATCAAATCAACCAACATCTGGAATCCCATATTATTTCCGACAACGTTATATGGTTGCTCGGTTAATAACATGGATGATGGTTCCATTTCTATCAGTTTCTGATATCGCTGATAAATGTTCTTCCATTTGGTATCATTGTATGTCTCATGACCTTTTCGTATGCCGGTCATGTACTGATGGAAATGATGAAACCAATCATGGTAATTCATGATAGCCATAAAGATAGACTCCTTTCATTGAAAGTTACAGAACCGTTTTGTGGGGCCTAAGCCCCACGTCACGAAACCTGTTTTTCATATATATATAATTAATATGAATAGAAGAAATCCATGGTGGATCGAAAGGAGGTGATAGATATGACAAATGTCGTAATCATCACCGTTCCTGTAGACACTGAAATCATTTGTGAGTAATGATTAAGAGTGACGAGCCCCCAAATTTATTTGGAACGTCAGAAACCATGGATTTCTAATATTCATTAAAGAAAGAGTCTTTAAGACTCAATAAATATTTTAAACTCCGCAAGGAGAGAAAGTGAAGGTATTAAAATGAAAAACATGAATTCTAAAATCAACGAGAACCTCGATACTCTTAAGTCTCTGGCGTTCGATGCCAGAAATGCTCTCATGGAAATGAGAGCAACATTTGTCGCATGGAATGAGGAAGCATTCCGTGCGATCGTCATGGAAGACGCTGAACTCACAGAGGGGCTTATCAATGAGCTCCGCGAATGCGGGTTCGAAACAGAATCCATTGATGACGGTCGCAAGATCGTCAGCGAGCTCATCGAAAATCTGGGCGAAACTGCCCGGGAAATGAATGAAGCTCAACGTGAACTGACTCTGCAGAATCTCGTCGGTGGCTCAACAAGAACCTGCTCGGAGTGTCATGCCCCGATAAACGACACCGACGAATATTGTCCGATTTGCGGTTCCAAGGAGGGTGCACTGAAGCCCTATGTAGAGCCGCGGAGAATTGAGTGTGTCACATGTAAATGCGGACGCACTTATGATCAAGAATATCGCTTCTGCCCGAGCTGTGGTAAAGCGAATTCTAAGCACAGCTTGAACAAAGAACCTGATGCATTCGACATATTCAAATGATTGTGCCGAATGCTACATAATTCGGAGTCCCGCACAGTAGGAGGTTCAGCTCCAGAGATTCCTGTGCGGGATGAAAAGATTGAAAAGGAGATGAAATGAGGGGCGCATCACGCGCCCCTCTATCATTATTTTTTTTTAGCCATTCCAGATTTTGCCAATATGCCGTTTTAATTCCACCAAGATTTTGTTAGCTGATGCGGTAACAATCATACTTGGAATCATACGTTTCATGATACTGCCAGCGGATACAAACATGGAGATTTCAGTTTCCGGATCATCTTCCGTAAATGGTTCCTGTCCTTCTGGAATGACTTCGGAAATAACTTGCTTGGATGCTGCATAAACAACACACTTATCTCCGATTGACACATCATCACCATGTTCAATATAAATCTCGATCATGACGTCACAATGTTGTCCTTTAATTGATTGACCATTGATCGGTTCTGTCGGTAATGAATACAGTGTATCCAACTTATACACGGAATTCGATTTATCATGTTTATCCAGAATTTTACGTTTCTGGATATTCTCTTTGAAATGTGCATCAAGCAATTCAAACAGAGAAGGAGATAACTTATCCATTCCCTTTGTTGTATACATTCGAATCTCTTTGACAGTTCCGGCATGTTTGGATTTGATAATACGTTTCGCAGTATCAAGTGAATTGGAGTCACTCTGGAATGCTTTCAGGAATGCATCAACTGCTTTATCACCAGTATCTCCAAGACCGAATACAATCAACGGATCTCCGATTTCAACCTCGTCACCAACTTTGACAATGGACTCCACATCATCGGTTGCATTTAACTTTGATGCCTGACGCATTGTGACATGTGTTCCAAGTCGTTTTGACATCTTCTCTGTGATCATACCAGCATCCTCATATGTTGCATATGTTCCACAGAAAGCAACCTTTGCAAGCGGACCAACATTCATTCTCACCATTCCAGAAGAATCCTTGGAGAAGAACTTTTCATGATATGCCAAAATATCATTCTGTTCAAATGTATCTCCGGGTTCGAAATTGGATTTCAGTTTGTTATCCACAAAGAATCCGGATCCGGGGTTGAATGAATATCTGTCGGATACTGGTATCGCTTGTTTCTTTTTTGATGCGTATTCGACGATCATGTATCCATCGCTGATCTCCAACACTTTACCATTCTCTTGTGCAGTAACGGCAAATTCATCAGAAACATATGCAGCAACCAACTCATCGACACCATTCGAAACAAGAACCGGTTCCGCTTCATCAGTAGGAAGAATATGTCCTGTTTGAGATGTTGCGATTGCCGTACGAATTGCGTCATCACGAGAAACAGTTCCTGGAGTTAATAACTCGGAAAATGATGCGAGTTGCAGATCATTGTAATCTGCATCGATACCTTTTGTGGAAGTATAACCACGAACAGATTCCAATTTTGGATCAACCGTCAATTGTCGATTGATACCAACGTTATTGGAGTTTGGCGTTGAGATGGCAATCTTACCAACCATGGAATCATCAAATGAACGTTTTGCTTCAGAGTATGCTTTATCTTCATTGACTCCACCGAATCCCTTCTTAGAAACATTTTCAGTTTCATGAAGTTCAATCATAGGATTCAATGCAGAAGAAGTCGCAATCGTTTGTACATTCATCAACATTGTCATGATTTCATTCGGATTAAATTTCAATTTAGATTCTTTGAATTTTGATCCTGGAGCATTGTTATACTTTGATATTGCAACAGCCAATGCGTGATGAATCATTGCGGGTATAATTTCGGAAGAACGAATACGATACAATGAAGCATTACTCTCGGATGTGAAATTATTATCCGCCAACAGATTTGATGCATAAACCAGCATGTCACACAAATTATCCGGTAACTTATAATGATGACACACATCTTCTGTGATGGCATCTACAAAGAAATGATAATTTGTAATGAATGTTGTTTTCTGTGAAAACTGTTTGAAGAAGATCTGATTGAACATATCCACATAGATTGAATTATCATCCATGATCGTAGATTCAAATTCGGTTGTTGTATATTGTCTCGTATTGATTCGATAGAATCCATTGAACAACAACTGATTCTGAATGGTGTTCTGAACAGCCAATGTTTTATCCTTGAACGGAATCTTCATGAATCCTTCTGCGTTTTCCTTGGGTCCAATATAACGATATTGTGCACCAGATCTCTTCAGCAATGAAGACAGACCCTCCCATGCAGCAATCGATACACCGACAGGCAACATGATACCCATCAGCTTCATTTCTGCATACATGGATAATTTTGCTGGTTTGCCCTTATTATACGCTTTCAATATTTCTTCAGGAAGTGTCGGGAGAATATTGTCCGTAATGGTTCTGTTATGACGATCCAAGCCCGTTTCTGTATTGATAACAAGTGGAACTTGATCGATCATTCCACAACAGAATTCATTTTCATTCACAGTAACAAAATTGAATTCACGCAAACATTGTTCGCGGTTGAATATGATTCTGCATTTCCGTTCTTTATTTTCATAAGAGAACCATTTCTTTGCAAACTCGTCGTATTCAATCGTAGAAACAAATCGGGAATTCGTCACAGAAGAAGAACCGTATTTGACATATGGATTCTTACCATTGGCGTCATTTTTCTGTGCTACGGCCTTCATCAACAGGGTCAAATCAACCAACGATTTTGTGTCATATCGTTGAACAGAAATCTTGTTGTAGTTAGATGTCAACATGACAAGTTTCTTATTGATCTTTAGAATTGGAATCGGGAATTCCTGTTTTCCGATCGTATACCAAGATCCATTATACAAGAACTTTCCATTCACCATCTTCGGTATGCGGATGTTGATGTGTGATTGTGTACCAGTCTTCTTATTCTTCAAAGATACTTTCCAATTATGCATCAATGAAGTGGAATCGGAAATATCCGTGACTTCAACATTCGTAACAACAAATCCTTCTGGAAGTTTTTGTAATGTCATAAATGTTGCGACGATATCCTGATCCATCATTTTTTCTTCATATTCTTTTGATATCATTGGGAATGAAGACCCATGCAATGCTCCATGATTTGTGGTTGTTAATTTCAACGGTTTAATCGGAGGAGGGAGTGGTACATCTGTTACGGAAGAAACAGCACCAGTGTTCAATTCCTTTAAACGAATTTGACCGATGTTTGAACGCAATCTCATCTCACGTGCTGATGTGACTGTATTCATTGTACTTTGATCATTTGAAACCTCACGAGATCCTGCCAATTGGGAAGAAGCTTGATTGATTAATTGATTCTCTACAGGATGATCTCCACCTTGTTCCAGATCTTGAGAGATTCGTTTATAATCCGATACAGGTGCATTATTCGGAGAAATACGATGAATCAACGATGCATTGATTTCAAATGTCTTTGCATTGTATAATTCATCTTTCTCTGTTTCTGTAGAATCAATACCGAATCGATCTTTGATATTCTTCAAAGATTGTTTGAGATTCCCTGAACCACCATCTGTATTGGTGGCATTTTCTCCCTGATCTGATTCCGATGTATCTGCATTGATTTCATCCATCAAATCGTCAATGCTGGAATCACTCATAGATGCGGGCTTTGATGATACTCCTTTAAAAGGAACACCGATTGTTGAACAAATGTTCTGCAAAGCTTCGGAATCACTCGGCATGATAGAACGCAAATCCAGTTTATAATCTGCTCCGGTAGAACGAAGGATCACTGTTGTATCTTGTGTGGATTTTGTTTGACCAGCAATACAAGCTCCCAACAGACCATTGATCAAATCCGCGTTCATGGAATCTTTACTGCTTCCATCATAAATTTTCACACGGTCTGTATTCACAACCCATATTCTTCGTTTTGCCCCAGAGAACATTTGGGCAATTGTATTCATCATCCCAATAACATGATTACCCATATATTCGGGAGACAATTCTCGAATGATACGGTTCAGTTGATAACATACATCCGAAATCGGGACATACACATTTGTATTTGCCGTTCTTTTAATCGGATATGGTTCTACCGTTAATTGCGGAACCATCTTCTGTTTCATCAAGTATTCGACACGTTTTTTATATTCCTGCTGAGATAGTTGATACTTGAAATTCATTGGACCTATCTTACTTGCGACGGAATACGGAATAATAATATTTTTGTAATTGGTACGAGGTGGTGGCATTTTCTTGATCAATTCCAGATCATATTCATAAGAACCTGCCATCAAAAATACAACAACATTATCCTTCTGATCCGGAAGCGCATATGGTGTTGATACCGGTTGCAAATTTCTTCCAGTGGAAAGATCTGTTGCTTCTTGAATAAAGCTCATATATTTCACTCCTAACGAAAAAAAAAAATGGAGGTGTTTGTGTGTTTCATTTAAAACAAAACACAACTTATTATCACACATGTCCGCTGTGTGGAGCGAATCTTGATCCAGGTGAATCGTGTGATTGCCAAAAGGAGCAATCAACTGCTCCAAAGGTTACCGAAAAGTCCGATAACAATATGAATGAAAGGGGTGTAATGAAAAATGAATAGTAATAATATCCCAAAAGCAGCGTTGTATTTTATCACATTGGAAGACATCACGGGAAATTGTCATGATGAAAATGATATCGTATACAATTTTGCGTTACCGCTTGAAAAAAGAATGGAACAATTTCTTGATGTGATGGAGAAGAAATTCGATCATATATTCTCGCCGGATGAAATTGAAATATTATCTTCATATGGACAACATCAAGCACATGATTTCATAAATAAAGTCCGTGAATATATTTATCCTTGGATGCAACCATGAGTGTAATTCCCAAACACTGTGGTCTTTTCCTTTCTATTCTATTTTTTTTATTCTATCGCCGGGTTACCCATTCCCGACGATACTCCTTTCTTTTTTGAGAACGATTTCTGCCATAGGCATAATTATCATCCTTCGTGATAATCAACACCACAGATATCCGTTTGTTTGGGAAGAAAAAATGTACGGCGGGCAATTGCCCGCCGTGCGACTTATAATTTGTCTCTGTCGAGAAATTCTGCTTTCAAGATTGCATTTTCCATATTCACCAATCTCTGAATCGTTGAAATGGATACAATCATTTTCTGTCTGTCTTCCGGGGAAGATTTGTAATACTTTGAAACCAACTGTGACACATTATTTACAATCGTCGGTTTCAATGTTGCAGTCATCTTTTGACGAATCTCCGCAGGTGTAATATTCCAGTATGTCAAAACATCATGGAACATATGTAAGAAGTTTACCGGTTCATCATAGAATCCCCATGACATAATAAACTTCATATCCAAATCCGCGGATATCATTGTGACTTCACATAAAATACCTGGTTGTACCTTATGGATACTTTCCAGTATTTCTGTCAGTTTCGATTGCGATATTGTATTTGTGTCTGAATTCAATAACTTCACAAGTCGATCATTTAACGCAGCCGGTTTAATAACACCTTCACCAACAGCTTTGCATAATGCTGTCATCAGGATGTCGTTATTGACTTTATGCGAGAAATCAATATCCGGCTTCACCTCAACAACTTCATGAAGTTTGTTCATCGCTTCTTGCGACATCATCGATTTCGCTTCGTCCAATGTCATGATATTCATTCCTTTCATTTTTATTATGTTTCAAGTCGATATGCTCGACTTGTTCAGATAAATAATATAATTATACAAAAATAAAAAATAAATAGAATGGTGGGGCCGAAGCCCCACCACACTCTGTTTATTATTTGAACTTTTCGAAGAAAGATTCCTGGATAGGTTTTCTGGTATCCCATCTGCGAAGAGAATTCATCGTGATATCCTGCTTGAACAGATAATCCATCTGCGAAATACAGTATTCAACGATTGCTGCATTGAGACCGGTCTCGTACGGAATCTGAATGCCATGCATTGCACCTTCGGTTACAATACGTCCGCAAATACGAAGAATCGTAGACTCATTGGTCTGCTCATCAGAAATCTGATTATCTTCGTTCTTCTTTTCGATCTTGTTATCAAGATCGAATACAACCGTACCACTTGCATTTTTGACAGTGTTAGCCACATCTTCAACAACCTTGTTGGCTACGGTTTCTTTCAGACGTTCCCGCAATTCATCATAGCTCTCAATGTTCTTCAGTTCTTCCTTCATATCTTCAGCATCTGCCGTGAAAGCATCATCCTGACGATCAACAACCTTAGATTGAACCTTCAGCGTCTTCTCGTCAATCTCCTGGACGATTCCACTGAGAATCGGGGAGTTGAGTTTATCACGGGATTTGCAAAGATAATCATAACAGCCACAACCGTAATTATCACGAATGTGTGTCATGATGGACTGATCAATCATTCCATCGAGATCTTTTGTCTCATCGTGCATCATTGCACAGATGATATCTTTGAGAACGTATAATGACAGCTTTTCACGAAACTTTCCAGCATCAAATGTTTCAGGGGTTTTCACACCCATGTTTTGATGCATTGTGGTATTCATATCATTCGGGAACTTATTGTTCGCACCATCAATGATAGAATCCAGAATAGACTTGATATCAGCCGGCATTAGTTATTCACTCCTTTCATTATAAATAATTTCCAGCCTGGCTAACATCTTTGAATTTCATATTATTACCAAAGATGATAGCTAGACCATGTTCATTATCGAAATCCCAATCACAATCAATCATGGTATCCCATTTTGATGAGCGGTCATTCGCATAAACGTATGCCGGTCTTAGATGCTTCTCCGGATGTTCCCAATCAGCAGACTTTAGTTCGGATTCCGACATCTCAGATTTCCAGCTCTCCATGTAATCACGAATCTGTTTTCGAACAGAATCATTGAGGAGTTTCTCGCTATTCTTTACGATATCGAGAGCTTTGTAAGTGCTTTCAAGAGATATTCCTCGTGGAATTCTGACCTTGTATTCCTTGCCGAAGAAATTCATGTTTGTAGTATCATATTTCGAATCACTTTCTTTGATAGTATACAAAAGCTTTTCGAATTCATCCCAACTTTTGGCAATCTGCTTAAGACCGTTTTTTGCATCATGTACATAAGTGAATATTCTGGTATCGGTCTTGGACTTATTGCCCATCAGGATTTCGTCACCACGTCCATTATTCGCGAGAGGAATAAATTCGGCACCAGGATGACCAGCATAATCATATTTGCCGCGATCACGCAAAGATGATTCAATGAGCCCCCATTCACATCCTTGGAACCATCCGTCAGCACCTTTGATTCCGATATCTTCAATACCGGACTCGAGTAATCGTTTGTATCCATCTGGAAGAGATCTTCCGATAATAGATTCGCACTTAGTGATATGTGATTTGAAACGGTCTAAATCTTTTGGTGGATAGTAAGCTTCCTGAACAAAACTCGGTGCTTCTTTCTGAACCTTATCAATGAACTTTTGACCGATGGATTCAATGCCCTTGACATTGTTTGCTTTGCTTCTCTGTGCATGGAATCCATCATTCAGCATCTTGATATATGCTTCAAAATCTTCTGCGTCCGGTTGTTCCTTTGTATCAAAGACATAAACCTTTCCGTTATAGTACAGAAGTTCGTCATCACACTGAATGACACCGAACGGGACTGTTCCTTGTGGATGTAAGAATTCAGCATCCTCTCCAACAAGTTCATCTGTCCACATCCACATGAGAATGTATGTGTTATCGACAACCCAGTATTCGGTATCATATCCTTTTTCATCAGGAATGTTAATAGATTCATTTAATATTTCCTGATAAGCTTTCGACTTATAAACCTTCTTGAAACCTTCAGGAAGTTTATAACCACAACCCGCTTCGATATAGTCTGTATCTGTTGGATCAGGGTTCTTAAATGAATCAAGCAATCCCTTCATGGAATCAGAAAGTTTCTTGATCTGGTTTTCACCAGACATGTCATAGACTCCATATACCTTATCCTTTACAGAATAACCGACCAGTTCATCATTGAAGCATGAGAACAGTGGAATGAATACACTGAGCTTTCTTGCTCGTTGGATTTCTTCCGGGTAATAGACTCTACAAATGATATGGTATTTAGAACCATCTTTGACCATCATCATGTATTGTCCATGATGATCTTGACGCCATTTTACAATGCCTTTCTCCGTGGAAAGATATCGTTTCAAATCCTCCGGAAGAGGACCTGACTGGGCTTCTATCTTTTGAAGACGTTTGTCAGAACTCTTCTTCCGGAGACCGTCAAAAAAACCTTCTTGGACGGGTTCACCATCATCTGCAGGCTTTTCACGAGTCTCAAGCATCTTCAGAACACCGGTTGCTTCAGAAACAAAAGCTTGAATCATTCTCTTTACAGTCATGATTTCACTTTGTTTCACATCAGCACGCATCATCGCCATAAGATCAGATAAGCAATGATTCAACCGCAGGAGCTGTTTGATTTCGGCTTCATTGAATACTTTCTTCATCTTTGAAGCCTTATGAACGACACGATTGCATTGTCTGCCTTCCTTGCGGAATGCATCACAAAGCTCTTCGATTTCCATCTCATTGTCGTTCAATATACCAAGAGCTTTTCTGAGGTGAATATCAAGCTCCTTACCGATATTACCTCGCGTCAGAAAAAAAGCTTCTTGTGCAACATCAGGTGCGGTTCCTTCAGGAGATTGCAAGAAGTCTTTCAGCTGTTGAAGCGTCATACCCTTCAGTCTTTCAGTACCCTGTGCAAGCAGCTCATCCATCGTCATATTATCAAAATCGATATCAGAAACTTCTGATGGAGTATCTGTCATTTCAGAAGAAGTATCAGTGCCGAGTTCAGCATTCAGATCATCTTCGGTCGGTTCATCTGTTGCACCCAAATCATCAGATACATCGGACGAATTGGTTGCATCCAGATTCACATCATCTGTATTGATGTCTGCATCAGCATTGGTATCATCCGAAATCTTTTCTGCAATTTCGTTCGAAACATCGTTAACCGTAACGAGTTCCTTTTGACCATCCGCTGCAGTACCATCATCAACAGCCGGTGTATCTGTCGGCGCAGTTGCATCTGCATCTGTTGAAGGTGCGTCACCACTGATTTCGGGTGCAGAGTTGTCACCACCATCAATGGAAACAGAAGCTGCATTTGGATCTGCATCCGGAGCAGTATCAGGATTACCGAAATCAATTTCTTCCTGGAAGAATCTGGAATGTTTCGGCTTCTGATACATTGCTTCTTCCATACGAACAACATCCATCTTCGACATTGCGTTAGAAGTAACAGCACCGAGTTCCTTTGAGCTGACACGATTCAAATCGTCTGCAGCAATAGCATTCTTCTTCTTTCCAGAATTGACAGGAATCATGAGGGCAAGATAATCTCTCTTGGTTTCACCATCAATTTCGAATTCGAATGCTGCATGGTATTTATCAACAGGATCAACAAGAATCAGAATACGTGTTGGTGTGACGAACTTCCAGATCTTATCGATGTCAGTGCAGTTTACCTTTTCACCCCAGATTTTGAATGCTGCATCACGAATCATAACGCCGAGGCCATCGGCATCACGAATAATGTATGCAGTCTCAAGTTGCTTTCTGGTGATACGATTCTTCTTGTCCAGTTCAAACAGGACAGGAAGCTTGACATAATAGTCTTTGCCGTCACATTCACCGAAATTGATTGTAACACGGGAAGGAACGCGTTCGTCATTGATATGAATCATATCACCACCGAACAAACCTTCTTGATACAATTTTTCAGTATATTCTTTATACATTTTATCCGCAGTCGCATAGACACGTTTGTCATATTGATGACCGGTTTCACGTGCGAACTGTGATAATGTTGCATATGCTTCCTGAACAAAATCATCTCTTGTCTTGAATTTGGAATAATCCGTGAATTCAGATTCTTGAACAGTCGCATCACCAGGAATATTGGTAACACGTCCATCCAACATGTTCAGTTCGAGCGAAGTGATCTCGATGTCATCTTCCAGAGGAATGCTCATTCGGTTAAACGCTCTTTGAGGTTTACCGTTCATACTGAGGTCATCCATCTCTTGGAACAGATGGGCACATTCGAGAATTGCTTCATCCATTTGTGCTTCCTGGACGGCTTCTTCATCTCGTCCAGTTTTTGCTTGAAGCTGCTTACGAATATACTCAAGCATATTCTTCTCTCCTTTACATTTTTTTTTTGAAATGGGACATATATCGTTCTTAGGTACTGGAGACATTGTGTATACTATTTATAGTATCACACCAAACACTTCGAGAAAAATCTCTGAAACCATGTCTGGGGTCAACTCCGATATACCAATGTCTTCCAATTCCAAATCACCCTCTAACGTTGTACCGTTGATGGTTGGTTTGTTCTCAAGATCATTGTAATCCATATGATTCACCTCACATAGAAAGGATCGTGATTTTATGAATCCATATCAAGAGTATTTGGATCGTGTTGCAACAATGTACATGCAAATGAATCCGGATAAAAATCCGGATATCATTCGTCAACATGTACAAGAAATGACTGATCGATATTTCAAGAATATCCCATGTCAGTTGCATAATAACATCACACACGAAATGATCAATACTTCTGTATGTGATACATTCGACTGGATTGAACAACGTTCACCGATCATATCCGGAAATGGGACATTCTTCAAACAACACGACGAATATCTCGCTCCTGTTGTTGTCATGTTGGAAACATTACAAGCTGAACGTAAAGCCGTTAAGAAAGAAATGTATAAACATGACAAGAAGTCGGTAGAATACGCATTGCTCAATACAGAGCAAGGTTCGATCAAGGTCATTATGAACGCAGACTACGGTGGGTCTGGAACAACGTTGTCTCCGTTCTATAGTTGTTATATCCCGCCAGCGACGACGGGATCAGCTAAGGTCATGACCACGACCTTAATCTGTTGTCTGGAGATGCTTTCTGGCAATAAAGATAAGTGGGCTATGATGCAAAACATCAATGGCTTATATGATTTCATCAATATCGTATTGACCGATGAAGAAGAAAGAGAAATCATTGATGTGAAATATGATGTGCAAGAAGTAGCCGGTGCGTTATTGTCATTTGTACAAAATTATTCGGTTTCTGATTGTATGTATTTGAAGAGGTATCTTGCGACATTGACAGATCAACAGAGAACAAAATTGAGACATGCATTCCAAGTCAAATATGTTCTGACAACATATCTCGCTGATGAGATTCATATGTGTATGGATTATCTGAAAGCACATCAGATTGATTGGAATAATATCACAAAAGAATCTTTACAGGTGTCTGGATTTGGTACAGATATTCCTGAAGAGATTAAAACATATGTCGAAAGAATCAATAAAGTGATTCTGGATAATTGTTGTTATCCATTCATATTGAATGACAATGAAGTCCGTGCTGCAGAAATGAGGAATCGTTTAATCGTATGCGTCACAGATACAGATTCATTGATGGTTCACTTTGCATCCTATGTCGATGAATTCCAATCAAGAGTGTCAAACTTCCGCGACAGTTGTATCCTTGCATCAGCACTTGGAATGCGTTTATTTGTTGAAGCAATCATTCCAAAGATGGTGAAGTATCTGACGATTGGTTGTAATATTAAAGATGAATACTATCGAAAGAAGTTCGTCTTTAAAAATGAATTTGGATTCTTGGCAATGGCGCTGATTGCAAAGAAGATGTATGCATCATCCATGTTTGTTCAAGAAGGAACACCGCGTGACATTCATGATATTGCTGTATCCGGTTTGTCATTTAAGAAAAGAGACGCTGCAGAATTCTTGGAAGAGATCATGGTTCATCTGTATGATAAATACATCCTGACTGCTGATCATGTTTCTGTCGAAGGTATCTTAAATGATTATCAAAATCTGAGAGAAAAGCTTCGTTCGGAATTGGATCATAATCCCAAGTATTATCAGGTGCTTGGATTGAAGGATGTATCAGCATACGATCCAAACAAGATTCTTCCAGAACAAATGCGTGGCGCTATTATATGGAATCATCTCATGCCGGATGAGCAGTTACTTCCGATGGATCGTGTTATCGTAATTCGATTGTCATTTGATAAAATGAGAGAACATGCAAGTGATGATCCAAAGATTGCCGAAGTATTACGTTTAACATTGATCAATAATGAGAAGATGAAAGATACACCATTTATTTGTTTACCGGAACAATATCGGGAGATTCCGGAATGGATCAGACCAATTATAGATAAGGAGGGATGTATCGATAAACTCCTGACACCATTCAAACAGTTGTTGAGTTTGTTTGATGTCATGGTCGCAGATACGAAAGCTGGTTCTGTTTCCAGCCGAATGATCTGTCTATAATTGAAGAAAGGAGGTATGATGTATGTTTGAAGAAATCTATATCTGGTTGGAATCTTACTCCGGAACATCATATGATTTCGATGAATCCATTCAAGAAATTTCTTCTGATGATGCATTCAATCAACCGTTCGACTGGAGTGTCGGAATTGATCTCATCTTAAAACAGTTGGATGATGCTTGCGATGTCATTGATCAGTATTGGAGAGCGATCCCTACAGATCTTCCTGACAAAAACACGATGAAGAAACTGTTATCTCGAAAGACATTGGAAGGATTGGTTGCAAACATCCGTTCAGTATGTGGGAAGTTAAACATTGATGCTATCCGAATCGATAGTATTGACCAGTTGAAATTCATTGTCGTTACACTGTCTGAATTGATCGATATGTTGATCAACCATGATCCGGAAGAAATCATGGCAAAAGGATTATTCGATCAACATGAGGAAGATAACAATGAATCTTTCTATAGACTTCTCAACGTCATGAAAGAAGACGTACCACAGCTTTCGTTCAATGTTCGTGCAATCAGAGATTCCTATCTTGATTCATTGAACAATGAAGAAGATTTGTTTTAATTTCGAAATAATAATATTGTTCCGAAATTTAACATTTACTTACATCATTATATTCGTTAGGAGGATATTACTATGGCTTTCCAACAAAACTTCAACGGAGGAAACTCCAACCAGACTGGTGATAAGAAGAAGACAAACTTCCCTGTCGGAAGATTGTTTGGTTCCGATGCTGTTATGAACATCAGCGTCTGGAATTCTGATTCTGCAGTCTACACAATCCTCTCCATCAAACAAGCAGTCGGAAAGGATCCTTCCACTGGTGCAAATGTTTACGAACAGAAAGCACCGAATGAACTCCCGCGTGTCTTCCTGAATCCTGAAAATCTCCGTGCATTCATAGAACGTGCAAAGGACATTGATCAGAACAACATCAACTTCACACTTCCCCTGAAGAATGGTTCCAAGGCAACAGTTGTAGGTTCCGCAACTGGACAGATCAAGATTACACTTGAAACCGAAAAACAGGGAAGTCGCACAGTCACATTCGAAGCGATTCCGGTTGGTTCCACAAGCATCAATGCTTCTTGGAAGAATATGATCGCACTCCTCGATGTTGCAATGAAGAAGGCTCTGTATGCAAAACTCGATCCGGAAGAGTTTGCAACGGCTCTTGGTGCTTCTTCATCTGAAGAGGAGCTTCCGATCTGATGATTGACTTTTCATACATTGGACAGGATGCATTTGTCATTCAATACGAAGATCTCATTTCTTTGATCGGAGTAAATGCTGTGAAACTTCTGAACTCCATGGAGGATAAAGAAGAAATCACACAAATGACATTGGATTATTTCAATCGAACGAAGTATGATATCCCGACATTCATTCAAGAGAAAACCGGAAAGTTTATATCGATGGAAGATCTATATAAATCCGGAATCGCTTGTCAATTCAATTTGGCATATGCATTCAAAATGATGCAAGCTGCCGCACAGAATGGTTTGTCGAAATTATATGTTCATTCGAATATGTATTCTCCAATCATTGAAAAGCTCATCGGATTTCTGGAAATACCAACAAATTATGTGCACGGGGATATACTCCCCGTGTTACATAATTTACCCAATTGCACATATACAACCTCCAATCCAGAAAACATCCGAAGATGCATGGAAGCAGATGTTCCATTCGCATTGACCATTGTGGATGATTTTCAATATCTCGCTCCAATCGTAATGGATGATAAATTTATCAACAAATTACGTGATAAGAATATTTATGTCCAATTCACCGGTGTGATATCAGCCGGGTTCATTTGATATCAATCGCATTACAAGGGAGGCCAAACAGCGTGAAGGAACCAGTCAACAAGACCCTGTTATATTTATACGATCCGAATGCAGAGTATACGTATAACGCAAACCACGGTACGGAATATCCGTATAACGGATTCCCTACAGGACAATATGGCAGAAAATATAAAAAGACCCGATTCATTAATTGGGAACCGATTCCAGAAGACATTATCATCCGTCATGCAGGTTCACAAATCTTTGTGAATTTCTCTGCGCTGTTTCCGGATGATGTTACGGATCCGGCTATCCAATTATTCCAAATGCGAACTCGTAGATTGGATTTACAGAATCTGATTTGCGAACAAATCAATTTCTTCACGGCATTATATGATGAAGATAACGATCTGATTACATCAATGCTGATTGCGAAGTTTATGACTGATTCACAAACATATACAATCGTCACGTTTGATGAATATCAGAAACAGTTATTCGACATCTTATTCCCAGAAAGAACAATTGAGAAGATCAAGAAGATGGTAGAAGAGAATGATGTTGGTGATGATGTTACAGGCTTATTCCCAGAGGATATGCCACGCGATATTTTCATCGTGTCATTCATGATCAAGGTGATGCATATTTTCATTGAACATTTCATCATTTCTACAGGAAATTCTCCAAAGGATTTGTATGAACTGTTTGCTGTTGCATTTACCAATGTCATGAATCATATCAATCCAAACATCTACGTGTTGTTGTATGATTATGTCTACAACAGCGTCGTACAATCCTGCTCATCCAATGCGAACATTTATGACATGCAGGCAATCGATGGTGTCACAATCCCGACAACCACACAGTTTGTGATGCGGAAATCATTACTTTGTGATGGTTTGATCAAGCTGACATTTGCTTCTGCATGGGATAAAATCAACAAACGTCCGACATACTCCTGTGTTGGATTGATCAAAGCGATTATCACACAAGCATCTTTCGTAACCAGAAAGGTTCAGTTGAGATATTCATTGGTCAATGTGGATGATGTTTCTCAATTACTGTCAGATCAGATATCAAATAACTCTCCGATTTCAATGGTTCGTTCATTCAATCCTGGAGAGTATTCTTGTATGTATAAAGATTTGACAATCATCATCGCACATATTGCATTGGAAGTCGATTTGTCTCCGGTTGATTTCTATCTGAATCATCTGACTCAAATGAACGATCTTTCCAAGATTCTCATCGAATCTGTCTTATATAATAAATTCCATTCTTCTATTTCGATCAATACATTGTCTATGAAACAGAAGTACATTCTTCTGTTGTATGTCAGAAGTTTGATTATGAAAATATATAATCTTTCTGAAGAAGACACAAAATGCAATGAATTGATCAATATGTTGACAGCTCGAACAGTAACACATACAACAAAAACATTGACGACGAAGGATTTGAATTCCATCAAGAAATATGTCAAACTGAATAACTTGAAAGAGTTCCTGCTTTCAGAAAAGAATGTCAATATCTTTGTTGAATCCATCATGCATTCTGTGTTGTCATCATACACAGTGGTGAATCATAATGATCCGAATCTGTTAGATACACCGTTACAGTATGATGCCAATACAATGACATTGAATCTGCTGGATATGTGTGTATCTCTGTTTGATTACATTGCGCATTAATATATAAATAGAAAGGAATTAAGAGATGAAAGCCGAACGTATTAATCTGGAAACGGAATTCCTTACAGATATGACAACACACAATGGATTCCGTATCGAGAAAGAAGACCATTATGCACCGACAAACGTCGATGCATTAGTGGATTCTTCTAAGTTCACGGATTGTGAATACAGATGTGATTGTGGTGCATTCATTGGCCAAGATCTGATTGGTCAGGTTTGTCCCAGATGTAAATCGGAAATCTCTCTGCATTCACTAAACTTTGCATATACTGGATGGATTGATTTGAAAGGACACAAGGTCATTTCTCCGGTATACTATATTATTCTGAAACGTGTTCTCGGAACGAATGTACTTCGTATGATTCTGGGTGATTATAAATGCAAACAGAACATCAAGTACAATGAGAACGATAAAGGAATTGAAGAAGAAAAGAAACAGAAACGTGCAGGAAGAGTTTCGCAGGATGATATCCGTTATATTCTGAAGAAGGTTCCGAAAACTAAACACTGTTACCAGGGCATTGGTCACGATCAATTCTATGAGAGATTTGAAGAGATCATTGCTGCATGTGCTCCAAAGAATAATCCGGAAGTTGATATTCTTTTGAAGAATAAAGAAGCTGTATTCACTTCATATATTCCCTTATATTCAACAGCATTCCGCCCTGTATCCAAAACATCAGAAACCAAGTTCTATCCAAAAATCAATAAATGGTTTGCAATGATGGTTTCTGTTGCATGCAGAATGGAAAACATGGTTCTGGATATTGAAAAGATTCAGGCATTGAATTACATTCAGAAATGCTGGTTAGATGCTGTTGAACATGTCATCAAGAATGAAATGTCTAAGAAAGAAGGATTCGTTCGTTCAGAGATTGTTGGTGGTTCTTTCACATTCTCTGGACGTGCTGTTATTACTTTGGATATTTCATTGGATGTTGATGAGGTTGATTTACCATACTCCATGGTCATCACCGCATATCAATATCGTCTGACATATATGCTTGCGACTCGTTATAATATGACATTGGAGCAGGCATATCTGTTTGTCAATACATATGAAAAGAATGACATCATCATTTCATTGTTGGATGAAATCATGGCAGAAGGGCAATGGGTAATGTATTTACGTGAGCCGACAAACAATCTTGCGTCGATTGTATTGGCAAAAATCCGTCGATATAAGATCGGTGATGACACAATGTCTGTACCTCTCGAAGTTTTGCAAGCATTGAACGCAGACTTCGATGGTGATGCATTAGACATTCTCTTCTTGATGGACAAGAATCTCGTAGAACGATTTGGTGCATTCCATTATTCATGTCTGTCAGACCGTGTCAATGAAACCGTTAAATTGGATTTGTTAGCATGGTCTGCAGTTGCAATGGGACGTATGACAGAATGATTAGAATATGGCGGGGCAATGCCCCGCCATTCTATTCTTTTTTCAATATGAAGAGCCGCGGGAAGACTTTTTACAAGGAGGCCTACGGCACAGTGAAACACTCAAGTTTAGGAGGCATGAGTAATATTGGTCACTTCGAATCGGGGGAGCTAATCCCGATCTATTCACAACGGCAAGAAACCGCGGCTCTTCATATTACTAATTTTGTGTACATATATAATTTATTCGAAAGGAGTGATTCTTATGTTGGAAAATGCAGAAAATGCCCAACAAGTTTTACACGGTCCCTTCGATCCGGAGGTACACAAAAAGACTTTCATGGACTATCTGGAAGTCATTATCAAAAATGATGGAACCATCGAATATGCTGTCCCATCTCATCAGGAAAAACTGATCGCATTGATGGATATGCCGAGAGAAGAGGTATATCAAATGTACGGTCAAAATTTTCTTGGATTCACGCCAATACAATGGCTGTGTTTCAAAACAAAAGCGATATCTGTATGGGATACATATTATGAAGGTGAAGCCAATGAGCTTCAGAAAGAAGCATTGAGAATGCTAAAAACAGAAGGATTATATAAAGGAGCGATTGATCATGAAGGTATTCATTTCACAACCGATGGCGGGATTGACGGATGCACAGATTATGCAACGTCGTACTGAACTGATTTCTTTGATAAAGAATTGGTTTAAAGATGAGGACATTGAAGTCATTGACTCATTTACAAAATCAGAAGAAATCAAGGGCCGTGGTAGAATTGCGATGTTAGGAGATTCCATTGCATTGATGCGGGATGCGGAAATGGTAATCTTTGCAAAAGGATGGGAGAAATCCCCGGGATGTAATGTAGAGCATGAGGTATGCGTCCAATACAAAATTCGTAGAATGTACGAAACTGTGATGGAGAATGAGAACAAACCTCCAAAAATGAAAAATGAGGATACTTCTGAGAAACATATTTTCTGGAGGTAAGTATCATGTATGCATTCATTGGAGATTTGCACATCGGTGTCAAATTACCAAAAATCGACTTTATCAAATCAATGACAGATTTTCTCGGAATCATCCGGAATCACAAAGAGGAATGTCACGCAATTTTTGTATGCGGCGACTTCTTTGACAGACGTTTATCGACAGAAGAATTGAAATTTGCGTCAGAGATGATGTTGTGTCTGGTTTGTAATGAATGTGGTAGAAATGGAAGAACACATGTTCCGGTATATTTCATTCATGGAACTTACACACATGATCAGGGGCAATATGATATCTTCTTACCAATGTTGCAGAAGCTTGATAATGTGGAAATATTCTATATCGAAAATGCTTGTGAATTAACATTGGTTGATGGTAGGAGAGCTTTGTTCTTACCACAGGAATATGGAGATATATCATACGATAAATTCTTCAAAGATAAACATTACGACATTATCGTCGGGCACGGTCCTATTGCATCCAATACAAAGAATCCATGTAAGTCTGCAAAGTATGAGATCGTTCATTCAGCAGAGTTATTAGGAGACATTTCTGAGATATGTGTGTTCGGTCATTATCACGGATATACGGATTTCGGAAATAATGTATTCTATACTGGACCGTGGTTACAATGGAAATATGGTGAAGATACACCGAAAGTATTCTTCTTTTGTGATGACGAGTTCAAAGTATTCACAAAGCCAAATCAGAATGCAATGGAATTTAAAACCGTTGAAATTCAAAATCCGGAGCAGCTGCGTGAGTACATGTCACAAGAAATCGAGACACCTCATCGATTTGTAATTAATTCATTGCCGGAGAACATGGATGTTTATCGAGGCATCATTAATGCAAATAAATCTTCCTTGGTGAAATTCCAATTGGAAGAGATCGTTGATGAAGATGATTTGCAATTAACGGTCGATGAAGTGCTGGATGCACAAGTCGAGGCATCGCAGCCAATTCCCGCATTGGTTACATACATCAAAGACAAGTACGGTGTTGACGCAGAGGAACAGTTACATGATTATGAGACGCAAATTAATAAGGAGGTAAATTAATATGAAAACCGAGATGGTATTTTTCGATGAGAAACGTATGGCACATGTTGTATTCGATCATGTTGCATTTGCAATTTTAAATTCTTTTAAACAATATACCGGTGAGTATATGAATATGGCATTGATCTTCAATAATGTAGATCATATCGATCCGAGAGAGTTTGACTATGAGGACTACAGCATGGTCGAGTTTGTTCAGTTGAATGGCTATGTCAGAAAAGAAACCGATAAACATGTCAGACAACAGCAATTCTGTGGTATTGCTCTTTTAGAGCATGATACAGATGAGAAGTGTAAGATCGTTGTCGAAATCCCGGGGAACAATATCAGATATACAATCAATATTGAACGGAGACATGGCGACGATGATATTCATGATACTTTAGTAGCATCTATGGCAGCTGATCGAATCTTCATAACAAATATTGAAGAACTTTTGGAAGAAGAACCCATTAAGTATTATGGACAAATCATTTCAGATGCTGTTGCTGAAATTGTGGAACATCAGTCTCTTGCAAGAATTATCGATGAAGACGGACGTCAGATGTTTGAGTATCGTCTTTGATAAAACGATGAGTAATAAGGTGGGCATATGCCCACCTTATACATATTTATTTTGAGGAGGTTTTTTTATGAAAACTTATTTCCAATCGTTGAATGTCGCACGCAATCAAACATATCAGGAGATTATTCACGCGTGTTACAACGCGATCAAACAGTCCATTGATGATAAGACTGAGATTCGTATGGAGTTTGCTGAAATCGAAAATGATATGAACGGTAAATCAGAAGTTTGTCTTCTTTCCACAGAAACAAAGGGAAAGCATGTTTCTGATGCGAAGCCGCATTTCACGATTTATAATATGATCGAGCATGATGTCGTGCGTGTCATGATGCAATGCTGTGAAACAATCGATGGTCCTGCTATCGTAGATTTCATTGTACGACATGATGAAGAAACCGGTTCTATCAATTATGAATTTGCACCAATTGTTCAACCAATCATTGAAAAAGATCCAACATTGATGATGCCGTTCAATTATATACTCGGCTACATCGGTGGGGCACTCAAAGCATTTTCAGAATTTTCAATTCCTGAAAAGATTGATCCCACTGAAAATGGTGATGATGGAACTGAAAGCGAGGTTTAATCATATGGAAAATAAACTGATACTCGGATTTGTAACGATGGAGTCACTTGCAAGATTCATCTTTTCAAAAGTGTCATTTGCTTTGATCAATCGTTACAGTGATTTACGAACCGGACTCAATGTCGTGAAAGCGATCGGCTATGGTCAATCAACACAAGCTGATGACTATGATAAACATCCATGGTACATCGAAGATGCTATGTCAATTTATACTGGACCTGGACCCGCAGAACAAGATGAACTCAATGCACTTGTTGCGCTAAAACATAACTCAGAAATATTGAACACAGATTCACGAATGATACAGAAAACCGCAGTGTATCATATCACAACAGTGTTATCAGATGCACATACACATGTCATTATCATAGTTCGATATCCAAAACAGATTGACGGGTTGACCGGACTTGATGAAGTCATTACAGATAAAGGTTTTGATGTCACGATGGATGTTGTTGATGAACATGGGGATCATATCGAACCAGACAATGTTCCGAAAGAACTTCATGACGATGTGATTTGTATTGCTGAAGTCGCACATGAAATCAGATCAACACTTAGGAATGCTGTAGAAAAGGATTTGAACGATGGATCAAAAAGCAATTGATGAAGCGTATGCAAATGTGGTAGAAAAGGAACTGATTCCTGGTGTCAAAGTAAAAATGACACATGCCAAGATGACATTTGCCCCATATGGTTTTCCACGGGAAATCATCTTATGCGGGAGATTGATTGATGTTTTGCATGCCGCAAAGATGAGTGTCGAAGAACGTTCAAAATACATGGAAATATCATATGGATGTAATCTAGAATGGTGGTGTGGCGTCTCGCAGGATTACATCATGGCATTGCCAAAACCGAGAGGAAGTAGCGAAAATGAAAGGAGATAAACAACATGATTGAGGTTGATGGATTCCGTCTGAATGGTGGTTGTGATTTCAATAATACAACAAAACGAGATACCCCGTTTCCAAACTCGTCATCAACACCGGTTTCAATTAAAAAACTCTGTGATGATCCAAACGATCCAAACTATTGGAAAGAAAACATCACAACAAATGAAGACCGCGGCATCAAAGTCCCGATTACTCAACCAGGAATTCCATTGTCGGAATTTGCTGAACGGTTGATCGCTCTTGAACAAGAGAATGTTGTACTTCGGGAAGGAATTGAACAGCTTGAAGCCGAAGTCGCGAAACTCAAGATTCTTGTACAACTTGCAATAGGATTGGGTGGCAGCGCAATGTTTGTTTTACACAATGATTCCGAACGTTGGAACGGATTGTGCAAATATATGGCACATATGGGTCTCGACAATAATACTGCATTCGAGATCAATGGTGACGGTGTTATCGTTCGCCGTGACGGAAAGGAGATTCCTGAATGTTCGTTAAAGAATACAGACGAGCCTTCTCCCACGAATGGAGTATCATGATTAATCGTCAACTAGATATTCCCAGGAAGGTGCATGAGATATTCGTTTTAGGACCCAAGACGCCTCATGAAATATGGGGTGCTACCAGTGAGGATGCTCGTAAAGATCTTCATGAACAAGATAGTCTTGTGACTGATGTTGAAATGAAATTTCTGATGGATGTGCAGTATTCACGCCTTGAATACTGTATCAGGGTTACTGTTAACGCATCATTCATGCCGGAATCAACTGATGAGATCTGTCAGAAATATTTTGAAGACCGCTGGAATCATATTCGGAAGGTATTTGGTAATGTCACTGATGACGAAGCTCTGGAGATCGCTCATCACATCGAGAAAGAATATCTCGGAATGCCTGGTGACAGCTGGCATCTATAAAGGAGGAATATTGTATGCCGATTAATTATGAATCAGCATGGAAACATCTGAAAACGTTTGTTTCGGATATGGAGTTTTATTCAAAGCCATATAAAGGCAATGGATTCCGAGCTGTCTTGCTTAAGATGGAAGAACTGGAAAAGGCTTTGAAAACAGACGAGCCGAAAGACGAATCATCAACGACGATATCCAGCATTCTCCGTAAGTATAATTTGTTAACAGATGATACCACATTGCCGGACATCAAGATTGGTGACTTTACACTCGAACGTTCAAAACTCCCGAAATTTACCGCGGAAGATTTCAAGGTTGCAAAAGATGCTTTCAATTCAAGCATCCACGTTTATGGGATTGCTCATGAACTTGAAAGTCAATTGATTGAAACTGCAAATGCTGCAGCACGAGAAGTCGATAAATGGATTCTGGATATATTCAAAACACTTTACGGTTGTAAAAGCTTTGACGATGTATATCTCAAAATGACTCATCAGCAATATCTCACAGAATTCAAACACGCCATTGAACGCGTCAATGAACGATTGGAATATATTGACAATTCACAAGACAAATGGGAACGTGACGGAAATACGATAACATATTATCCGTTGCATGGATATCGATTGAGTGTTCCAAAAGAACCTGTCAAACCTTCTGAGGAACTGTATCAGAATCTTAAATCATTATGGGAGGAAGTCTACAATGAAAATTGAACTTTGGTGCTTCAATCAGTCATCGACAGGAATGCTCGATAATCCTGTTAGAACGGAAGTCTCATTTGTAACAAATGACGACGTCGACCGCGACACACTTCTCGAGCATATTAAACTTTATGACGGATCGACAGCAACACCGATTGATCTGGATTTGTATCGGCGCATGAAGAAATTTGCCGAAGAAGATGAGAAACTTCATGATTTCTATCGCGGAAGAAGCCCGGAACAGATTAAGGAAATCTGTGACGGAATATATGAGAAAATTCATAAACGTGTTGAACGCAATGTCAGATCGCCACAAGTCAATTGGGAATACCGTAAACTCTCAGTCGGCATTGAGATTTTGCGTTCTTACAATATCTGGTGGACACCACAGACAGATGAGAAATAATAGGGGACAAGTGAAATATGGAAAATCATGCAAAAGATTCATTCACGTTGATTTCCGGTTTCTATTGGAAAGAGATGTTCAGACCGTCATTTATTGGACGACTCCAGAAGGCTACCGCAAAAATCTTTAGTGATAGTGATCGAAAAAAGAAATACAGTACCACAAAGTTCAACCTCATCATCGAACCTGTTGAAAAACCGAAACCTGTTAAGCAGACAGAAGAGTTTGTTATTACCGAGAAAAGCACACTCAGAGAAATCGCAGAACATAACCCTGAGATGTTTGAACGGCTGATGTATGCGGTATTTGGTCCCGGATGGAAGGAATATTTCCACTGGAAAGCAACTGCAATAAAGGAGGCTGAAGAACATGACAGTGAGTCGGTTGAAGGAAATTCTTGAAGAACTTGAAACAACAGGTGCTGGTAATTATAAAATCAGATTCTGTTGTGAATCAAAAAGTGAAGCAAGTGCGGATGGGACGGGAGCCGTTGTGCTCCCGTTTCGTGTATTTGACTTCTCCGACAGAGTGTATGAATTCAAGTTCAATAGTTATCTGACCAACAACGGCATGTATCCGTGCAAAACAACAATTTGCACGGACAACATTGATGTGAATCCAGCAGATGAAACTGTCACATTCCATCAATCCTGAAAGGAGAAACGTATGTCAATAGCATTTGCATCATTCCTTGAAAGGGTTTCCCCCTCTCGAGTAAAACTTCGAGTGGTGATGTGGCATGATACGTTCGAATTATATGTTGACAAAAACTACACACAGAAAATCAATTTTAAATACTATAGCATGGAGGAATGGGAAAACATTGACTTTGAGTCTTTAAATGAACGCTTGTGCTGGATTGATTGTTTTAAAGGACAAGATACAGCTTTTGTATTTGGAATGCCAAGAGAAGAAATTGTCAACGATATCATGTCGCGTTATATAAAGGAAAATTATCCGGGAGCTAGCGAATTCAACTCAATATTTATGGAGCGTGAACTTTCCGGTGCATGGTTACGGATTTGCAAACAATACGATCCAAATCTGGAAAAGGTTCTTACCGAGGCGACTGCTAAGAAAATCGGTATCAATATTCCGAAAACCGATGCGATGATCGAAAAGATTAATACGCTGATCGATTCATTTGTTGATGACAGCTGGGTTGCAGAACATTTGAAAGGTGAGATCAGCAATATCCTGAATGGAGGTAAAGTGGATGAACGCGCGGCAGAAGAAGAAACTCAAGAAACGTGATGGCCATTTCCATTACAAAGATTATCGCTGGTGGCAACGTGTATGGGAACTCGCAGAAGCGAAACATGGTGTTGAGTACGTGAAAGCTTGGAGGCTGGAGACAGCCAACATGAAAAGTTTTCAGCGAAATATGATTTACATCGTGACATCACCTTTCACGACAAACCGCTTTAAATCGTGGCCGGTGGATGTAACACTTTTGCGAGGTGTATATCCTGGAACGCAAGTGGAACCACCACCAACAGACAAGCCTGAAATTGAGATTCCTTTTACGGAATTATCGGAATCAACTCCAGAGTTTGCATCTAAGGTTGAGCGGTATCTCAACGAATGGCATGCATGTATGAATAACCGTAAGAAGGCGGCATCATCTGCATGTGAAGCAATGGGAATGGAGGCAGATTGAATGCATTGGAGAAAACGTAAAAGATTGCGTCGTATTGCTCAGCATTATGGATACACCCATTACTGGGAATACAAACGTAATCTGAAGTTTTGTATTCATTATACCGCATTCGAGTATGCACTCAACAACGGTTCGATTCATTGGTCGGAGATTCTTCCCAGAATGAATCAAATGTTTTGCAAAGCCGGACTTCCTGAGTATTGTATGACTCAGGAAGAATGGTATGAAAAAGTTATGGGAAGAGTCAATGAACTTGAACAACAGGACGGGATGATCGTTCAATTTACAAATGATGAATCCGTGTCTCAATCAATCAAAATCGACAAACCAACAAATATTATTGTCAAACACAATTTTGATTGATACTCTTGGAGGGGTTATAATGAACTGGAGAAAACGGAAGAAGCTTCGTAAGATTGCGCATGCACATGGAAAATCCCATTATTATGAATGGAGAAGCATAATTAAAGGACTATGTCATCTCGACCTATATATGACATATTGCAGAGAGAAACGAAGCGAAGCTTGGCGAGTATTAGTCGGTAAATAGGAGGAAAACTATGAGTGGTGAATATGTGACTAGCTATGTTACAAGAATCCACAGAGATGAGTGTGCATGCTGTGGATGTCGCGGTCAAGTTGGACCGGGAATTCCTTATAACGGAACTCTTCTGTTCTGTGGTATACCGCTTTGTTTCAGATGTGCATCTGGAATCAAAGATCGATATAATGAATATTCTCAGAAATTCGGATGGAAAATTCGTCCGAGTATTTATGAAACTTTGATGAAGGATAACGGTTCGGCTGAGGAAGAGGAAGCTTCTTTTGCTAAACATTGCAGTCTTCTGAAAAACTATGACATCTACGACAAGACAAAATATGAACTCAAGGCAATACGATTGAGAGTTGATCTGAATACATGTGATGGTAACCGGGAAGCATTCATTAATTTCATTAAAAGCTCTTCAACTTTCAGAGATAAATTGAATAATGGGGAAATCCATATCATTCGTAGATCTTCCATACAGAATCCGACATCATTTTATGAATCGGATAAATGGCTGGCGACTGTCGATAATGTTGTCTATGCATCTTACAACGATTATCTTTATCTCGAAATTACGCCGATTGATGACGATGTTGATTTCAAAGAATTCGTCATTTATCCGTTTCCGGTTCACTACCCATGGTGCAAAGCGAAAACGATCCAGGATTGTCTCGGATTCTATGCTGTACCGAAGGAGGATGATGATAGTGTTTAAGGAAGTACATACATTGGAAGATCTCAAATATGTACACTTTGTTGTGTTGATATTTCGAGATGCTGATCAATGTATAAAGTATCACATTGACTTCGAAAGAATGAAACTCTCTCCAAACAAACAATACTGGGCATTAGTCACCGATGTCAAAAAGGCGGATGATATTCATACAAAAGATGGATTCTATGTTTCTTTTAAAAGAGACGATAATTATATGAATGATATATGGATCCCATGTGATTTGTGTGAGAACGGTATCACCGCATATATCTTCAGAACCCCAGATGAAGAAACGGCATTATTAGATTATAAAGCAGCCAAAATCGCTGACATCTTGGAACGGACTGTGTTAAAATACGATGAACATCCGAGACGTTCTGAAGATGAAAGTCTCCAGACGATTCTTGAAAGAAACGCAGATGAAAAGTATATCAAAGAACTCTGTCAAGAAGTGGGGTTATATGATCCCAATAACCATGACAGACTTGATATCCAATGGTTGCATTGGGGACCCAGACATCATTACAGAGTTTCTTATAGTCAGAACGGAAACGGAAATGGCATCTCATTTGATGTTAACATTGGCGCACAGATTATTTGACAAATATGAAAGGAGGTAAACAAAATGCTGTGTCTTGAATTTCCGAACAAAGCTTTTGATGAGTGTCAATTCGATTTTCCGGATGATATGCGAAAACTCATTGATCTTCTTGAGCGAGATGGTATCAAGATCAATTGCGATCTGAAGACGGTTGAGAAACTCTGGTATGCTTTCTCTGAAACATGGGACGCCCATTTTCTGAACGTCTCTGACACGGATGAAAATGATACCTATCCCAGATTCCTTGAATGGGTTAAGGATATTGACATCGAGACAGCAGACCATATGAATTACTATGGGACGGTAACCAATGAGGTATATCGTCCCTGGGATGAAGAGGAGAATGACGAATGAATCGTCTGTATTTTTGTGCGTTGTATAAGTATCTCTACGAAAAGAGGTATAATGCATCGTATGTTCATGTCGAACCCGACCACTACTGGGATCCATACACGTTGATTAGATTCCGGAGACTCGACCCGAAACCTGCAGATCCGGACAATCCTGACATACAGTTTCTGTTTGTGTATCTATCATACAATCAGGGTCTATGCATCATTGACCCGAAAGCAATGGAAATGCTTATGCTCCATGAACGGTTGTATTATCTGAGCTATGCTGAACCGGATTGGATCGAACTTCGGACGGGCGGATTCAAGAAATCAGCGATGCTCAAAGAGATTGAAGAAGATAAACCGTTCCACAGATATTTCGATATCAAATCTAATATCGAATTCGAGCTTGGACGGAATGATTACAACTGCTCGAAAGAAGAGCAAAGAAATAAGCTGGTCACCGACTATGTCAAAGACATTGAGAAAGACATGAGTATCTGGCCACCATATCTCATCGGTGAAATGATGGATGATTCCGGTGAACGAATGAAGAAGGAAGCAATGTTAAATGGCCGGTATTTGTTTTCAATTGGTCTGATTCAGGTTCTCAGTGTTATGGCTGCGGAACTTGACAAACGTTATCTTCCGACTGTTATTGGTCAAACTGATGGAATCAAATCATGTTTCAATACATTCTCCAAAGATGAGTTCGAAGTATACTGGGGAAGGATGTGGGCGTGTAGTGGAACATATATCCCAGCTGCTATGTGGTTGACATGTTTCGATAATGGTCTGATTCGTATCGATATACCACACACGAATCAACAGACGGATATTCTTCAACTTGATCCGAGAACTTTTGTACGTTTACCGTATCCGATGATATACAACACGGACGACTGTAAATATCTTCCGACTGACAGGTGGTATGATGTACTGAAGTTGAAGATCAATGAGTACCTGATGATGGCGAACATCAATAACCACTACAACAGAAAGGACGAAAAATGAATACAAATATTGAACGTGTACCGTGCCATCCCAACATGCCAATTTGTCTCATGTTAACATGGACGATTTATACACTGGATGGATGTTCAGGCGGTGGTCTCGCACATGCCGTTGTTGATGAAGAAAACCTGGACATTGCATGCATCAATGCGACGCTTGCGGATTGCAATAAACCGGAAAACAAGGATCGTCCTGAACGTCATCTTGTTGGAGCTCTGATGGAGTATATGCAGAAAATGACGTTAAAGCAAAGATATCTGATGTATCGATTTGCAGAAGATAATACTGACTTCATGAACGATTTTGAGGAAGCAAAGTATTTTGAGTCAAAATACAATGATTGGTATGATCTGCGTGAGAACTACATCAATTCGACTCTGCTCCCGAAGTTGAAAGAGTTCTGTGTACGGAGGGGGTGCTTGAATGAACTGGAGGAAACGTAAGAAACTTAACAAACTTGCGAAGAAGCATGGTCTCATCCATGGCTACGAATACAAAAACTTCATTCGCAAGAAAGTTATCAGATATAAGAACCGGAATGGGCGCAGATATTCTCCGGAATTTTTGTCAGCTGCCATTACTGACTTCAAACAGCGTCATGATCAATTGATCAAAGAAGGAAAATGGCGAGGTGAAATTGACCATCCTTCCGACAGACTGCCTGGTGGCGAGAATTGGGGATATCCCGTACAGGCACATGTTGATCTTGCGCAACATCCCGATGTAACAACCGAAGCCAGAATCGGCATATCACCAAAAGGAGATGTAAAATTTTATGGATTCGACATCTGCAAAACATGATGACACAACCGATGATGATACATTTCGCAAGAAGCTCCAAGAGGAAATTCAAAAGATAATGGATAGCACATCAATTATACAACCGCCTATAGAACTATCACACTTGCCATATCCATTACCACCGTTCAAACCGGACAGTGTTCCTTTTGAAAAATTAGAGTGGATCATTCCACCAATACCAGTTAAATCTGAGGAGGAATAAAATGAGTGTATATTATCAGCGCGGTGATGTTTTCCGCATTCGGTTTCTTGATAATGAAACACTGCAGACAATCAAGAAGGCTGATAACATTTCTGAAGATGAGTTGACACTCGGTGGAAGATATACAGCGGTCTTCGAAGGTTATCATGCTGATCAGGAATTGATGGATTTTGCAATCCTTGGCAACAAGTATCTGCTCATCCAGGTTCGAATCAAGAAATCCGAAATTGATGATAAACGCATTTCAGCGAAATGCGTTTGGAAGTGTACCAAAATTTATACATCTACAGCGGGAGGAAATGAAAATGGATAAGAAAATTGTTTTGGGAAAGAATACGGGTGATACGAATGAAAGATCGATCGACATTTCATATCACGATGTCGCAACGTTGCATCATTCGTTCATCGGTCTGATGGAACGGATGTGGAAAGCGCTCAAGAATCGCGATAAAGCTCCGTTCAAAGACATGGATCTCCCCGAAATCGATTTAACCAATTTCAAGATGAAGATTCTTGAAAATGAGGAAACATGGAATGCCAACAATGGTGACATTACCATCGTTCGGTTCTATGTTAGAAATGTCTTTGATGATAGCAATCGAAAATGGTTTGCATTCAGAGACATGACACTCAGAACATTTCTGCCATATGACAGCGATGTGAAGACCGGTCGGTATGACTTCGATTCCATGTGGGGATGGTTCCGCAAAATGAAAGTACAGGACACAGAGAAATATGCACCGCTCTATGATGAGGCGCAATCTCTCACATGGTACCTCAATCGTTGTGTGAGCAAATTCTTGTACAATAATATTCACGCAGATTAATATCTAAATTCAAATATAAGGAGGACAAATCAAATGAAAATCATTAAGCAAGAAGCACATCTGCTGGACACTACAGGTATGTCCCAGTATCAGGTGATCGAGAAAGTCGGTCGCACCTGTTACAAGTCCGAAGACAAAATCACGGATGAATCTGCGGCAAAGTTCGTAGCTTCTCTCGCGAAGTCTGGTCATCATGCGATGATTGAGTTCGGTTACATTTTCTTGAAAATTACTGATATCGATTTTTGTGAATGGTTCATTTACAATAAACCGGATTTCATCAGACTGATGAGTGGATATGTTGTCGGTAATATGAGAGCATTTTACGATTGGTACAATGCGTATCTTACCGGAAAAATCATGTTCCGAAGTGATGATCCTATTGAGGAATTTACCGATCTGCTTCACATGTTGAGTCTCAAGTATCCTGAAGTTTATGGGAATCTGTATGCGGAATTCCATGAAGCATTTGAGAAATCGTTCAATGATTCTGATGCACCGAATCCAGATGATGTTACATATCCATTTATCTTGATGGATCAGGAAGAATTTTATCAAGACTTCAACAGCGGACGTGGTAACATCAATGGAAATTTAAAGTACATCAAATTTCACATTGTGATGTTCACAACGAATCGCGGAGTTTCGCATGAAATGGTTCGTCATCGTCCGTGTTCGTTTGCACAGGAATCTACTCGGTACTGTGATTACAACAAATCAAAGTTAGGTGGTGAACTCACTGTTATCGAACCGCTGTTCGAGAAGTATACACCAAATTACGCCACATGGCATTTGCTTACCGGCGCGAGCGAACTGGCATATCATTCGCTTATTGCAAATGGCGCAAGACCACAGGAAGCCCGCGGTGTGTTGACAAATGATCTGAAGACAGATATCTGGGTCGGTGCATTCGAGGATGAATGGCAACATATGATCAATCTGCGATATCATGGTACAACCGGTGCACCACATCCGCAGATCAAAGAGCTGATGGGTATTGCATATCCACAGATTGTGGCTGCGTCTGAGGGAAGACTGAAATAAAATGATAAAACATATGGGGCGGGAAACCGCCCCATATACAATTTTTTGAAAGGATGTGTTCATTATGAACGACAATAAAGACATTAAATTTACAGGTGATCCGGTAGAGATGATTCAGATGAAAACCTCAATCGGCATTGTCGTTAAGATCCTTCATGATCGACGCAAAAAATATAAGAAAGAATTGTTCAACACACCTTCCGATTCTCCGGAATTTACGGAGAAAAAGAATGATATTGACGAAATGAAGAAGATCATTAATGGACTTTCACAACTCTCCAACGAACTGAATATTCCGGTTGTTACTGCACAACAGACTTCATATACCCGTGAAGAAGTTGAAGCAATCAAGAAAAAAGCTGCTGATAAAGCGATCGAAGATTTCCTGAGAGACAGAAGTCCTGAAAATGTTGATCGCATTATTAAGGAAATCGGTTCAGGAGTTATCGTTGACAGACTCGAAACAAATCCTATGAGTGTAAGCCGGCTCTTCAGCAAACGGTTTGTTGACCTCTTAAGCACCCCGGAAGGAAAAGAACGTGCCAGATGGTTTTATGACCCGGATGATTTGTTCAAGGATCTGATTGATCGCGTTGAAAATAAACGTGGGTTTGGTAGAGATTATCGAGACTATCTTCCATTACTTATCAAACTCAATCGCGCGTTCGAAGAATATCTTCAGGAGAAAAATCATGAATAAAATGATGCATGGTGACCAAATTGTTTCGGGAGTAAAAAACCGAATGCATGTGACAAATCATTTCCGATCCAAACGATGGACAGTTGAAGTTCGAGGTCATATTGCAACCATTTGTCCAATGGATAACGATAGGACATGGGTATACTATCGGAACTGCTGGTTCAAAGTTAAGATTGATGAATTGGTCACATTCCATGATGATACACAGGGTGACCTCGATAAACTTTTCAATGATTCCATGAGAGAAGCAATCGAAAAGTATATTGACGAAAATCATATTACATTTGGGGATGATCTGTCATGAAAGTGTATATTACGAAAGATATTGTATGCGAAATCATCGAAGAATTTCACAGCGGGTATCTACGAAATATGCTAAACGAAATAACAATGCTTAGTCTAGAAATAGAAAAGAAGCGTTTCTTATGGACAATTCATGTGTATCCATATTTGATTCTCGCCGAAATGTATGATAATGATGGTTTCGTGATTGCTTCCAGGACTCGTTCAATTGGTAGTAAAGAAGGCGAAATCGAAGATCTTCGAAAGTGGTGTATCGACAATTACATTATTAAAATATCATCAGATTCAATTGACTTCAGGTACAACACTGATTACTTCACAGATTTTGCATTAGATGAAGACTGGGTTAATACCCTATTCAAAATATATGCACAAATCGTTCAAGTAAATACAGAACTATGGAAAGATGAACTGATCAAGAAAAGTCAAGAAATGAATGGCGGTGAAGAAACTTGAACAGAAACTTGAAAAAGTTCTTGAAAAAGCTAATTCCTCTGATATTAGCTATACTAATAATAGCGGGTGTGTCTGTAATTGTGGTATGGACGTGTACAAATATGTCAGTATCAATAGAAGATGAACTTATGACCGACATATTTGCACACGATTATATCAGAATTGATGGTATTGATTATCCGACAAAAGACATCAATCGTATTCAAATCGGATATGGTGCATCATACGGATATATGACACTCAATGATGAACAAGTGATTGTGAGATTCAACTGTGGTGAATTTGTATTATATAATGAAGGAGGTTTTCCATATGGAACTGGTGTCTCATAAGAAAATCATTCGACCATTCATATTCCGAGGAAAACAATGTATAGTTGTTCCGGTGTCACCACATGTCATTCGCATATTTTATGATTGCCATGTATATGATGTGATTCTCACAGATGATGAACTGAATATCTGGAGATCATCTGGTACAGAATGGCAAAAAGAGTACATTCATAAACTTCTTGATGACAGCCTGATCGGTACTGAAGCACTTGAACGAAATGCTTCCATCTTAGATGGATATCTTGCGTGAAGGAGGATAATAAAAATGGAACAGAAAATGACAACCGATGAAGTGAAAAGTTTACTTGCTCATGTGATCAAAACGATTGATCGTTGGTGGGTTAAGATGAGTGACGGTGACCACGGGTGCTTCATAAGATCAAATATACCTTGTGCCGTATATGGATATTACGTCGAGTGGAGATACACTGCGACGAGAGACAGCAGAAATTATGTCTCTATAATCATCTCGCTTAAATATGAAGGTGATGCGGATTGCATCCATATAGCACTCAGAAAAATGAAAAATGGGGTATACGCAGAATATGAGCCGTTCTGTGAAATTCATGACGGAAAAGTGGATATTGCAATTTCCGATGAGACTGGTGGTTATGATGAGTGGTTCAATATATTCGGAAAAGGTTGTTTCAATGACTTGACCGATGATATTGCTACCACTGTGTATAAATTTACTGAACCGTCATATGATGAAGAGGAGGAAAGTGTAAATATGGACGACGTATCAAAAACATTATCATTTCATGATATCCAGGACTGCATGATCAAAGCTGTACGAATCATGTTAGTTGACCGGGATACAGTTAATGAATTGATGAGACTTATAGCAACATATAAGATTGATTCTCCTGATTTAACACCGACCCAGATCAAGAACATGTTGGGTTATTCAATTGAAGCAACTCCAAAACATGTAGTGACACGAATTATATATGATAATACATTTATAATTTGCAGTTTCATATGTGAACCAGATACACATGGGCCACATGAATTCATAATCCGATATAATTCACGTGACACCGGATTTAAATATGAACAGGGATTCAATATTCTATACAAAAATCCTGACGACTATTGTTTTGAATATGCTGCCGATGGTTTGAATGTAGACAAAGTGTTCAAACCGTTTGTGAATATTCTTCGCAATACATTGAATTACGAACTGTATCAGAGTTTGCCCCAGTTTCAAGATACCACGATTACAGCACCGGCAGGTCTCACGACAAAAGAGGTCTTTGTACTCGACACAAGTTATTTTGTGATCGGTGACATCTATCTGTTGGAAATCGATCCTGCATATGACTGGAGCAAGATTTCATCAACACCGGTTAAAATCCCTCGGTGGGTATATGCAATTTGTAAATATGCTCATGACGCTGCCGTTGGTTTCATGATCGGAAATATTGAGGGACGTGATGACTTGCTCGGAATCACGGTTCACGCGGATGAAATTGAGAGCGGATTGGTAACTGTCAAACGAGTTCTGATGAATGAGACTTTAATCCAAGATGTGGATGAGGAGTGATATCATGAATAACAAAAAAGAATACGGTGATGGTCTGGAAGTATTGAGCACGAATGAATTGCTCAACGTATTGATCACTGAACTCAACCAACTCCGGATGTTCTGGCGAAAGTTCTTTAATGCAAAATTTGATTGTCTTGACGAAGATGATGCTGATGCAGACATAACGTTCAATATCGATTACGCACAGAACGGATTCACAATTGATATACAAAATAATGGATTCTATGTGTGTCAACTCGAATATGTGTGGGCAGGTGGTGCAAATGCAAACATGTTAAACATTAACATGTTGAATAGCGGAACCGGTGAATTGCAGGATCGGTACAAAGGCATTTGTATGCGAGAAAACGACTGTCCCAAACTGAATTACTGGGATGAGAGTGAGTTGAAGGCAGCCACATCCCAAGGATACAAATATCTTTGGGATTTCATGTCTCGACTGTACATTTCGATCCAAGAGGCAATGCGGGATAAATGGGCTAAGTCTCAGAAGATCGAGGAAGATATGAAACATTCAAAATACAACGGTATTATCTCCCGTCCGATCTTTGATCCACAATTCCTTGAGCCTGGTGCACTCATCCAAATCTATATCAAAGATGACTCCGCGCTCCAACAACCACCGATGATGTTTAAGAAAGGATATTTCTACAATGCATTTGTAATCGAACAAACCGACTATAATACCAAACTGAAAGTCATTTGTATTGATCATCGTGGTAGTGACAGGAAAGCAACAAATGTGACATTCTCTGTGAAAGATGTTACATCTGAAAAGATTGAGATTATTCGTGTGAAGTGAGGTGAATATAATTGAGACCGTATATTACACAAGTGACTGGTTTTGTAAAAAATGCTTTCATCCCGGGTGAAGCATATCGGATCCAGCTGAAAACTGAAAGCGCTGTACGCAATTCTATCGATTGTGATTTGTGGGATGACATATCATCCCATAGAATAGGCTCTATGACAAAAGCGAAATTGCTTGATGCCATGGAAAAAGGTATTGCTGCAATCTTCCTAGGATTTGAAGAAAACCAAACGATTGCGGTGTTCGAAACATATGGAATCGAAGCTGCTGGCGAGCATAATCTCAGAGCAACATCACCGGATGAGCTTCGAATTAATGCAAGAGATTATGCGAACGGCGATTGTCATCACGGGGATTTCGACATTTATATTGATCGATTAATAATCGATGATCATAATGAATAATGTAATAAGGACCCCGATATCGGGGTCTTTTTTTTTTATTTTTTTTCACATATGTATTATTCAAGTGCATTCCGGATAAATCGTTTTCTTATATTCAGATTTGTCCGAAACTGATTCATACTATAATTTTTAGAAAGGTGGAAACCCAATGGCCATCAAAAAGAAAACAACACCGCTTGAGGAAGACATGAGTAAACTGAGCTTCATGACAATTGTGTCAGGTGGTGGTTCTTCACGAGTATTCTCGAAAAACACACTTGTTGATTATTCATACAAGACAGGTATTCCGATTATCGATTATGCACTCGGATACGAAGTTAATGTATTCGACGGAGATAAATTCGTGAAGAAAAGAACATGTCTTGGTTTACAAGCAGGATCGTTCAATGTTGTCACAGGACGAACACAATCTTGGAAGACCACGATATGCATTCAGATGGTTGCAAATATTGCATATAATTATGGAGGTAACATTGTTCATTACGATGCAGAACAGAGATTGGTTCTGCAACGTGCAAAGACATTATCGAAACTTCCTGGTGATTGGTTCTCTGGCGATTATCCGAGATATTCTCTGAGATCCGGTGCAATCGGCTTCGATACTTTACAGAATGACATCGCGGAGATTTATGCGAATAAAATGAAGAATAAACAATATCTTTTGAAGGATACTGGTGAAGTGGATGATCAGAATCAACCAATTAAACTGATGCCACCCACCATTATCTTCTTAGATTCATTACAAGATGTCATTGAGAAAGAATACAATGTTGATGATAAGAAATGGGTCGAAGATTCGAAAGAGCTTCGTGGTAATATGTATGGTGCACAATCCGCAAAAACCATTCGTGGTCTATTGACAGATTGTCTGCCAATGTTAAAGGAGGCAAATATTATTCTGTTGGCAATTGCTCATAAAACTGCCAACATGGCACTGAATCCATTTGCTGGTGTTAAGAAACAATTCCAGTATGGTGCTAATGATGAAAGAATCTCTGGCGGTTCTTCTGTTGAATTCAATGCTTCTTCTGTATTGAATTTCTCCGGACTGGTATCTGAAGATTCCCGTTATCATGAAGCGTCCGATGGATTCGAAGGAAACACTGTTCTGTTTGAACCGACAAAGTGTTCTACCAATGAATCTGGTAATGCCAAGACAGGCCTCGGATTCAATATCATTATTGATAAACGAAAAGAGGGTGTTGATAATATTCGAACACTGATTGAATATCTCAGACAGAAAGGACGGTTGAAAGGTAATAAAGCAGGTTATCGCGTGATCGATAAGAATGGTGAACCAATCTCCGAGAAGTTCACTTGGAAGACATGTTACGATGACTTCAAGAAAGACATCGCATCATACAAAATTTTCATGGAAACTGCTAAGGAGGAACTTGAGAAACTGATCTCGAAAGCACCGATCGATGTCATGGGAACGATTCGTCCGTTTGATATGGATAGTATGATCAATGAATTGTCAACTCAGATTGTTGATGATCTGAAAGAAGCTGCTTAATAATGTTACGAATTCACCCCGTGTCTACGGGGTGAATTCTTTTCTTTTACTTGAAAGGAGAATGAAAATGGGTAACGTTGAGGAAACGAAGGAAACTATAACAAAGCATCTTGGTAAGACGGGATTGCGTGATATTACAGTATCTGATCTCGATCCAAAGTTCTTCAAGATTGGAGATCTTTATGTGCTGAGAGTCAAATATTCTGCTTTTCGTGATGATATTATTTGTGGAATCTGCGATGATTTCTACAAGGTTGCTGATGAAAGTATCCATCATGCATCTATTCGGTATCTCGAAAAAGATGAGTATGATAAATTCATTGAAAATAGCTTTGTAATCAAACCTGAAGATATTCTAAGCGGTGAGGTTTCGATATTGGATAGAATTAATGAAGATAAGTATAAAGGGTGATAATGATGAAAGAATTCTTTGAAAAGATTTCATATGGATGGTACATAGCAAGTGGTTGTATCATACTCATTACAATTATTCTTTATTTCTTATTGCATCCAACGTATTACACCGCGGAAGTCAAAACAATTCAATGGGAATACAATGTTCATATCGAAGAATTCGTTGTAGAACATCACACGAATGAGAGATCAAAACCGAGTGATGCATATAATGTGGATAGACATCATCATACACATACGAAGACATATACTGATTCGGATGGTAAAACACATACGAAAACAGAAACCGAAACTCGATATGATTATGATGTAAATCGTTGGAAAGAAACTCGTCGTGTTCAAAAGACCGGTTACGACCACGAACCATATTATGGTGAATACACATTAAAGGAAACGAATGATCCGGATGGAATCGGTGCAGAACGTGTGGGACATTATTCTGAAATATATACTGCTCAATGTCTGTTATTAAATTCAGATGATACGAATCTGAAGGACATAGTAATCTCAAGAAGTATCTGGGATCGATTGAAGATTGGTGATCAGTTGAATTTCAAAGAATCACGAGCACGAGATCCATATGAAATCACAATAGCGGAATAAAACAAAAAAAAAAGAAGCGGCCGTTATGGCCGCTTCTCTTTGATGATATTGAGGAATCTTATGATAAGACCCTCTGCTGCAGCTATTGCTGCACAGAAGGCGACGAATTTAAACACAGCCTTCATGTCTTTTACTTTTTTCATTTTTTTTTTCACCTCCGTGTGGTAAAATCTGATTTGGTGGTACAAACAACTTTGCCATTCGGATAGCAGAAGCCGGAAACAATTTCATCACCGATGAAATAATTCTCTGGAATCTGGTCGACAACTGCTTGAAGTGCAATACGGACAGCTTCGCGTAATACTTCACGGCCATAATTCTTAATGGTATCGTCATATGTCTGGCACCCATCTTTGTCAGGAAACTCGAAAACAAAGATGCCGTTTCTGTACAGGATTGACATCTTTTTGTCGGGCTTTCCGATGACAGGGCAAAACCATTCATGCCCATTGACATCAATTCCTTGTTCTTTCGAATTGGCATATAATGTGAAATGTTTCAGAGTAAGACCCGGAAATTCAGCATGCATTTTATTAGTAATCGTTTCTTTCATGATTACCCTTCCTTTCGTTAGAACAATTCTACCGGCGTATAGATGCCGACACGTGCGTAACGGATGCGCTCGCGCACCCGTTCAGTTTCTTCTCTGGCGGTCTGCACTGCTGCCGGATTGGTAAACCGCGCAGCAAATTCATCCGCCTGACTTTCGGAAATTGACGGGATGATCACGTGCGCCAGTTCGTGACACATGATCACCCGAATGCTCTCATTCGAGAGCGTGTTGCAGTCATCCTCGATGAGGACAACATACCGATTTGTCGTGTCTGCGAAGGCGCAGACACTGGCAATGTCGTTAGCTTCAGCTTCTGCACGTGTGCAGGCGAATACTTCAACTTTGTGCATTTTGAATAGCATGTAGAGGTCAAATTGTTTTTCAAGCGATAATCTCGTAAGTTTCATGGTAATCCTTCACTTTCTCTCACAATTATCGGCTGTGAGCAACCATCAAAAGCTTATTTTTTTTTATCGAATAGAATCATTCATTATTCAATTATCTTCTATTCATATTAATTATATATATATGAAAAACGAGAATGCTGCCCCATTGGGGCAGCATACAAATTAATCGTCAAATGGGTCTACATAACATTCTTGTTTGATATTTTCATCAAACTTTTCAGGAACTTCCTTGATGAGTTTGGAATAACCTGGCTGTGCTTTAATGACATCATCCAGCTCAACAGGTTTCTTTCTACCGCCTAAATATGCAACATCAATCTGATTCGTATATGGTAACCAATATGTTTTATACCCATGGATATGACCATGAATATTCAATCGGTTATTGTTCTTACACGGCATATGAGAAAACAGAATATTCTGATATACAAATTTTGGTGTGATGTATTTAAATCCATTTGACAGATAATATTCGTCATCAAACAGATCATTATTTCCACGAACCATAATCTTTGTACCCGGCAATGATTTCAATACCTCACCAAGTTCTTTTTTCTTCTCACATTGACCATCAACAAGATCTCCGAGATATATCACGAGATCAGATGGATTTACAGTACGATTATAAGAATTTATAATAGCATTGAAATCAGAACGTTGGTACACAGTTTTCGTTTTCTTGTCAAACATCCACAGATGCCAATCTGTGCATAACCATACTTTGTTTCCATCATCTAATGTCTTTTTAATCAGATTACTTATTTGAGAAGATAATTCTGTTTTGGATTCTTTGATATCTTGCTCGACTTCATCTTCATGCTTTCGAGAATATTCTGTAATGACTCGATTAAAGAAATTCATATGAACACAACCTTTCTACGAGAATTCGTTATGTTCCAGTAATTCCATGTAAAAAAGAAAAAAAAGACGGAGTGTTATTACACACCCCGTCTACGTACTTAGTCCCCTGTGTAGTTCCACAGGGAACCATAAAACTTTCTGATAGCTTCATACTCTTCGCGAGTAATCAGGCCATCATCGAGTGCATGCCCAAAGGCGTCACACCTCGACATCTGTACCGGAACGTCGTTGTAGCGACGTTCGAAGTCGCGATACATTGCATGAATATCATAGGAAGATAACTCTCTGCTCATTTCAGTTCCTCCTTCCATGAGTTTATGAAGTTTGCTCCTTGCCGGAGCGTTCTGACGCGTTTCTCGCTCGTCATGAACATCATAAGCAGCTCATCGTAGTTGTCCGTCGTGTTGTCGGTCACCGAATACACTGCCTGACGACATTCGTTGCTGGTGTGATCAGTATTCCCGAATCTGGTGATCACATCCTTCGCCAGGTTGATGAATGCTTCTTCGGAATTGATGGCGACAGCCAATGCCACCATGAGATTTTGTATGTCGTGACACACTCTTGTTATTTCAGCATTGTTCATGGTTCCCCTCACTTTCTCCTCTTTCGAGGTTTAAATATTTTTGAGTCTTAAGACTCATCTATTAATGAATGAGGAAACATCTTCATCAGGTTCTGTATTTACCCATTTTATGAAGTTGATTTTCACAAGGAAATTATTCGCAGATTATTTCCACATCTACTGGAATCGGAATTCTTACGATTTCACTCATGATTATCACCTCCATTCAATTCCCTGCAGAAGATGATTTCCTCTATTCATATTAATTATATATATATGAAAAACGGGTTTCATGAATAAAAAAAAATGGGGGACATAGTCCCCCATGCATACTCGTCATTTACGCATTTTTATTTCCGCAATCAATCCACGGACTTTGTTGAAGTGTGATGTCACTTTGTTTTTACTTTTATTATCAATCCCAGCAAGATGATGTTTCAACGCGGAATCGAACAGCTCAACATCAGCACCACGAAGTGTTACCAAGTTCATGATACGGGTGTGTTTTTCCAAAGATAATCCGAGTTCTATAAGCCATTTCTCAAAGTTATCCGGTAAACTCGGCATGAATACATTACCTGCGGCAAGCCATGATGTCAAAAACATGTGATCGGGCAGATCCTCAAGACTGGTAATGGAATCATCCTCATCATTGACAACAGGAGGTATAGGATGAGATGACACAACCTCAATCCACCCACCACTTGCTGCAATATAACCTTTTTCTTCGAGAGATGTCCCAGTCAGAAAATATCTGAGTATTTGTGTATGTCCTTTATCTCGAAGAAATGTTGTTTGTGGATTAAAAACCGGATCAGTGTTTGCAAGATATACACGACCACCAGCCGCATCACAAGCTTTCCACATTTCGTACACATACGTTGTATCTTTTTCAATTTCTTCGAGAAAATATGCATGCAGCTGATCTCTCTCGGAAGGATTGAAAAGATAACCGTCAATTGTTGTAAAATCTCCTGTAAACGCGTCATTGATTTTGACAGGAATTTTGATAACAACCGGAGTTCCTTTAGTTGGCATCAGTATCACCTCCAATTCGCATTGAATCAACCGAGAATTCGTTTACAATTTCAACGATCTTGTCAATCCAATCATGGAACATTTTGACATTCCGTTCATCATCGAACAGCTCGGAAATCAATGCTTTGAAATCATCAATCGTATATCGCCCTGCATGTTTATATTTGCTTTCTCCAGGGTATCGGGATTGCATGAAGTTCTCAATATAATCGTTTGCTGTATCGAAATCAAATATAATTTCTTTACAAGTTTCCATCTTATCCATACCAAGGCGAAAGTTTACCCAGAACTGTACATTTTCTTCATCACCGAGCTTTGGTGAATCCATAACATCAAAATCGTAGAATATTCCCAGCCGGAACTGATAAAGTTCCTCACCATTTGATGTGATTTCAGCGTCACAAATCATGTCCTCATTGAAATCAGTTGATTCTCTGAGATTAATTGTGATCGGTTCCGGATGAATCGGAATACCCTCACAGATATTTGACGTCTCGTCATAATACTCAAACGCCTTACGGCCAATCAGGATTTGTGTAGCTTCGTCGCATTTCGAAACAGTTTCCCGAATCTTATCAGCGACATTGTTCATTTGCCTCATGATACTCTTAAAGTTTTCATACCATAATTCATTCATAGAAATACTCCTTTCAATGGGTGGGGCCATATGGCCCCACCCTTCATAACTTAAAATGGTTTTATGAGATTATCATATGCTTCCTTAACCGTGTAAATCGGAATGCCTTTTTCTTCTGCTTTCTTGGTTTTTGCGGATGTGAAATTATGATCCGGGACGATTACATATTCACAATCATTCGACCATCCACCAACTTCCCATCCGTTTGAAGTCAACGCTTCGATCAAATCAGCATCACGGGTTCCTGTCATACAGATCTTTCCATTTTTACCAAATGAATAGTCAACATGTTTCAGTTTATCAGGAACCCAGCTCATTAAGAATTGAATTTCTTCTTTATTCCGAAGATATCCATCAATCATCTTTCGAATCTTCGTTGTACCAATTCCGGGAACATATCCGATACTCATAATCCAATCCGGAAAAGATCCATCTTGCATAGACCGAATCAGATACCAATAATAGTCTTCATTTACCATCAATATCTGTCTCCATGTTTTCTCATCCGTATCATTGAATGGTAATGCTCCCAAAAATCTAGATAATGTTGCTTCGGATAATGCTTTGTTAATAGACTTCACCATATTGTCATAAGAGACTTGACCAAACCCGGGTGTATTGATAATTGCCGAACCCCATTTCTGGATATCATACAACTCGGTGATCGAATTGACAAAATCCAAATCGAACAACTTTGTCAAAACACCTTCACCCAATCCAACCATTTTCATCTTTTCTGCATGACGAATGATTGCACCAAGTTTCAATCCTTTACAATTCGGATTCGAACATCTCACGAATTTATATGAAAGATAATCCAATTTTGATCCACATACCGGACATTTGTCAGGAACCGGAATTGGATAATCTCCATCGTGATACGAATCCAAGAAATAAGGTACGATGTTATACATGATTCGGACAGTATCATTATGACGCAAAGTCATGTCAACAACGCGTTGTAATGTCGATAATGTCACATGATCAACCTTTACATTATCAAACATTACAGGTTCTAATATAGCGACCGGTGTGATTCTCCCTTGCTTTCCAAGCTGATAATCGATCGATTTCAATTTTGTTTCTTTTACATTATATAGAATCTTGATTGCGATTTCATATTCTGGGTTAATAAATGCGGGAAGTGCGATTGTGTTTTCATATAGCACCCCGTCTTCCAATAATGATACAACGACACCATCAATGGAAAATGTTTTGTCAAAATATTTGATTGTCGCTCCGTCTGCAAGAATTCGATCACGGAATGTTTCAATCGCGTTATAACAATTCGATGTTTGAACTGTTGAGCAATAATCCCGTAATATTTCTGGAATATAATGTCTACCTGGCGATGTGTAAACACGTAATGGAACCAACGTAATCAGTTTCGCCATTTCAGCATTTCTGGATGAGATGATTGCTGCAACAACATCACGAGGTCGTTTATATCTCTGATATAGTTTGAATTCATTGAATGTTTCATGATCCATGATCGCTTCAAATTTAACGGCGAAACCCTTAGGCCAATTTTGATCTGATGGAATCCAGTCTCTTACAACAACCTCTCGAATCCATGATAATCTGTCTTTGAACAAATCCGTCACATCAACAGATTCTCCATTGTCATAATCACCACGTGTAAAGAATGCTCCCATTGTTACATCACATGCCACAGAACATCCATCAAATTTTGGTTGTATACATACTCCTTGATTTTCTGGAATTCGTTTTGTCGTAATCCAATCTAAATATGTCTTTTGATTCGGTCTCATGGGTTCTGTCACACCATATACTTTTGGCAATGTACCAACAAGATCATTGACACTCAGAGATTGTTTCTGACGATTGAATGGACGGTTGGATTCTCCGCCATGTTCATTCAGATATTCTTCTAACAATTTATCATATTCTTCATCAGAATATCCTGTCGGTTCACCTCGATTATATTTGGCAATAATTTCATCAAGCTGTTCTTTTGTAATGGACATTGTCATCACTCCAATCAAAATAAAAAGTTATGAGAAAGTGGGGGCCTGAGCCCCCACTTATCGTTCTCATAATCCAAATGCCTTTGGACCGATCACCATATTATTTGGTGGATCAGATAGATTTGTTGAACAATGTGCTGTCCATGCTGATGGCATTGCCGGTTGTTGTGTTGCTGGATCAATCTCGGAATCGAAATTCACCGGAAATGGTTTCCCGGTTCCAACCGGAAATTTTCCATCTCTCATATCATCCAAGACATTCGAGAAGTCTGCCATTCCAGCATAAACATGTGCTGGAGTCATTTCAATATTTGTACCCGGTACAAGATTACTTGTGTTGACATGGATATTCATTATAATATCCCTCCTTCCAATATAATCATATATGTATCGGTATCAAAATATTATGTTTTCACTTTGGAGGATTGGCATCATTCATGTTTCTGACTTTTCCGAATCTGTCTTTGTAAGCTTGATTCTGATTCTTTGCAACTTCGTTTTCTTCAATACGCTTGTTGTCCTTATTACGGACTGCCTCGTATACATCACTGTCAAGCTTGATGATTGTGTTGATGTCCTTTGTGATTGCAGCAGCAAATGCTTTACTTGATTTGATAACTGCATTCAATCCAGTCATACACAGTTCATATGTATTCCGCAGCTGTGGATTCTCATTGACCTGATTCTGTGCAGATACAAGTGCCTTCATCATAGCTTCTGTTTGCTTAAGGAGTTCTCTCCAAATATCAGCAAACTTCTGATATGAGCCGAGCATATTGTATGATTTACCATCTTCGCCGATGATATCAGAATAACCCATGAACATGTCAATCAGTTCATTACGAGCATCATCATCTGCCGGTTTCACCATCGGTTCTCTCGACAGATGAATGGAGTTCAACATTTCTGCACCCTTCTTGATATCACCATTGATGTTTTGTGCACGATACTGTTGTGCGATTGCATCGGGTTGAATACCAACATTGATATTCATACACTTACCGCATTCAACAACGGTATCATATGCCAACATATACCATTGATACATTTCACGCGGCATAATTGCAACACGCTTTCCATTCAATGAATCATAATGAGGCATGAAGTACAACATGATCGGTTCGAAGAATGTCTTCCAACCATTTGGATCCATCTTGATCTGTTGAACATAATTCTTGAAGTTGGCACTGCTTCTCTTGACTCTGTCGAGGAACACTTTAATCTTACGACATAATTCAACAAGCAGTTTGATCACGAAGTCAGCGGCTTTCATGAGAACTGTGATTGGATTTCTTCCAAGCTCCAGTCCTTTATGAACTTCTTTTCCTTCTGGAGTAACGGCTTCCATTGCAAGATATTCCTGAACGAATTTATCAAAGGATTTCTCTCGATCAGACATCTCGAATTCTTTCATAAAGGAATCAAAATTCTCTGCAAACATTTCGACAGCATATTCCAGTGTCTCGACTTCTTCTTGTGTTTCTTTCATTTCGTCAACATCATCATCAACACTGACGGAGATTCCACGGATATGGCATTTATCAACGGCTGTTTGCATGGCCGTATTTTCATCCATACCCATCTTGAGAAGTTCTTCATATTCTGACTTAACATCAGGATCTCTCGGAATATACTTCTCACCAGTCAGTTCAGACTTCGCAAACAGGAGCTGCTCCATATGGAAACGTTCCTCATTTGCAATATCAGCATAAAGTCTCCGAAGAACATCGACATTGGTTTCCTTTGCACCATCCATGTATTCATTCATGGCATCTGCTTCGGAAGCCATCAGCTTCATCAGAATATCGACTTCCTTCTGATCATAATCATTCTGGACATCAGATGTGTCTGAGCCAAATGATCCCAGTTCCACATTATTGACATCCATCTCATTATTATCATCGGATTCGAATTCTTTCTTGTCTTCTTCTGATAAACGGTCTTTCATATACTCCGGAACCTCATCAGAACCGATGTCAATGTCTTCAAAGTTTTCAATCGGTTCGATTTCTTCCGGTTCTTCGGTTGTCTCCTTTTCTTCAGAAGTCTCAACCTTTTCTGGAGTATTTCTTGTTGCAGAGGTTTCGTCTGTTTGAATATCCTCTGGATTATCCTTTTCATCATCCAGATCAATGTCACCCACAGTGATATCTTCAGATAAATATTCCTCTTCTTCTTGATAGAAACGAGTCGAATTGAATCTACTCAATTTGAATCCCTCCTTGATAGATTTTGGTTTAGATGCTTCACCGTCATAGACCATCTTGCATTTGGTCATGATCCATTCCATGAAGTTCTTTATTGGTGTACCGTAATCAATCTCGGCATTGGTATAATCCCATACACCATAATTGAGATCCTGATTATCGTATTCCGCGGATACTTCAGCGACATACTCAAAGATATCATTGAGTTTATCAAATACCTTTTTGCGTTCATATCCCCATTCATCAACAACGCGTTTGAACGCTTGTTCGATATAAATGAATTTTCCATTATGAGGTACAACACAAATTGTATGGGTATTGATTGTCTTCGTGTTCTTTGTATCGGTGAAGTTCATGAAGTATTTTTTGTATGCTACTCCAAATGCATCGAGGTATCCAGCTTCATACTCGACCATGTCATAGCAGTTACCGCCACCAGCTTGATCAACTTCTTCACCAGAATGGAATACCCAATACTTATCGTAATCTTTATCCGATACATTTCCAGTCATGAGTCTTCCATCTTTGATCAAACCGTATTTGAACTTCTTGATGTCAATACAGAGATCATCGATTACACGTTCCGGTGAATAATCGAACTTGGTTGCTTTCTTCAATACTTTCGGTTTGACAACCCAATGCCATTTGTATGTGAAGTAATTACGGGTATCCTTTTGACCCTTGGATGTAGGAACAACGGATTTCCGTTTTGCATCCGCAATCTGATCAACACGGATAACACCATACAGTTT